>ERZ889217.524-NODE-524-length-22992-cov-11.242970_pt1 | contig 22992 bp, 18 predicted proteins | sample MGYA00521098_ERZ889217 | MGnify/ENA primary metagenome ERZ889217 (study PRJEB32303, sample SAMEA104408613) | aquatic metagenome | biome: Brackish water; feature: Pelagic; material: water | place: Baltic Sea | collected 2014-06-10T22:04:00 | depth 2,362 m ... | reverse complement strand
GGTTTGGTACTCGTTTACGCCCACTGACATTGACAATTCCTAAGCCGATGTTGCCTGTGGGTCATCGACCTATTGTTGAAAACGTGATTCGTATGTTGGCCGCTGCTGGCATCAAAGAAGTTGTTCTTGGTCTTGGTTTCAAACCTGAACCATTCGTCGAAGCGTTTCCCGATGGGGTGTGTGCGGGAATTCCACTGCACTATGCGGTCGAGCCTGAACCCCTCGATACTGCGGGGGCGATTCGCTTTGCTGCCGAACACGCCGGGATCAGCGAAACCTTCGTTGTTGTCAATGGAGATGTTTTAACAGACCTCGACATTTCTGCGCTGATCGCCTTTCACAAAGATCGTGGCGCCCAAGCCACGATGCATCTCACCCCAGTTGACGACCCTTCTGCTTATGGGGTGGCCGTGATTGACGATCAGGGACAAGTGCAGCGCTTCGTTGAAAAGCCAGCACCTGGTACGGCACCGAGCAATCTCATCAATGCCGGCACTTACGTTGTAGAACCTTCGGTCCTGCAACGTATTCCAACGGGTCGCAAGGTGTCTATTGAACGAGAAATTTTTCCACTGATTGTTGCGGACGGTGGCCTGTATGCCATGGCGACCGACGATTACTGGATTGATGCGGGTCGCCCAGAACCTTATTTGCAGGCCAATTTGGACATGATTGACGCGGTTCGTCGTTCGGCCTCTGCCCCTGCCATCGAGCCTGGTGCCAAAGTTGATCCGTCTGCTCTCATCCGCCACAGTCTGGTATCGGCTGGAGCTCTCGTTGAAGCAGGAGCCGACATTAAAGATTCGGTTATTTTGGCTGGGGCGATCATTCGCCAAGGCGCAGTCGTTCATGGTTCGATCGTGATGGGTGAAGTCGCAAATGGAGCCTCAATCACCGACACCATGGTGGGTGCAACGGGCAAGGTTGCTCCAGGTGTCACACTTGTGCATGCCCTTGTTCCAGATCCCGCTTTACTCTAAGGGGCGACAATGACGCCACCAACGGGCGTATCTGAGCACATGACTGTGATGGTCGTGGGTGGTGCTGGATTTCTTGGTTCCCATGTGGTGGATCGTTTCTTGGCTGATGGATCAAGTGTTGATGTTGTTGACGATCTCTCAACTGGATCGTTATCAAATTTGTCATCTGCTCGTTCTTCGGCTAGTGAGGGGGCATTACGAATTCACACTTTGGATGCGACCATCGTCGAGTTTGCTGAGATCGTGCGCTCAACGCGGCCCGATGTGCTGTTCGTGAGTGCGCTGTTAACTGGGAGTTCTGCTGAAGGTGCATCTGCTGTCAAATCTTTTGCGCTGGCTGCTTGCGTTCTTAACGCCGCATTGAAGGCGCGAGTCGGCAAAGTTGTTGTGACGCTTCCAGCAGCAGTGCTGTACGGCGAGCTGGCTGCCCGCGATTTACCGATCAAAGAAGATAGACAGCGTCATCCAGTTGGTATCAACGGGGTCGTAGCACTGGCAATCATTGAACTTCTTGAAATGTATCGTCGTGATCATGGCATTGAATTTACGGTCTTAGCCCTAGCGACTGTTTATGGTCCGCGCCAGAAGCCACAAAATAATGTTGTCTCGCGATTTATTCAGGCACATCATTCTTCGCAGTCGCCAGTGATCCATGGTGATGGAAAACAAACTCGAGATTTTTTGTATGTTGACGATGCTGTTGACGCGGCATCTCGGGCTTGTACAAAGGGTGATGGTTTATTGCTTCATGTGGGAAGTGGGCAACAGACAAGCATCAAAGATCTGTGGGCATTAATCGGTGAAAATTCACCGGCAACGATGGATGCTAAAGCGAATCGTGGGGTGCAACGAGTGTCGCTCTCGGGATCGCGTGCCCGATTGCATCTTGGGTGGACACCTTGGACAAGCCTCGGCGATGGTTTGAGCGCTACCACTCAAGCAGCAACAAGGCCATAACTTTCAGCGAAAGAGGTCCTCTTGGGGTGGTCTAACAATCTCGCTCATTGAGGATTCGCGCATCCATGCGGAATCCAGGCCACGCACCACTGCTACTGGAACTCCGTTAGATTTCCCCATCACTAATTCGGCAGCGCACGCAACCTCGTCGGCGATGCACACCTCGGTCACTTGCATCATGCGTCCGAGGGCATCTGGTGTGCCGCGTAGATCTAAGACTGCAGCAACTCCAGCGACACCGATGGCTACATCGGTGAGTCCTTTGCGCCATGGGCGACCAAAAGTGTCCGAGACAATGATCCCGACCGAGACCCCAAGTTTTGCGCGAATGATGTCGCGTATTCGGCGTGCTGAACGATCACTATCAATGGGCAATAACGCAGCCCACCCGCGTTCAACGTTCGAGAGGTCGATCCCACTATTGGCGCAGATGAAACCGTGTTGGGTTTGCGTAATGATCAGATCACCTCGTCGGCGTACGACGCGCACGCCTTCTTGTTCAACTAAAACTTTGTGCGAAAGCGGATCATCGGGGTCAATCTCAACCATTCGTCCCTCGGCTTTGGAGACAATTTTTTGAGTAACGACAAGAACATCACCATCTTGTAGCGGTCCATTGGGGGCATTTCTACAGGCCTCAACAATGACGTCGCCGAGTTGATCCCCAGAAACGATCTCCCCGATACCCGTGACCGCCCAAGCACTGATTCTCTGTTGTGTTGACTCTTGGCTCATGATGTTCTCCTTAACGAACCGCGCCGAGTACGACGCGGGCGAGAGATTGAGTGATTTCTGGTGTTCGCATGATGGTGTCGGTGACGAGACATTGTAAACCTTCGCGTTCTACAGCAGTTTGTAGATGGGCATCTTGTTCGTCAATGACCAGGGTCGCACATATCGCAGCGTAGAGTCTGGCCACGCCGACAACGGATGCTTCATGCCCGAGTTCAGTCAACATCCGATCAGCAGGCCCCTTTAAGGCCGCTCCGGCGACGATGGGAGATATCGCCACAACTTGACTACGCATTGCCGTCAGGGTTGAATCAACATCGCAAAGCGCGCGAATCGGCCCGAGTGAAACGATGGGGTTAGAGGGAGCGATGATGACCACCTCTGAATCGCACAGGGTGGATAAAAACGTCGGCTGAGCAGTTTTTGCTCCGATGAATTCAACACCGGTGACGGGTACACCGTGATGACGTTTCACAAAATATTCCTGAAACGAAACTCGCAATGGAGAACCATCTTCAATGATGTCGAGCATTGTTGACACTGGATCATCAGACATGGGCATCATCTTCATCGTGATGCCCCAGGCTCGGGCAATCTCGGTCGTGACTTCGCTGAGGGTCGCTCCTTCCGCGAGGCGTGCGGTGCGGTAGAGATGTGTGGCCAAGTCGCGGTCACCGAGATTGAACCAAGTTCCGGCCGCGCTCGAACTGTCAGGCTTGACCGCTGCGTAGCGCGCCAGGGATTCCATGGCTATCCAGGACTCATTTGCTAAGCCCCAGCCTCTGTGGGGGTCAATGGCGGCCGCCACGGTGTAGGTCACGGTGTCTAAGTCAGGGGAAATACGCAGACCGTGCATCATCGTGTCATCACCAGTATTGACCACCACGGTGATGTCTTGGGGGTCCACTTCAAGAACGAGACCGCGTAAAAAGCGGGCTGCGCCGACCCCACCGGCAAGAACTGTGATCACTTTTGACCTACTGAGATGAACGGCATCAATCCGAGCGTAGATCCTGAACCGTAGTATGGACCATCTCAGTTGATCTCTCCAGGAGTGTTTTATGCCCCGAGCCTTTATCACCGGCGTTACTGGTCAAGATGGCCAGCACATGGCCGAGTTTTTACACAGCAAGGGCTATGAGGTCTTTGGCATGGTCAAGGGTCAAAATAACCCTAAAGAAGAGATCATTCGTGAAGAGTTTCCCTATGTCAATATCGTGCCCGGAGATTTGGCAGATCTACCATCGCTCGTCAAAGCCCTCGAAGTGGCGCAGCCCGATGAGGTCTATAACTTGGCCGCCATTTCCTTCGTCGCGCTTTCATGGAATCAGGCTGAACTGACAGCCAATCTCACGGGCACTGGTGTTTTACGTATGTTGGAGGCTGTGCGCATGGTCGGTGGTCAGACCGATAACAAGATTCGCTTCTATCAGGCCTCGTCATCGGAAATGTTCGGCAAGGTGCGCCAGATTCCGCAGGACGAATTGACTCCGTTTCATCCTCGTTCGCCCTACGGGTGCGCCAAGGTTTTTGGACATGACATCACCGTGAACTATCGCGAAAGTTATGGGCTCTGGGCATGTTCGGGAATTTTGTTCAATCACGAGGGCCCCCGTCGTGGTATTGAGTTTGTGACGCGCAAGGTCACTAACGCTGCGGCGCGAATCAAACTTGGTGTACAAGACGAGTTAGTACTCGGCAATCTTGATGCCAAGCGAGATTGGGGATACGCCGGAGATTATGTCAAGGCAATGTGGATGATGTTGCAACAAGAGGAACCTGATGACTATGTCATTGCTACCGGTGAAACACATACGATTGAAGAATTAGTTGAGTTGGCTTTTGAGGTTGCAGGGGTCAGCAATTGGCGTTCCTATGTTCGTCAAGATCCAAAGTTTTTCCGACCTGCCGAAGTTGATCTACTCATTGGAGATTCAACCAAGGCTCGGGAGAAGTTAGGTTGGGTGCCCGAAGTTGATTTCGCAGGCCTAGTACGCATGATGGTGGAAAATGATCTTCGTCTTGAGTCTCGTAAGGCTCGACGCGACTTAACTGATTAGCCGTCTGACCTGCGGTCAGGTTTCAAAAGGTCGATCTAAAAATGCGTCACTCAGCGAGTCGCTGTTGATGATTGCCCCAGTGACCAGAAGTCTTTGCAGGGAAACGATAAAGATCAATAGTGCGACTAATGAACTGGCGACGAGTCCAATTTCGACGCGCAGATAAAGATCATCCGACGTCAGCCAGACACAGATCACAAACGTAGCCATTCCCGTCAACCAACCAAGACCAACTCGAGCATGACCGTTGAGGGCAATCACTGCTTGGGCGGTGGCTAAGGCAACCATGTATAGAGCGCTTCCGATAGCAAGCAATGTGAGTGAGCGTCTGTCAAGTGCATCGTCATAGACCAACTCGAGCATGGCGGGTCCGACAGCAAATGAACCGAGTGTGCCGATGAGTCCGACGGCAATCACAACTTTCATCAGGCGGCGAAACCCGTTACGAAATTCATCAAGGTCGTTCTGGGCTGCGAGTCGCGCTAAACGCGGGAGTAGCGCGGCTTGTACCGCTTGGAACAAGAACAGAGGAATACGCGAGAGTAATACGCCATTTCCGAATGCGGTGACCTCTTGATTCTGCTGATCGTTTGCCAAAATATTGACGGCGATTGGCCCAGCGTTGACTAAGCCAGCACCCATCAGTGAGCCGATCAACAGCCAACCCAGATTGGGCGTCACTTCGCTCCACGGAGCAACAGGGCCTTCCTCGGTTTGTAAGCCTCCCCGAAGACCGACAATTAAAACTCCAGAAAGTGGTGAGAGGGCCACGACCATGGCATAAGCGCCAACGTTGGTGATATCAAGTTGCCACAAGATGACGCAACCAACAATTCTCACGAAACCATCGGCGCCCATGATGATGCCGTACGACGAAAACCTGCCTTGACCCGAGCAAATACCCCGCGCCAAGTGTGCTGGAGCATAAGAAATAAAACCGATGATTAAGGCCGCTGTCACTAAGCCGTAACCCTCAAAGAAATCCTTGGTAGCAATTGAACTAAGTCCCGCAAGCAAAGCCACGACAATTCCGGTGATTGCGATGCCGAGCGGCACGATACGTCCGACGATCGCACGACCACCCAAACCAAGCGCTCGTCGGTGGGCTAAGGCGCGACCCATTTCCTGTTCAAGAGGTAAGAAGAAACCTGGGGCTAGGACGAACGTTGCGAACCATAAAGCCACGATGGGTTTGAAGTCTTCTTTTCCGAGAGCTTCTTGACCAACCTTAAAAAATGCATAACTGGAAATGCCCGCGACCATAAGCCCGCCACCGACGGCCAAAGTGCCCTCAGGTAGGGGAATCTTGGTCTTCTCAGGTGGGAGTTCTTCGTTCACGCGAACCCCGCCGAGTTTCGCAAATTATGATTGCGAGATGTAACAAACTTCACGGTTAAGTACCTTACTCAAGGTGCGGCAATGTGCCTTAACTGCTCGTGGGTGACCAAAGTCGGGCTGAGTCCACGAGTAACCTTGACACACTGTGGAGAACGAGTCAGAAGTCGCATCCTTTCCTAGCGCTGCCCCCGCGGAGGCCATCCAATCGCCCACGCCGGGAGTGGTGGTAGCACTCGTCGTTCGTGCCCTCACTCCGGTTTTGCCTGAAGTTCTTAGCGCCTTAGCTCTACAGGATTACCCAAATTTGCAAATCTTGGTTCTTCTCGGACACAGCGATGAAGAACAGACCAAACAAGTCAAAGAACTTGTTGCTTCTACGACGCCAGGGGCTCACATAACCGAATTGGGCGCTGATCTCGGCTACACCGTGGCGGCCAATGCGGTTCTGCGTCTCGTTGATGGTGAGAGCGGTTTCTTCTTGCTAATGCGTGACGACATCGTGCTTGATGTAGGAGCCGTTCGTCAATTAGTCGAAGAGATGTATCGCTCAAATGCTGGAATAGCCGGACCCAAGATTCTGGACAGAGACAATCCGCAGATTTTGCGCAGCGTTGGTTTTGCCATGGACTGGTTCGGGCAATTAGACGATCCCATCGAACCACAAGAGATTGATCAAGAACAGCATGATGCAGTGCGCGATGTTTTCGCGCTTTCATCGGCATGTCTATTCGTTCGTGCGGATCTCTTTCGTGAGTTAGGTGGGTTTGAACCAACTATCGAAGATGATGGTGCCGCCCTTGATCTTTGCTGGCGCTCGCATTTGTCTGGGGCGAGAGTACTGATCGTGCCCTCGGCAACGGCGCGCCAGCCCCACCGAGTACCTGTTCACGGTGAGGGCGACGAACGCAATCGAATGATGACGGTGGCGTCGCTGACTGGATCATTGCGGATGTTGATGATCATGCCGCTGCTTTTCTTGGCAACACTTCTTGGAGCACTAGTTTCTTTGCTTCGAGGCGATGGGCGTCGGGCGGTCGGTCTGCTGAGTTCATGTGCAAGTCTGATCACCCAGAGTGGGTCAATTCTGCGTCGGCGTCGCCGAGCACATGTACTGCGACGAGTCCCCGACCGCGAGATCGTCGAACTTCAAGTACGCGGCTCAGCGTCGTGGCGGCGCATGGTACGTCATGGAAGTAAGCAAGTATTCGCAGGGCGTTCTGTTACCCAAGGCCCACGCCAGCGACGTATTTTGATCACTGCTGGTTGGGCGATGCTGATCATTGTGCTCTTTCTCGGTGGACGCCACCTCTTTGCTTCGGGTGTCGAACCCGTTGGGCAGTTCTCCCGATTGCCAGATTCACCGCGGGATCTCATGTCTGAATATTTCAGTGGTTGGCGCAATCAAGATCTTGGAAGTTCCTCGTCGCAACCAACCAGCATGATCTTGATAGCAATCGGAGGAATTGTTGCCTTGGCTCAGATGGGTCTCGTTCACACTTTGTTGATTGTTGGCTTGATTCCAATTGGTTGGCTTGGAGTCTCTGCTCTGTGCGCTGTTGTCGCTGATGACCGCGCCCGTCTGGCTGGAGTCTTTGCGTATGCGGCAGTTCCAATTCCCTATGTCGCAATGGCGACCGGTCGTCATCAAGTTTTGATTGCCTACGCCGTCGTGCCGTGGGCTCTGCATTTTTTACGATCTTTCGGTGGCATCGCCCCGTCAGTTGTTGACAACACCGCTGGCGATGTGATTGACCATCCCTCAAGTGAAATGCGTCTTCAATTGGTAGCGAAACTTTCATTGCTACTCGCTGTCACTTTGGCTTTTAGCCCTTCGACAGTTCTCGTGGTCGTGATGTGCGCCGTGTTGTGGCAACTGGCTGCAGTCCTCGGTGGCGGATCAACTCGCGCTGCTGGGTTGGGATTGGCTGGTGCTCTGACTGCCACCGTTGCAGCAGTTGTACTGAACCTTCCTTGGACCACGCGCTTCTTGCAGCCAGATGCTTGGGCGGTCATCGTTGGAGTAGATACCAACCGACCAAGCGGTCTTGGCTGGTGGGATCTGATGCGTATGGACACCGGGCCAGCAGTTCTCGGGGGTCTAGTTCTGTTTTTGTATATTCCATTATTCGTTGCGGCATTGGTGGCAAAAAATTCACGTTTTGTGTGGTCAATTCGGGCATCCGTGTTGGTCGCAGGAAGTCTCGTGCTGGCCTCTCTCGACGCGGGCCACCACTTGCCATTTCGACTTCCCGAAGCGGGGATGATGTTGGTCCCCGTTGCTATCGGATTAGCGATTGGCGCGGCGATCATCATGATGTCCTTTGGTATTGATGTGCGCGGTGCAAACTTCGGTTGGCGTCAGCCTCTTGCTGTGATTTCGCTGGCCACTCTTTCCATTGCGTTAGTGCCGGTACTCGCTGCTGGTATCGATGGGCACTGGGGCCAACCAACAACAACTTTGGCAGGCCAGATTGAAGAACTTTTAGGCGACACGGCAAGCGGAGATTTCCGGGTCTTAGTAGTCGGTGACACTCGGCTGGTACCAGCAGGACAACATGCCTATGGAGATGGGTTGGGCTATTCGCTGATTCAAAATTCACAGAGCACATTGCTTGATCAGTTCACTCCAATTTCTGACGGCGGCGACCAGTTTGTCAAGCCCCTGATTGATGCCATCGCTCAAGGATCAACAGATCGAGTTGGCCGTCTGATGGCTCCCTTCGGGATTCGCTACATCGTTGTACCGATACTCGATCGCGTGCAATCAACTAGTGCTTCGCCGCTGCCCGTGGCCAGCGGTTTAACACAGTCATTGGGGGTTCAATTGGACCTGCGATCTGTCTATAGCCCGACAAGTATGGTCATTTTTGAAAACATGCAATGGATCCCCGTGACCGCGATGTTGAGTTTGACAGCCGAACAAGGCACTAACGCTGGTGGTGTCACGGCCTTAGTTGATAATGATGTGTCGGGTTCACGTGCAGTCTTGGCTGGAACGACGAGTTGGCGCTCGGTCACTGAGGAGATACCTGCTGGACAATTGCATATAGGCACTCCTTTCGACTCTCGTTGGCGCCTTGAGAACGCCACACAATCTGTGGTTGGGATGGCCTCGTTCGGATCAGTAATGACATTCGAAAGTAGCGCGGGTTCGGGTCGTCTCGTCTACGACAATCCAGTGACGCGCTACTTGTGGGTTTTTTTGCAGATGATTTTGTGGATCATCGTTCTCCTAGCACTCTTTCAACCGCGCTTTTTTGGCCGCCGCCACAGTCCCATGTCGCTTGAACCCGTTGTCTCCTTTGAGGAGATGAGCCAATGATTCGTCGACTCACAGTCATCTTCATGATCATCGCCGCTTGTGTGGCAGCAATTGTCCTGCCCAACAACAACGCTACGGATACGCCACCGATTTTTTCTGCTGCGACGCGTCTTGGGACTCCGTCAATTCGTCAAGATGAGCGAGTGATTACGCGTACGTGGTTATGTGCTGGATCTGCCGCCAGTGGCCCGAGTAGCGACGGCGAATACGGCGGCGAAGTTGTCGTCACCAATCCAACGGACGCTCCGATTACCGGTGTGGTGACGATCTTGACGACTGAACAGGATCCCTTGCGAGAGCAGATTGTGGTTGAGGCGCGAAGCCAGTTGACGGTGGATATCGATGCTTTGGCCAGTGCGCGTTACGCCAGCAGTTACGTTGAAATCAGTGATTCTGCGGCGAGTGTTGAGCAACGGGCAATCCATCCGGCTGGTTCGGCAGTATCCCCATGTTCAAACAGCACATCGAGCGAGTGGTATTTCGCCGATGGATTCACGGCCGAATCTTCAGAGTTTCGGATTCTCTTAACTAACCCTTATTTGACTCCAGCAATTCTTAATATTGGCGTGAGTACGGAAAAAGGGTTTCGGTCTCCACAAAACCTGGATGGATATGTCATCCCCCCTCAGTCAATTCGAGTTTTGAATATCGCTGATGCTGGATTCAGAGATGAAAAAATTTTGGCAATCAGCGTCATTGCAACTGCTGGTCAAATTGTTGCCGCCAAAGAGCAACATTTCCTTGGAGCCGGGCGACTGGGCTATGTGTTCGCGCTCGGCAGTCCTTCAATGTCTGATCAGTGGTGGTTCGCAGATGGTGAAAAGGGAACGGGGATGACCGAGACCTTCATGATTTTCAATCCCTCGGACGAACAGGTTTCAGCAAATCTGCTGATTCTTGGACTAGAGGACGCCGTCGCTCCACCAGCAACAACGCTGACGATTCCAGCCCACGATGTTGTGGCTTTCAATACGTCGGCATTGGTGGGAATGCCTGAAGGTCTTCATGGTGCGGTGATCTCCAGTCAGTCGGGAGACAACTTGGTCGTTGAGCGAATTCTCACGAGACCAGCAGGGACCAGTGTCGTTACCTCAGTTGTTCTCGGCGGACAAGAGGGTGCACGCTCGAAGAGATGGAGCGTGCACACGAGCATCAAAATCGCCCTCGAGGACGCCTTAATTGTACTCAATACATCTTCCGCCGACGCTCTTGTGACCGTCTTTTCAGTCGGCCCTGGTGGCGAGGAACCAGTCCCTGGCTTGATTGACTTACCACTTGCCGCAAATGGCATTATTTCCATTGATTTGCTTGACGATCTAGCTCTGGGCCGAGCACTGGAGATTGTGGGCACTCAAAATCTGCTCGTTGAACGCCGACTTGAACGGATTTCAACCTCGCGCGGCCGGAGCGGGTCTTTGGCGATTCCAGGATGATGCAGGAACGATGACTAGCCTTTTGACTGCTGCAGTGATCGCAGTGATCGTGGCTCTCGCAGCCCTAGTGATTCGTTGGAGTCGGGTCAGCGATGTGCCGACACAAAAAATATTCGCTTCTCCAACCCAAATTGATCGAGCGGATTTTGCTACGCAATCCCAAGAATGGCTAGTTGTTGTGTTCACATCCGCTACGTGTCATGTCTGCGCTGACATGGCAGCCAAAGCAAAAGTTCTGGCGACTCGTGAAGTTGCTGTGATTGAAGTGGAGTACGAGATGCAAGGTGATCTGCACACTCGCTATAACATCGAAGCAGTTCCTACAATTGTCATCTGCGATGTTCGCGGTGTTGTTCACAAGTCCTTCATGGGACCTCTCAGCGCCACTGATTTATGGGCAGCCATGGCTACTGCACGCGAGCCAGGGGCATCTGCGGGCGAGACAGTCAACGCTGATTAGTCGTGGGCGCCAACTGGAGTTGTGACTGTTCCGTCAAGACCCTGTTGCACCAGTGCAGACACGAGTGCACCATCAATGGTTTCTTTATCAAGAAGGGCTTGGGCCACTAAATCGAGTCCGGCACGATGCTTAGTCAAGATTTCAGTCGCCCGACGTTCTTCTTGTCGCAGAATCGTGTTGATTTCTTCGTCCATCATACGCGCCGTGTCATCGCTGTACTCACGACCGCCAGTCATTAGGTCTTCACCAAGGAAAACTTGTTGCTGGTTATGCCACGCCATGGGACCAACCTTGTCGCTCATACCCCATTCGCGAACCATGCGTCGTGCCAGACCAGTCACAACTTCAAGGTCGTTTGAGGCACCGGTTGTTTGTTGCTGAAAAACAAGTTGCTCAGCAACACGTCCACCTAAAGCCATGCAAATACGGTCAAGGATGTAGTTCTTGGAAAAACTGTGACGCTCTTCGGGAAGAGTTTGGGTCACTCCGAGGGCCATGCCACGCGGCAAAATCGTCACCTTGTGCAGTGCGTCACCGTTAGGTAGAACTGTTGCCAAGATTGCGTGACCACCCTCGTGATAAGCAGTGACTCGCTTCTCTTCAGCGGACAAGATCAAAGAATCGCGACGGGCACCCATCATGATCCGATCGCGCGCTGATTCAAAGTCAATCCGTTCAATCTGCGCGCTTTCGCGTCGCACGGCAAAGAGCGCAGATTCATTGACGAGGTTTGCCAAGTCGGCGCCACTCATTCCCGGAGTTCCCTTGGCCATGACATCAAGATCCACGTCGGGTCCCATGCGCTTATCGCGACTATGAACTCGCAGAATCGCGGCGCGCTCTTCAAATTCAGGTAACGGGACAACGATCTGGCGATCAAAACGACCTGGACGCAACAAAGCTGGATCCAAAACATCGGGGCGGTTGGTGGCTGCCAAAATGACGATTCCTTCAGATGTCTCAAAGCCGTCCATCTCAGAGAGCAACTGGTTCAGAGTCTGCTCGCGCTCGTCATGACCGCCACCGAGTCCAGCACCGCGTTTGCGACCGATGGAATCAATTTCGTCAATAAAGATAATGGCTTTACCCATTTTGCGAGCCTGCTGGAAAAGATCACGAACACGACTTGCTCCGACACCCACGAACATTTCCATGAAGTCCGAACCAGTCACCGACAAAAATCCAACGCCCGCCTCTCCTGCGACGGCACGGGCGAAGAGAGTTTTTCCAGTTCCAGGAGGGCCGACTAGAAGCATGCCCTTAGGAACTTTGGCACCAATTTCTTTAAAACGCTCTGGCATGCGCAAGAAATCAACGACCTCTTTGATTTCGGTTTTGACACCCTCGTAGCCGGCGATGTCGGCGAAAGTTGTGGATGGTCGATCTGGGTTAAATGTCTTGGCCCGACTGCGACCCACGGACATCATGTTGCCCATCTGTCCAGAAGCTCGCTTATTCATCCATACCAAGAAGCCAATAATCAAAACGAACGGCAACAGCAAGGGGATCAGGTTCATTAGCCAACTTGTTTGCGGGGTAGTCGGTTTGAAGTCCACGCCCTTGGTGCGCAGTAGTTCGCGGTCGAGTTCATTAGGGAACCCTGGAGGGGCAGTCGTGGAGAAATCGCTGCCATCAGTCAATGAACCGGTGATTGTCAAGGTGAGGTTATTCAGTTTGACTTCGTCAACTCGGCCACCCTCAACCTGAGTCATGAACTCTTCAAAGCCCAGTTTTTCTCGATCTGGTCCAGGTAGAAGTTGCGGGCCAAATATCAGTACAAGAATTAAGCCGAGCAAAACCCAGGGCGACCATTTGGGCATTGACGGCCGACCCGTTGTCTTGGCGTCGGTGGACTGCTCCTGCGGGGCGCGATTCTTGGGTGCGCCCATGCGCTTTGGTGTGCGGCGGGGGCCAGCGCTGGGTGGAGGTGGTGGAGGGGGAGGAGTGGACTCGCTCATGGGTCATATCCTACGGGCGTTCATCAAGCCCCGTTGGGTCGGGCTCGGCTTCAGTGTGGACTCACAGCCCCGTTTCGGTCACAGCCGATGGGGGTTGGCAAACTCGGGGCTCGGATATCCACCAAAGCGGACCATTTTTCTCGTAAATTTTGCCGATGCGTTCGTGTACTCGGAGTGGTTGTCAGGAAAAGGCTCATATTTCTTTGGCGTTTCAATATGCCACGTCGGTGATTTGGATTGATCATCTCCACGACCAGCGCGAATCACATATTTACGAACTGTGCTCAAAGCATTGGCAACGTTTCGCCGCACCCACTGGCTGGAACCTAGATGATCGTCGTCGGGCAGATGTTTTGCCGTTTGTTCATCGCCTGGCTGGCTGAAGCTTTTCGTGGACCGTGCTCGACCGGCGACGAACGCCACTCGTTTTAGCGTTGCTATCGCAGCCAGTGCTTGGTTCTTGGCCTCTCTGGGAGCGTTGCCCATACAGGCAATAGCTCAGGGGCTTCTTGGGCACAGCGGTGAAAAAAGTGAGCAATGGCCAACATCGTTTACCATCGTTTCCCTTTTCTGTTTGTGGATGCCGATGCTCGTAGCAGTGATTATTGTTAGTCGGCGATGGGGCGGCTCAAGTTTCATTGATGATTTCAAACTCCGCTTTCGAATCGGAGATCTTTGGGGGTTGCCTCTCGGGGTTGCCTGCCAACTCGCTCTCGTTCCCGCCGTGTATTGGCCATTGCAGCAAATGTGGCCAGGGACTTTTTCTGGCGACAAAGTCGAGCAGCGAGCCCAGGATTTGTGGGATAAGGCGCAGAGTGGTTGGGCCGTGGGACTTTTTCTGATGGTCGCTATTGGTGCCCCACTCGTTGAGGAATTGATGTATCGCGGCCTGGTCCTGCAGGCCTTACAGAGTCGACTGCATAACTATTTGGCATTGGTCATCTCCGCAGCCTTTTTTGCGGCAATCCATCTACAGCCAGTTGAGTTTCCTGGATTATTCGCCTTTGCTTTGCTCTTGGGCTATGGCTTTCAGCGTTCGGGGAGACTAAGTCTGTCGATATTGATGCATGTCGGCTTCAATGCCACGGCCCTGATCGGTCTCGCGCTCGCCTCCTAGGCGGACCGAGGTGGCAAGATAGACGCGTATGAACGATTCGGACGTGGTGACTGATTCGGACGTGGTGACTGATTCGGGGGCCCTGGCATGGTTCCATAAGACGGCGATGGGTCAGTGGAGCCGTCAACGCTTCACGATTTTCTGGGTGCGCGTGGCTTTGGTTGGCCTGAGCACTTTTATCGCCATCAAAGTCATTCAGCCCACATTGGTTTTTAGCGATTCAACGCCAACGGGTGGCGATATGGGGGCGCATGTGTGGGGTCCCGCCTTTTTGAGGGATCACCTCTTGCCATGGAAACTTAATGGCTGGTCCATGGATTGGTATTCAGGTCTTCCGATCTATCGCTTCTACATGGTGGTACCAGCCTTCTTTATCGTCCTCCTCGATGTTCTCCTTCCATACGGTATGGCCTTCAAGTTGGTTGCTGTCATGGGCGTTGTGACCTTGCCCGTCTGCTGTTGGATTTTTGGGCGACTTGCGCGATTCGCCTATCCGATTCCTGAATTGTTCGCCATGGTCGGGTTGGTCTATTTGTTGGATGAGAGTTACACCATCTACGGAGGCAACATTGCCTCGACAATGGCTGGCGAATTTTCATTTTCCATTGCTCTGTCATTTGCAATGTTGGCCTTCGGGTTCTTTGCCAATGGTATGCAGACAGGTAAACATCGAATCAAGGCTGCGTTATGTATGGCCTTGGCGATTCTGTGCCACGGAATCGTGGCGATTTATGTGGCCGTCGGGTTGATCTTGATGGCCGTGTTGTGGCTTGACCGGCGGCGACTGCGCTGGTTCATCACCACGGCGGGAACAGGTGCCCTGCTGTCTGCTTTTTGGGTCGGTCCCTTCCTGTTGAATCACGCCTACATGACTGACATGAAATACAAAGGCGAACCAGGTAACGGTTCCTTCACTTCTTATTGGGGAATGTTCTTTGCTCTTCCACCGTTTTGGAATGTATTCATTTTGTCCTGTGCAGTGATTGGTTTTGCGGCCATGGTGGTCAAGCGAAATGTCGCGGGCATTTGGTTGGGTGTTTGCGCAATTGTCTTCGCCGTTTTCGTCTTTTTGTTCAACGACAGTTTGCCAATCATCGGCTTGCTATGGAATCCCCGTTTGCTCCCGATGTTCAATATGTGTCGCTACCTGTTAGCTGCTATTGGCGTCATTGAATTGGTATCAATGCTGCTGAGACTAAGTCAGTATCACCGCAGTCATCTTCAAGGAAAAGTTTTCCGAGAAAATAAATCGGTCAAGGCTGAACAGTTTCGGATACGCACGATCACGGCCATTGTCGCGTCAGTTCTGACCCTGCTGGTGCTTGGATTTCGTTTCCAAGTCCTACCTTTTGGCAATGTCATTGACGAAGGCAAGGGAGCAGAGTACACATGGGGCCCCTTTGAAGGTCCTGCAGCCAGCAAGGGGTTCGTCGATGGTTGGGCTCGCTGGAACTTCTCGGGCTACGAAGGCCGCTCTTCCTATGGCGAGTACTACAACGTGGTGCAAGCGATGAAGGACATTGGGGAAACTCGCGGCTGTGGTCGAGCACTGTGGGAGAACTTCAGCGGTAACGACAAATATGGAACGACAATGGCTTTGATGTTGTTGCCCTTTTGGACGGATGGATGCATCGGTTCAAGTGAAGGTTTGTTCTTCGAAGCTTCGGGTACCACGCCATATCACTTTTTGGCTGCAGGAGCGATGTCTAAGCAAAGTTCTAACCCTGTGCGCGAGTTGCGTTATATCAACAACAACCCAGCCGTCGGTGTTTCGTATTTGCAGGCCCTCGGTGTGAATTACTACATGGCAGTAACCCCCGAGGCCATCGCCAAGGCTGAAGAGAACGTGGCCAGTGGCGGCGGTTTGAGCGCGATTGCGCAGTCTGGCCCGTGGCATATTTACGTCGTTGCGGGATCAGAGATTGTGACGCCGCTGACGGTGCAACCCGTTGTTGTCACCGAGCGTTCGGGGGACCAACGAGAACGTTGGTTGGAAGTTGGAACAAGTTGGTTGCAAAATCCGTCTGAATGGACGGCCCTACCAGCCGATGATGGCCCTGACGAATGGCAAAGAGTGCAAGCCGTCATTGATCTCGAGCGTCGAGAAGGTGAACCAGGATCCGATTCGCGCAAGGTGGACGTCGTGGGGCCAACGCCGGCCATAGAACCTCTCAGTATTTCTCCTGCTGTCGTTTCAGATGTCGTCATCGGTGAAGAATCGGTGTCCTTCTCGGTCGATAAAATCGGTGTTCCGGTTCTGGTGCGAGTGAGTTACTTCCCTAACTGGGAAGTCAGTGGTGCCGACGGTCCGTATCGTGTAGCGCCAAACATGATGGTCGTCATTCCAACCTCGCAAGACATTTCAATGAACTTCAAGCCGAGTCTTATTGACCGCCTGGCCTATCTCTTATCGGGATTAGGAATCCTTGCTTTGCTCCTCATGTGGCGCCAGGATCGGCGTGCAAAGGGGCAGGTAGCAGGGGGAATTGGGGCTGAGCCGCAGGGTCTCAGAGAGGTGACTGCGCCGAGCGAAGTCGTCAAGTCCACGCCAGCCTGAGTAGTCCACCGATAGGGTTCTGTCTCGCATGGCTTCCCCCTCGGCTCTTGATCAGATTGTGAAGGCCTATGACATCCGAGGCACGGTCCCCGATCAACTTGATGTTGACGTGGCCTACGCCTTAGGAATCGGATTTGCTCAATTCACGAAAGCACAAGTGGTGATCGTCGGGCGAGATATGCGGCCCACTGGACCAGAATTGGCAGCAGCATTTTCCCGCGGTCTGATGGAACAAGGTATTGATGTCATTGACATTGGCTTGGCTTCGACTGACCTGTTGTATTTCGCAGCCGGCAAGTTGGATGCTCCTGGAGCAATGTTTACTGCTTCACATAATCCAGCGCAGTACAACGGCATCAAACTTTGTTTGTCGGGAGCGCGTCCAGTCGGTGAAAGTAGCGGCCTCAACGATGTCAAAGTTTTTGCTCAGCAAGTTCTCGATGGAACCCGACCAAAGCCTGTGGCGCGCCCTGGTCGTACCACCGAACGAGATTTGTTATCGGCCTTCGTTGATCATGTGGTGTCATTCATTGACCCTTCGGTATTACGTCCGATGCGCGTTGTCGCCGATACGGCCAATGGCATGGGTGGGCTCGTTGTGCCGGCAGTTTTTGATCGACTGCCACGCCTTGAACTCGAAGTGATGTATGGCGAACTTGATGGAAGTTTTCCTAATCATCCTGCAGATCCTTTGCAATCGGTGAATCAACGCGACTTGCAAGCGCGCGTTAGTTCGGGTGCTTTTGATATTGGTTTGGCTTTTGACGGTGATGCCGATCGCGTCTTCGTTGTTGATGAATTGGGTCGTGGATTATCTGGTTCAACGACAACGGGCATTTTGGCGACCAGCATGTTGCGCAAGTTTCCGGGTGCAACGATTTTGCATAACCTGATTTGTAGCCGAGCAGTGCCAGAAATCATTCGTGAACACGGTGGCATTCCGGTGCGTACAAGAGTTGGTCACTCGTACATCAAACAATTGATGGCCGATACTGGCGCTGTTTTTGGCGGAGAACACTCTGCTCATTACTACTTCAAAGATAATTACCGTGCTGATAGCGGACTGATCGCCACAATGTTGATGCTGGAAGAAATGAGTCGTGTCGGAGAACCTCTTTCAGCGATACGGCTGGCCTATGAGCGTTATTCCCTCAGCGGTGAGATCAACACTCAGGTTGATGACCCATCACAAGTCATTGAGTCGGTATCGGCAAAGTTTTCTGCATTCCCTCAAGATCGCGTCGATGGACTAACCGTAGACTGTGGGGATTGGTGGTTTAACTTACGTCCATCAAATACCGAACCTTTGTTGCGACTCAACCTTGAGGCGCCTGATCGCGATCAATGCGATCATCGGGTGGCCGAATTACTCGCAGCAATTACCTCAGTCTGAAAAAGGAGATTCACATGCCTATTGATCCCGAACTTGCCTCAGTGCTTGCCTGTCCAGTTGACAAGGGGGTTTTGCACATCTTGGAAGATGAGAACTCGTTGTACAACACTCGTTTGCAGCGTCGCTACACCGTGCGTGACTCCATTGCAGTGATGTTGGTGGATGAATCCGAAGTTGTCTCGACCCAAGAGCACGAGCGCATCATGGCCAAGATTGCCGCTGGCGGGATTAAGACCACTGGTCGCTGAAAACAGTGTGCTTTCGGTGACAATGTGCCTAGAGGGCGCGAATCACTGCCTAGACTGGGGGCATCGGGCTGACTGATTGGTGCCAGTAGGCCCCTGCCCGGGATAGAGCAAGCGGCGAGTCATCAGGTGATGGCTTGTTTTTGTCTCACCCGTTGTCAGATATCTATCAAGGAGCCCCACATGTCATCTTCATTTGCCGAACGTAAAGACTTCCGCGTCGCCGATCTTTCTATGGCCCCTTTTGGGCGCAAAGAGATTCATCTTGCCGAGCATGAGATGCCAGGTCTACGCGCTTTGCGCAAAGAATACGGAGTGACTAAGCCACTTAAGGGTGCGCGTATCTCTGGTTCATTGCATATGACCATTCAGACGGCAGTCCTCATTGAGACTTTGGTCGAATTGGGGGCGGAAGTTCGTTGGGCATCCTGCAATATTTTCTCAACCCAAGATCACGCCGCCGCTGCCATCGCGGTTGGCCCCCGTGGAACTTTGGATAATCCCGATGGCGTGCCAGTTTTTGCTTGGAAAGGTGAAACCCTCGAGGAGTACTGGTGGTGCACCGAGCAAATGATGACATGGCCCGACGGCGATGGTCCGAACATGATTCTCGACGATGGTGGCGATGCCACATTCTTGTTGCATAAGGGAGCGGAGTACGAAAAGACCGGTGAAGTTCCAGATCCAACATCGGCTTCCAATCCGGAACTAGCCATCGTGCTCGGTTTATTGCAGCGCGGTCTCAAGACCGAACCCAACAAATGGACTCGGATGGCTGCTGGAGTGAAGGGTGTCACCGAAGAGACAACGACTGGTGTTATGCGCCTCTACAAAATGGCGGAGCGCAACGAGTTGTTGTTCCCGGCGATCAATGTCAACGACTCGGTGACGAAGTCAAAGTTTGACAACTTGTACGGCTGTCGCCATTCGCTCATTGATGCCATCTGTCGCGCTACAGATGTGATGATCGCTGGCAAGGTTGCCGTTGTTTGTGGTTATGGAGATGTCGGTAAGGGTTGCGCTCAGGCACTACGCGGTCAAGGTGCACGAGTGATCGTCACCGAAGTTGATCCGATCAACGCATTACAGGCAGCGATGGAGGGTTACCAAGTGACCACTCTTGATGATGTCATTAACGAAATAGATATTTTTGTTTCAGCAACAGGCAACGATCACATCATCACTGTTGAGCACATGGCAAAAATGAAGCACAACGCAATCGTCTGCAATATTGGGCACTTTGACTCAGAAATTGACATGGCTGGTCTGGCACGTAGCGGCGCAACCCGCGATGAACTCAAGCCTGGCACCGATCTGTGGTCGTTCCCTGATGGGCATGCGATCATTGTTTTGGCTGAAGGACGCTTAGTGAACCTCGGATGCGCTACTGGTCACCCAAGTTTCGTGATGAGCTGTTCATTCTCCAATCAGGTCATCGCCCAAATCGAATTGTTCACCAATCTCGCGGCGTATCCGTTAGGTGTGTACGTGTTACCTAAACATCTTGATGAAAAGGTGGCTTCACTGCACCTCGGCGCCTTAGGCGTGAAGTTGACAAAACTCACCGATGAGCAGGCTGAGTATTTGGGCATCGCTCCGTCGGGCCCATTTAAGTCTGAGCGTTACCGCTACTGATGACAAAACTTTTTGCCGAGAAGTTGCTTCGGTGTGTCACTGGACTAGCTCTTTTCGGTATCGGGATCACATTATTTATTCGCGCTGATTTAGGTTTGGCACCGTGGGATATTTTTCATACGGGAGTTGCCGAACGTCTTGATATTTCAGTGGGCATTGTCATTGTCGGAACAGGTTTATTGCTCTTGCTGTTGTGGATTCCCTTGCGTCAAAAACCTGGTTTAGGAACGATTTTGAACGCTCTTGAAATCGGACTGATGGTCAATGTCAGCAAGCAATTCATTGGTGAAACGAATAATCTCGTCGTGCGGCTTTTGCTGGTACTGGCCGGACTCGTTGTCGTGGGCATCGGAACAGCGATGTATCTCGGATCAGATTTGGGTTCGGGGCCACGCGATGGGATCATGCTCGGAATGACCAAGCGGAAATTTTTTGGACGGTTCCTGAGTATTCGCCTGGCGCGCACCTTGATCGAAGTAACGGTCCTCGTAGTAGGTCAATTGCTTGGGGGCAAGGTCGGTATCGGGACCGTGGTGTTTATGTTCGGCATTGGGCCTCTGGTGCAGTTCTTATTGCCATTTGTTTCGGTTCGTCACTCTCAACCAGCCTGATTTCACGAGATCTGCCATACCCCCATGGTGAAATGGCTTCATGTTCACCGCTCTTGCCTGCACCTCATGTCGTCAACTCTTTCGGATCGCCCCCGCAGGCTTCAAGCGTGACCAAACGGGTCATCTGGTTCGTCTGTGTGAATCTTGTCAACTTGATCATCAGAGCGCCACGACCACAGCAGCGGGGGTTACAGCCTCGGATATTCTTGATGGGCAGACGCAAGAACTCATTCGCGGTTTGAAATATCGCAATCAACGGCGTGCGGTGACGATCCTGGCACGACAGTTAGTGAAATCGGTTCGCGACGATCCAGATGCTTTGACTTTCGAGGTTGTCACGTGGGCACCCACCTCATCATCGCGGCGCAGACGACGTGGCTACGATCAGTCCGAACTTTTAGCGCGAGCAGTGGCCCGTCATTTGGGCATTCCCTGTCGCCGACTGTTGTATCGCGATCACAGTCGGCCCCAGACGGGGCGAACCCGCGAAGAACGTCTGCATGGACCATTATTTCGGGCCCGTCCATTACGACGAGCAGTCAGCGTGTTAGTCATTGACGATGTAGTGACAACTGGTAGCACGCTGAAAGCGGCGGCACACGCCCTTGAATTGGCGGGGGCACATCAAGTTGGCTTATTCGCTGTGGCGGCCACGCCCGAGCGGAGAAGGGGCTAAAGACCCGCGAGGCTACGCAATGTCTGTACGGCAGAAGTTGGGTCTTCTTCAACCCACACCCCGTGCAACCCGACAGCACTGGCTGCGTCCACATTGGATTGGGCGTCATCTAGAAAGGCGGTGCGCTCGGCGACGGCACCAAGTCGTTCAAGGGCGAGACGATAAATGGCGGCGTTTGGCTTACGCATTCCCACTTCATGACTGTCCACGACATCGTCAAAAATATTATTGAAGTCCATCATTGGCCACCACACACTGCGCAATTCACGAACATTGTTAGTGAGTACGCCCAAACGAAATCCAGCTGTTTTGAGTTCATGGACCAAGGTGATAATCGGCTCACAGGGTTCAAAGGTAATCCCAATAAATGTTGATTTTCCGCTATCGGGTGGAAGCTGAATCGGCTGTAAGCCAGCTTCAAGAACTAAATCTCCCAGGTCCGCGCGATATTGCGACATCGTGATTTCGCCGCGCTCTAGGCGATGCCACGGATGATCGGTGTCTTGACCGTAATCGCCCATCATGACCTTCAACACTTTGTCAGCCGGATCATTGGGGAATCGTTTAATGACATCGGATGGTCGTCCATTGCTGGCCAAAACCCCGCCGAAATCAAAAATCACGGCGTCAATCTGGCGGTCGGTAGCGGGAACTGGCTTTTCTGAGGGCAATGTCACCCGTAGAGTCTGCCGAATAACGGGGGCTGCTGAAGCATTTTCTGGCGAATTTTCAGTAACCCCTAGGCTCGGGCTGACCGACGATAGGCTCTATACCTGCATGGGAATCCTCGATCGTATCCTGCGGGCCGGTGAAGGCAAGAAACTCAAGGCCCTAGAGGGTCTAGTTCCTGATATCAACGCCTACGCCGACGCTTTCAAGTCTTTGTCCGACGATGACCTGAAAGCTAAAACAGGTGAGTTTCGCTCTCGTTTAGAGCGTGGGGAATCGCTGGACGATCTTTTGACGGAGGCCTTCGCCGTGGTCCGCGAAGGAGCAGATCGAGTCATTGGCCAGCGCCACTACGACGTCCAAATGATGGGTGGAGCGGCTCTGCACTTCGGTTGGGTCGCGGAAATGAAAACAGGTGAGGGTAAGACCCTTGTCGCAACCTTGCCTGCTTATCTCAATGGTCTTTCGGGTAACGGTGTACACCTCATCACGGTCAACGATTATCTCGCACGTCGTGACTCCGAGTGGATGGGGCACATTCACCGCTGGCTCGGTCTCAGCGTCGGATTGGTCGTGCCTGGTCATCGTGAGCAACCTGAGCAAAGGCGTGCCGATTACGCCGCCGATATCACCTATGGAACTAACAACGAATTTGGTTTTGATTATCTGCGCGACAACATGGCAGCAACGAAAGGTGACAAAGTTCAACGCGGTCATTCATTTGCCATCGTTGATGAAGTGGACTCAATCCTTATTGACGAAGCGCGCACTCCGTTGATCATTTCTGGTCGAGCAGCTGATGCCGCCAATTTGTACTATCGCTTTGCATCCATAGTGCGTGCCCTGAAG
>ERZ889217.523-NODE-523-length-23001-cov-33.374880_pt1 | contig 23001 bp, 19 predicted proteins | sample MGYA00521098_ERZ889217 | MGnify/ENA primary metagenome ERZ889217 (study PRJEB32303, sample SAMEA104408613) | aquatic metagenome | biome: Brackish water; feature: Pelagic; material: water | place: Baltic Sea | collected 2014-06-10T22:04:00 | depth 2,362 m ... | reverse complement strand
ATGAAATTTGAAGAACTACATGATCTAGTTCGGGCGCGGCGCACCGACATGATGGTTGACAAAGATCGTGCACTTGATGACGGCGTGCTTGAAAAACTTTGCGAGTTGGCAATGTGGGCGCCAAATCACAAACTCACATTTCCGTGGATGTTTGCTGCCGTAACTAGTGACGCCCGCGAACGCTTAAGTAATTGCACCGCAGATGCAATGGCGCGTGACGGCGACAAGCCAGAAAAAGTCGCCAAAGCACGCACCAAATTTCAGCGCGCACCAGTAATTTTGATAGTCGGGACAGAACAAGGCGACACCCAATTGCGCACCGAAGAAAATCGCGACGCAGTTTCAGCGGGCATTCAAAATATTTTGCTCGGCGCGACATCGCTCGGCTTGGCCAGTTTCTGGTCGAGTTGCCCTAAAGGTGTCAATGATGACATTGCGAACTTCTGCGATTTCAAACCTGGCACGCACATCACGGCGATGATCTATCTCGGTTACCCACAACGTCAAGCACCAGCGATCGCACGTCCGCCAGTAAAAATCAAAACAATTTCGACTTAAACGCGCGACTCAACTTGGCTGGTAAACGCCAAACACCTCACGCAAAACATCGCTAACTTCGCCAAGTGTCGCGCTTGCCCGCAATGCATCTTTCATCGGATACAAAACATTGTCGCTTTTAAGTGCCGAATCTTTTAATTTTGCGAGCGCAGCAGTCACATCGCCCTGGTTTCGTGATGCACGCAATTTTGCCACTCTCGCAATTTGATTGCGCTCAAGTTCTGGGTCAACTTTGGTTGGCGTTGGTCGCACATCGTTGTCTATTTCAAATTTGTTTACACCAACCAACACACGCGAACCGTCATCAATTGATTTCGTATAAGAGTAGGCCGACTCTTCAATTTCGCCCATCTGAAACCCAGACTCAATTGCTTGCACTGCCCCACCCATTGTTTCGATCCGCTCGATGTACTCCCACGCCAAACGCTCAACTTCGTTGGTCAATGACTCGACGTAATACGAACCAGCAAGCGGATCAGGCGTGTCAGTGATTCCACTCTCGTAGCCGATTATTTGTTGCGTGCGCAAAGCAATTCGTGCCGCATCTTCGGTCGGCAAACTTAACGCTTCATCAAAACCGTTGGTATGCAAACTTTGTGTTCCGCCTAACACGGCCGCCATGCTCTGCACAGCAACTCGCACGATATTGTTTTGCGGCTGTTGCGCCGTAAGCGTTGAACCACCGGTTTGGGTGTGAAATCGCATCAGGGCACTAGTCGGGTTTTTCGCACCAAATCGCTGTGTCATGATCGTGTGCCACATTCGACGACTGGCACGAAACTTGGCGACCTCTTCGAAGAAATTATTATGACCGTTCCAAAAGAAACTAAGTCTCGGTGCGAAATCGTCGACATCAAGCCCCGAGTCAACAGCGGCCTGCACATAGGCAATCGCATTTGACAAAGTAAACGCAAGCTCCTGTACTGCAGTCGAGCCCGCCTCACGAATGTGGTAACCCGAAATTGAAATTGTGTTCCATTTCGGAACATGCTTGGCGCAATAGGCAAAAATATCCGTGATGATTCGCATCGACGGACGCGGCGGATAAATATATGTGCCACGAGCAATATATTCTTTCAACAAATCATTTTGAATTGTTCCAGAAATTTCGGTTGACTTAACACCGCGTTCTTCAGCAACTAGTTCATAAAGAAGCAACAAAACTGCGGCTGTCGAATTAATCGTCATTGATGTTGTCACTTTGTCGAGCGGTAAATCGGCCAGCAACACGCGCATGTCTTCGATTGAATCGATCGCCACACCAACTTTGCCGACTTCGCCAGCCGCACGCGGATGATCGCTGTCGTAACCCATCTGAGTTGGCAAATCGAATGCACACGACAAACCTGTCTGACCAGCATTCAAAAGAAACTTAAATCGCTCGTTCGTATCGGCCGCTGTACCAAAGCCTGCATACTGACGCATTGTCCATAAGCGATCTCGATGCATCGTCGGATAAATGCCCCGCGTATACGGCGCCTCACCCGGCAGACCGACAAGCGTCTTGTCATCAAAACTCTTCAACGAATCACTTGTATAGAGCGCTTCTACTTCGATTCCGGAGTCGGTAGTTTTCTTGCTCACCGAGTTTTTATCGCTTTGTTTTTTGTGTTCATACTTGTCGTAAAGGTTACGAGTTCGGCTGCCTTGCTGCGACCACCGAGATCTCAACTAGCCATTCTGGTCGGGCAAGTGCCGGCACAGTTACAAGTGTGCTCGCTGCGCGATGCCCAGCCAGTGCGAGATCTCGCTCCGCCATCACAATTTTCAGCTGATCGGCAAGGCTGGCCGAATTTACGACATAAGTTGTCACCGAAATAATGTCAGATTTTGACATTGAACCTTCTGCCAAAATTGCTGAAATATTCTGCCAGACGACACTTGCCTGCTCGCCGATGTTCACTGGCACGCTGCCGTCACGCTTTGTCGGCACTACTCCGGATGTGAATATGAGTTCAGAACCCGCTGGCACATGCACGCCATGCGCATATGCCGCCGCTGGGGCTGCCAGTTCAGAAGGCTTCAATTCTCGCGAGATAGTCACAACCATTCACGATAAGCCATAATTAATGGATGAGCAAAAACATCGTTGGAAGTGAAAACCTTGCCGACATTGAAGTGCTCGAAAGAATTCAACAACGAGTTCTCTGGCTTGCAGTACGCATGGTCGACTATGCCAACCGCGAACGCGAGATACCCCCTGCTCCAGGCGGACGTGACGGCGAATTCAACGTAAAAGTTGGTGGACATATGGCCAGCAGTGCATCAGTCGTCAGCATCATGACTTCACTGTGGTTCGGTCACTTAAATGGCGACGACAAAGTTGCAGTTAAACCGCACGCTTCACCAATATTTCATGCGATCAAATATCTCACTGGTGAACTCGACAAGTCATATCTAAAACGGCTGCGCACTCTCGGCGGCTTGCAGAGTTATCCGAGTCGAACTAAAGATCCTGATGTTGCTGATTTCTCAACCGGCTCTGTTGGGCTCGGTGCTGTTGCGCCGTTATTTGCGGCAATGGTTCGACGATATGTCGACGCACATTTCTCGCCGCGACCAGCAGCGCGTTTCATCGCACTCGTTGGCGACGCCGAACTAGACGAAGGAAATATCTGGGAAGCAATTGCAGATCCTGCACTGCAAGGTCTAGGCAATGTGATGTGGATCGTTGATGCCAACAGACAAAGTCTTGACCGAGTTGTGCCAGGCATGAAAATTAAAAAGATTGCTGGTTTTTTCGCCGATGCAGGCTGGCATGTCATCGAAGCAAAGTACGGACATAAATTGCAGGCTGCATTTGCTCAACCAGGTGGCGAATCATTGCGTAATTACATTGATGATATGTCGAACGAGCGTTACCAAAGTTTGTTCAGTGTGTACGGCGCAGCCTTGCGTGAAAAGTTTTTGGTCGGTGCACCTGCCGAAGTTGTCGCATTTATTAATGACATCTCAGACGATGATCTAGCACCTCTCGTGCAAAACTTGGGCGGCCACGACATCGAAATGCTGCTTGACGCTTATCGCGAATGCGATCTGGTTACCGACAAACCGAGCGTTGTTTTTGCTTACACCGTAAAAGGTTGGGGCTTACCAATTGCTGGCGACCCACTTAACCACGCGGCTTTACTTTCTGAAACTCAAATCGATGACTTACGCAAACGCAACGGCTTGACCCTTGAAACTGAATGGGATCAGTTCGTCAGTGACACCGAAGAAGATCGAGTCTGTCGCGCAGTAGGTGGCGACATTAACAACAAAGAATTACCTGACAGACCAGTGCTGAATATTCCAAACGAAGTCAGTATTGCAGTTGGCAAGAAACCAATGTCGACTCAGGAAGTTTTTGGTCGACTATTAACTGGTCTTGGTGCAATCCCCGAAGTTGCTGAACGAATGGTCACAACTTCACCAGACGTCAGCGTAAGTACAAACTTAGGCGGATGGATAAATAAGTTCGGCGTCTTTAGTTCAGACGAGAAACCAAATTATTTAGGCGATGACCGATTGTTGCGATGGAACGAAGGACCACAAGGCCGTCACGTCGAACTAGGTCTGAGCGAAATGAATTTATTTCTTGCTCTGCACGCTTTCGGTCTTGGTCATGAACTACACGGCGAACATTTACTCCCGATCGGCACCGTCTACGATCCATTTGTTTGTCGTGGATTAGACGCGTTGATTTATGCCCTATATAACGGTGCGCGATTTATTTTGGTCGGCACACCTTCTGGTGTCACTCTGGCACCCGAAGGTGGTGCGCACCAAAGCACTGTCACAACATCACTCGGCATAGAACTTCCGAATATGACATATGCCGAACCGTGTTATGCCCGCTCACTTGATTGGTTGTTATGCAACGGGCTCGAGCGACTCGGCACACCAGATGGCGACAGCATGTATCTGAGACTTTCAACGCGACCGATTGATCAATCACCATTTGAAAATATTTTGGCGGTGCGTGGCGCTGAAGCGTTGCGTGCAGATGTTTTAGCGGGTGGTTATCGACTACACGAACCCACAGACAAATCACAACCAACTGATTTGATCATCGCCGCAACCGGAAGCGTCGTACCCGAAGCGCTGGCAGCAGCAAAACTTCTCGAATCAGAAGGCGTCAACGCGGTTGTGATTGACATTTGTTCACCCGACCGGATTTACCGTGGCTGGCGCAATGCTCAACAAAACGCAACCCGCCATGGAGTCACAACCCGAGATGTCGGTCATCTTGGAATGCTGTTGCACGAGTCTGAGCAACGCCTGCCAATTCTGACGGTGCAAGATGCGGCAAGTCATTCGCTTGCATGGCTCGGCTCGGTTTATGGGGCACGAACTGTGCCAGTTGGTGTAGACGAATTTGGCCAATCTGGCACAATTGCCGAACTATATGGCATTTTTGATTTGCTACCCGAGCAACTCGTTAACGCTGCGTTGCTTGCATTGTCGTAACCTGAAGCTATGGCAATCGTCGAACAATCATCGGATACTAAAAAAATAATTGACGGTATTGAACTGACTCCAAAAACAGTGGCACAACTTGGGCCACCTAAATTTGAAACATTCGAGCAAGAGCGTCAACATCGCAAAGAAAAACTTGCTGGTGCAATGCGCATTTTCGGCCGTCTTGGGTTTGGCGAGGGCGTCGCCGGACACATCACCGTGCGCGACCCAGAGTTCACCGATCATTTTTGGGTAAACCCGTTTGCAAAAAGTTTTCGCTACATGTCTGTTAGCGATTTGATTCTGGTAAATCATGACGGTGATGTCGTTTATGGTTCTCAGCCGGTGAATCGTGCGGCATTTTGCATTCATGCAGCGATTCATCAAGCTCGACCAGATGTCATCGCGGCGGCTCACGCACATTCGCCTTACGGAAAGTCTTGGTCTTCGCTTGGGAGACTTCTTGACCCAATCACACAAGACTCGTGTGCGTTTTACGAAGATCACACAGTGATCACTGAGCAAGGTGGCGCCGTGGTATTCGAAATAGCAGCAGGGCAAGAAATTGCCGCAAAATTTCCAAAAGGTAAAGCTGCGATTCATCAGAATCACGGCTTGTTCACTGTTAGCGACACTGTCGATGCAGCAGCATTTTGGTTCATCACGATGGAGCGAAATTGTCAAGCGCAATTAATGGCCGAGGCTGTTGGTAAACCAAAATTAATTTCTCACGAAGATGCAAGTTACACGCAAAAACTGACGGGGTTTCCGGCTGCTGGTTGGTTGCAATTTCAACCGCTGTGGCAAGACATTTGCCGAACTGACCCAGATCTTTTCGATTGAGTTCTAATACCGCCTCGCGCGGATTAAATCGTTTTGCAACTACTGCACCGCCTGAGGCGCTGTTCATCGTCTCAGCTATTGGTCAATACTGCGGCGCTGTAATCGCGGTTCGATTATTTGATGACTTGGCTCCAGCCAGTGTCGCTTGGTTTCGCGTGATCGGCGCAGCGCTAGTACTAGTCGTCTTGTCAATTCCGACATTGCGTCGCGGCGGACGCTGGACTCGGAACGAACTAATTTCAGTCAGCCTGTTCGGAATCTCAACTGCACTGATGAATTTATTTTTTTACTTAGCGATTCAGCATCTAGATCTTGGCAAAGGCGTGGCGATTGAATTTATCGGCCCAATCACTGTTGCCGCACTTCGAACTCGCACAAGCCGAAACGCACTCGCACTGGTCTGCGCCGTAATTGGTGTCTTAATACTTTCTGGTATTGAACTTGGCAATGAACCAGTCGGCCTATTTTTTATATTTCTTGCATCAATAATGTGGGCTGCATACATAGTCATCGGAGCAAAAGTTGCGCGCTTCGACCGCGGTGTCTCTGGACTAGGAGTTGGCTTGTTGATCGGCGCTATTTTCATTGCACCATTCGGTGCGCCAACAAGTGGACCAGCCTTTAATGCACCATGGATTCTGGCAACTTGTTTTCTCGTCGGAATTCTATCGAATGCAATCGGGTACGGAATTGATCAATACACTTTGCGCAGAATCCCTGTAAGAAGATTTTCTATTTTGCTTGCATTACTTCCGGTCACTGCAACAATTTTCGGTTTGTTGTTCTTAGATCAAGTGCCAAGTATCACAGATTTAATTGGTATTAGTTTTGTACTCGCTGGTGTCGTCGTGCAACAACGCGACACACTTCCTGCTACCGAAGTAGTCGCGTAGTCAACAAAACCTGAACTCTTTTCGTCAGTCAAGTTAGACTGGTCGCTTATGCGAGAATGTATTGGTTCCGTATGCACATAATCCCCAAAAAAATATTTAGACGTATGAGTTGCGTTATTTGTTCGGTAATATTTATTGCTGGGGTTACGCCGTTGCGTCATGTAAACGCCGCTGACGGACAACTGCCAGGCGGAATCGTTGTATACGGTCGTGGATTTGGTCACGGTCGCGGGCTTAGTCAATACGGCGCGTACGGTTGGGCGACGACATCTGGTTGGTCGTGGGAGCAAATTATCGACTTCTATTACGGAGGCGCAACCGGCAACACTCGCTCACCTCTTGAAGCACCTAACCAGGAAATGAGTATTTGGCTGAGTTTATTTAACGCCAAACAAACTGGCGTCGTTTCGGACTCTGGCGCCATGCGTTTACTTGAAGACACAGATCAAACCAGACGTTTCACCAGCATGCTCGCCCGTGAAAAGGTTGGAGCCGAACGTGTTTATCAAGTTTGGGGTTCGACAGAACGCAAGTGCCTTTCTGAGAGTGATGTGCCAGAAGCATCGGGTTTCATACTCGTCGGTGAGTTCAGTGGGCAGGCATCATTTTTAACTAACGCCAGTCAAGACTCTGCAGGTGCCCCGCTTGAGATGGTTGGACTATGCGAATCTAAGGCAAATAATTTGAACCAAGTTCGCTACTATCGCGGATTAATTCGTGCGATGAACAACACTAAAAATGAAAACCGCACGATCAATATTGCCCGGCTTGACGATTATCTTCGCGGTGTTGTGCCGCGTGAATCTCCGTCAAGTTGGGGAGACGCTGCAGGTGGCGCTGGAATGCACGCTCTGCGAGCACAGGCTGTTGCTGCTCGGTCGTACTCGGTGACAGAAAATCGCTATACCGGTCTGGCTAAAACTTGCGACACACAAGACTGCCAAGTTTACGGTGGCGCAGCCATACGCACTGCACTAAATGCCACGCCAGCGATATTGGAAACTACGAATACAGATCGGGCAGTTCTCGAAACCGCTGGAATAATAATCCGCAATCCACAAGGCAACGTTGTGCGTGCCGAGTTTTCATCGTCAAATGGTGGTCGAACTGCTGGCGGGGCGTTTCCGGCGCAAGTCGACCAAGGCGATCTTGCGGCCAACACTTCATTGATGGTTTGGTCTCGTGGATTTTCTGCAGCGCAAATTGTCGCCAAGTATCCGCAAATCGGAATTCTTACATCTGTGACTACAGCCAATGATGGATTGGGCGGAGATTGGGGTGGCTACGCAGTTGAAGTTACAGTCACGGGCACCACTGGCGCTGTGAAAATGTCGGGCTGGAGTTTTCGCACCGCATTTGATCTTCCGTCACCATGGTTCGGAGTGACACCTATATTTGGAGCACCACTAGATGCCGGAGCAGTTGGCGCAATGTTGTTTGTTGGTGACTCTGTTGGCGAAAGTGTCGCCTCAGAATTTAGTGCAACAGTCGCACCCGCGTATCCTTCAATAAATTTTCAGGCTCTTTCAAATCGATGTATGGTTGGACCATCTTGCGTAACCCCTGACAAAGGCTTACCTGATGCACTGGCGATAATTAACTCTCTAACGCCAGAACAGTTTCCGACGATTGCGATGATTCAACTGGGTTATAACGATGACCCGAACACAATGTCTAGTGATGTAACTCAAGTAGTTAATGCTCTCAACTCTCGTAACGTACAACGAATAGTGTTCATAAATCTTTCAACACGGCGAACATCGCAGAATTATGCGCTGTCGAATGCCGCATTCGCTACGGCGGCAGCAACAAATCCAAATGTTTCGGTTCTTGACTGGAACGCGTCCAGCAGCGACCCATCTCAATCACGCTGGTTTCGTGATGATGTGCACCTCACCACAACTGGCCGAGCCGAGTTTGCATTGTTTCTGCGCAACCAACTTGACGCGCTGCGCACACAGGGTTTAATCACGGCTAATGCTTCAAATGTTTTACCTCTTGCCGTGCCACTAACAACCGGCAACCGTGGTACGCCTGTTTCAACTTTGCAAAAAGCACTAAACACGGCGCTTGAACTCAAGAAGAAACAAAAACTTGCTCAAGACGGAAACTATGGCAAAGGTACCGCAAATGCCGTGGCGAAACTAGAAGAGATCAAAGGTCTGCCAATTGATGGCATTGCCGATGAAGCAGTGCTCGCCGTCTTAGGTATTGATTCGACAACATTCGCCCTTGGCTTGAAATCACGCCATACTTCTGTGGCGGCGGCACAAACTGCTCTGAGCCGTGTACTCGCAGTAAAAATGAAAGCCGATGGAATCCTCGGCTCTGGTACTGCCAGGCAGTTAAAGAAATTTCAAAAGTCTGTTGGACTCAAGCAAACTGGCGTGATTGATCGGACAACTTGGCTTTCACTACTCGCCGCTAGCGCCGCGGTCGTGACAAATAAATAACTAAAAATTATTTATTTGCGAAGCGGGCGTGCCATGAAGCGTCACTAACCAAAGTCGGGTAAGCCGCTTTGTATTCGCGCTTTAGACGACGGTAGTTAAGAGCAATATCCTTTGTCACCACGCACACTTCGCGTAATAAAGAAAAGAATCGACGCGAGTCGCGCTGAACCAAAAACCCTTCGGGCAAACGGTCGTGGCGATACAAAATTCGGTTATATCGGGTTGCAAGCCCAACAGCGCGTGAGTCAATTGGAGCTGTCTTGAGAACATCTCGGCGCATTATCTTCGGCAAAATGTAGCCACCAACAAGCGGTATCGCCAGAGCAAAACCAATTAACCGAATGGCTTTCGGCCTCGGCTTGGTAATTGCGACTGCTGCTAGTTCAGCCGGCAGTGGTCCTGGCTTTTCTTCCGTGACTTTACGTAACTCGTCATGCAGAGCCGAATGATCTGTTGCCATCAACGCTTCGGGGCCAGCCAAGTATGCGCGAACGCCTCGAATCATGTACTCAACGCTGGCATAACGCATCGAAAACAGATTACGAAAACTCAGTGCAATGAATCGGCGCGCTAAGTGCCACCAATGGTGATTTGCAAATACAAGCGTGTCGACTATCGCGAAATTTCGTTTCTCGTAAAATAGTGACGACGGATTGTTCTTTAGACCAAAGTCTGCGTGCCAAACAATTACACCGTTCATTGTCACACTGTGCTTGCCTGTATGCATCAAGCCAAACGCGACATCATCACCGCGCACGAAAACCGGCAGCGGATTATCTCGGGTAATTGAAATCGGAAACGCCGTATACCACCAAGCTGTATACGCAAACTTTTTTTCGCGGGCATCGCGCAATGCCAACTTACGCGCACGAAGGTCATCTTCACGACCGATAGCTCGCAACGGGTAGAGAGACCTCCAGCGATACTTAGAGCCAGCCTCAAATTGCATCCACGCTTGCTCTTCGCTAAGCATTGCTCCGTGAATGCATAGATTCGCATCGCACGCAAAAGTGAACAGTGCAAATGTTCGCACAAGGGCTTCTGGCTCAAGTGTGATGTCGTCGTCCATCAACAACACGTGAGTTGACCAACCTTCATCGCGCAAATGGATGATTCCGCGGGCGAAACCACCAGCGCCGCCCAAGTTTGGATTCTGCACAACTGTGATCGGGGCATTCGGCGCAGTATCAAATTCGATATTTCGTGCGTTGTCAACTACGAGAATTCGCATGCGGTCGCGCAAAGAATCAACATTTTCAACTAGCTGTAAAACTTTAGCCACAGTTGGCTTTACATAATCTTGACGATTGAATGTTGTAATTGAAAGACTCAGGCGTACTTCGCGAGGCGCAATTGTCGTAGTCGTCCATTGTCCGCCAGATACAACTACATCTGATTGTTCAGCGCTGACTCTTACAAAATAAGTACCAATCGATGATTTTGCAAAGTCAGGCACTTCCAATGTTGTTTTGCCACTTGAAGAGATTCCGGCGCTGGCAACAATTTTTTCTTGCAGTGAGAGCCCACGAATCACTGAGCTAACACCGACCAACTCGATTCGTCCAGAGCCAGAAGCATGCACAGTTACGCTCAGACAATCAACTGAAGTTAGACGCTGCCAACGACCAGCGGCAAATACTCCAAATGAAGTGTCAAAGCTAAGTTCGGCGCCTTTAACAAGCAACGCAGTTTCGTTGGCGAAACTCACATCGCCTTGGGTTCGCACGTAAAGCAGTGGCTCTGTGGTTTCAACGCGTGGTAATACCAAACGCTGTAATAAAAAGCTTGTCATTTCATACCATCGGATCTATTGAAAATTGGGGCAACGGTTTATTGCTCGCTAAACAGTTAAGCATCTCGTGCGAGGCCCCAAGTGCTTCATGAATCGTTACATCCATATCTAAATAGCGGTAGGTGCCTAATCTGCCCATGAAAGTTACCCCAGTTGCCGTTCGGGCACGTTTCACATAGCTGAGTAACAGTTCTTTTTCTTTGACGCGACGAATCGGATAGTACGGCGTATCGCTCTCGCCAGACAATCGCGAGTATTCGTGATACACCACGGTGCGGTCGTGACTCTCCCATGGTGCAAAATGTTTGTGCTCAGTGATTCGCGTGTAAGGCACATCTACATCGCAATAATTTACAACTGGATATTTCTGATAGTCGCCGTCACTCGTCTCGGCGACAAAATCAAGTGTTCGATAACCAAGTCGGCCATATTCATAATCGAAGTAAGCATCAATCGGTCCTGTCCAAACGACATGATCAAATTCGCCAAATTCGCGAATTTCACTCGTGTTTTTCGGTGAGAACTTTGTACTCAGGCGCAGAGAGATATTCGGATGATTCAAAATCGCTTCAACGATTGGTGTGTAGCCGTTTTTTGGGATTGCCTGATGCGGATGGTTGAAATATGAATCATCCGCGTTAAATCGCACTGGAAGTCGCGCCAAAATACTTGCAGGCAAATCTTTAGGGTCGACACCCCATTGCTTTGCGGTGTACCCGGAGAAAAATGCATCGTACAATTCGCGTCCGACGAACCGCAGACCCTGGTCTTCGAAAGATACAGGCGAAGTTATCGTCGCATCACCTTTCGTGGCGATAAACGCTTCAGCTTGCTCAGGAGTAAAGTCGGTGCCGAAGAACTGATTTATCGTCGTCAAGTTCACTGGTAGCGAATACATTTTGCCTTTTGAGATCGCTTTGACTTTATGGTTGTACGGCATCATCTCGCCAAAACGGTTGATGTACTCCCAGACATGCTCGTGCTGCGTGTGAAAAATGTGCGGACCATATGTGTGCACCATCACACCGGTTTCGTGGCGAGCAGTGTGGCAATTGCCAGCGACATGATCGCGGGTGTCAAAAACAACTGATTTGTGGCCTGCGGTGGCTAATTCTCGGGCGACGACGGCACCCGTAAAACCTGCTCCAACTATGGCAAAACGCACTAGATAATTATACGACCTGGGCTAGACCTGCCGAGTAAACGGGCTTGTTCACTGGCAAGTGAACTGGCTTGTGAACTAGCGCGCGAGTTAACTAGTGCGCGAGCCATGGCGCACACGCGCCTTCGAGATCACGGATTTGAATTCGTTCGCGATTGTCATACGTCACAGCATTGTTCGGATCACGTTGCAATTTAAAAGTACGGAATGTCATTTCAGTTGTATCAATTGCGAGAATTTTACCGATCAACGACTCACCAAGATTTAGCAAGATCTTCAACGCCTCGAGTGCCTGAATCGAGCCGACAATTCCTGGTAACACACCTAGCACTCCAGCTTCAGAACAACTCGGTGCGAGTTCGGATGGTGGTGGCTCAGGCACCATGTCGCGATAAGTCGGACCAAGCACAGGATGAAACACGCTGACCATACCTTCAAATCTAAAAATTGATCCGTGCACAACTGGAATGCCCAGTTTTACGCTGGCATCATTCAATAAATATCGACTTGGAAAGTTATCTGCTCCATCGACAATTACGTCGTAGCCGCTGAGAATTTCAATAACATTCTCAGCGCACAAGCGCGTGTCGTAGGTTACGACATCAACATCAGGATTAATCATCGTCAGCGTTTTTTTAGCCGAATCAACTTTTCTATCACCTATTCGATCGATATTGTGCAAAATCTGTCGTTGCAAATTTGAAGCATCAACAACATCCATGTCAACAATGCCGATTGTTCCGACTCCGGCTGCCGCCAAATACATTGCCGCCGGCGAACCCAGACCGCCTGCCCCGAGTAACAAGACTTTGCTCAAAAGTAGTTTCGATTGTCCTTCAACGCCAACTTCCGGCAACGATAAGTGTCGCTGATAACGATTGCGTTGTTCGGCGCTCAATTGTGCTGGAGTTCTCCACGCGCGACCTTCGTCCTTCCATTTTCCGTACCCACCTGCCATTGACAAAACATTTGTGTAGCCAAGTTCTTGCAAAGTTTTTGCGGCAAATGCACTGCGTACGCCGCCGGCGCAATAAACAATTATCTCAACTGATTTGTCGACGATTTTTGTTTCTACTTGCGCTTCGAGATGCCCACGAGCGATATGCACAACATTTGGTAGCGCACCTTGCTCATACTCATCTGGCTCACGAACGTCTAAAACAACAACCTGACTGGCATCAATTTTTGTGGCTGCAGTTTGGGTATCAATTTCTTGGATTTTTGATTTCGCATCAGCGAGCAATTCACGAAAAGTAGACATGTCAATACCCTACCATTATGGTCGGGATTTAACGACACCGCAGATCTGCGGAAGAACTTCTGAAATTTCACTATTCATGACAACATCGGCGTAGTGATCCATCTCCGTTGGTTGCCCGTTGACGATTATCACTTTGGCACCCGAGTTTTTTGCACGGGGCAATGTATTTGCCGCCGGGAATACCGACAACGATGTACCAACCGCAATGAAAACTTCGCAATTAGTACTGGCTTCTAGTGCACGAGCCATGACATCTTGATCAAGTGGCTGACCAAATAAAATTGTGTCGCTCTTCAACACCCCCTCGCAAAGTAAACATCTTGGGTCAGAATCACCGGCAACAACTCTTGCCAGGGCTTGCGCCATTGGTCGGCGATCTTTACAACCCCAGCAACAAGTTCGATGAAGTGTGCCATGTACTTCTATAACTTTGCTCGGATCGTGACCAGCGCGCTGGTGCAATTCATCAACATTTTGTGTAATTAATGCGACCAAAGAATTACGCTTCTCAAGTTCAAACAAAGCCCCATGCCCTGCATTTGGTTGCGGGTCGCCATGTATCCATTTGATTCGGTTTTGCCAAGAGCGCTTTCGTAGTTCGTGATCGTCTAGATAATGCCGAAGTGTTGCCGCTCGCTCGGCATCTGGGTTAAGCGTCCATAAACCTTTCGGACCGCGAAAGTCTGGGATACCTGAATCAGTTGATATACCTGCGCCAGTCAAAACTGTAATTCGCCGAGCATCTGCAATAAGTTTGCAAGCAGTTGCTAACGCGACAGGGTCAATGCCTGAGTTTTGAATATCTATCACCTAACTATTCTTTCGCCATATTTTGTCAATCCGCACCGTAACCAAAGTTAAATGCACACACGATTGTTATGAACTCAAATCTTTGTGACTTTTCTAATAGCGAGATATTCGTTTCAGAATGGGTTGACCCGGTTGTCAACATTGCAGGCTTTGATACTTGTGGCGAGTACGTCGAAACATTTTGGCTAGGCATCATTGGCCCGAGCGCCACATGGGCAATGCGATTTTTGGCTCGTGAACTCGACGTCTTTCCGAATGGGTATTGTCTCGACCTCAATGACACCGCAATGGCTCTTGGTTTGGCGTTTCGAAATGGCAGTGGGTCATTAGAGCGCGCCATCCAACGGTGCGCCACGTTTGGTCTGGTCGCACAGTTGCCACAAACTTTGGCTGTGCGTCGTCGTGTACCGTCAGTCACGAAGCGACAGCTTTTGCGACTGCCGACGACATTGCAACATAGCCACAGTCAGCTTTTTGCGAAGCGTTGATTAATGCGCTATTTTTCTGAGACTTTACGCCGAATTTCAACGATCTTTTCATGATCATGGTTGGCATCATCGCCTTGCTCAGCAAGTGCCGCATTGCGATCTTTAGCCGCTTCGCGTTCGGCAATAGTTGTGTCAACACGCTTCAACGCAGCATCTGTGCCATGTTCGTGTATGAACGTTGCCCACTCGACAAGTGATTCAACCATCTCAGACTCTGGCACCACAGCGACATTTCGGCCCTTGACGAATAAATGTCCTCGCTTATTGCCTGCAGCGATACCCAAATCAGCTTCGCGTGCCTCGCCAGGGCCATTGACAACACAACCCATCACTGCAATTTGCAGCGGTAATTTCTTGTCGGCGAATGCCGCCTGCGCTCGTTGGGCAATATCAATCACATCAACTTCGGCACGTCCACAACTTGGGCAAGCAATTAAGTCAACATTTTTTCTTTCGCGTAAACCAAGTGCTTCTAATAACTGTCGACCTGCTCGTGCTTCTTCAATCGGGTCGGCTGTCAGGCTGTAACGAATTGTGTCGCCGATGCCCTCAAGTAACAGTGTCGAGATACCAGCAGTGGCTTTGATCAAACCGCCTGGAAGCGGGCCCGCTTCGGTTACGCCTAGATGCAACGGAAAATCTGTGATCGCGCTCAGCATGCGATAGGCCTCAACCATCAACGGAACATTTGATGCTTTGACTGAAATTTTGACCAGATCAAAATCAACTTCTTCAAAATACTTCAACTCTTGTTGCGCCGATTCAACCATTGCTTCAGCTGTGAGCCCACCATGTTTTTCGTAAAGAGAAGAATCTAACGAACCGCCATTAACACCAATGCGAATCGACACACCGCGATCACGCGCTTCTGATGCGACGGCCTTAATGTGCTCAGGCTTACGAATGTTGCCTGGGTTGAGCCGCAACCCATGCACACCAGCCTCAAGTGCTGCCAACGCCATGCGATATTGGTGATGTATGTCGGCGATAATTGGCACAGGTGATCGCGGCACAATTTGCGCCAAACCTTCGGCGGCCTGCGCGTCATTACATGTACACCGCACAATGTCACAGCCCGCAGCAGCCAAAGCATAAATCTGTTGCAAAGTACCGTCGACATCAGCAGTTTTCGTAATCGTCATCGATTGCACGCTGATTGGTGCATCTCCGCCAACTAATACTTTTCCGACTTTTATCTGTCGAGTTTTTTTACGCTCGTACTGTGATTGAGTCATAAAACTAAATACGGTCAGCCGAGTGGACTTGTGACATCAAGATACAAACCAGCGAAAAGCAACATCACCAGCAACGCGACGACCGTAGTTGCCACAGGCACCATTTTGCCAACATCAGCACGATAAACGCGACCGCGTCGAGATCGAAACCTTTCATAAGTCGCAATAGCTGCGTGACCACCATCAAATGGCAAAAGCGGCAACATATTAAACACTCCGACGAAAACATTGACACTGGCCAACATAATCAAAATGCCTTTGAGCCCTTCACTACGACCTATCTCGCCGCCTACTTGACTCGCACCAACAACAGTCGTCGGACGAGTTAAAGGGTCAGGCTCAGCAGCAACGACATTTGCAATAATGTTCGCAGGGTTGATTACGACAAATACACCAGTTACCGATGCGCGTGCAACCGTGACAACATCAGTCAGCCCATATCTAACAGCGCCAAAGACATTTTGTCGCACGTACTTGTAAGAGTCTGTCGAAACACCCAAAAATGCAATCTGCGGATTAGCCGGATTGCTAATCAATTTTGCTCGACGAGAGAAAACTTCGCCTTCGCGCTGAATTTCTACTTGAACTATGTCGCCAGGTTTAAAAGCAACAATTGTTTCTACTAGTTCTACCCGTGAGGCGATTTTGGTTGAATTGATCGCCAGTATCTGATCGCCATCTTGCAACCCGATTTCTTCTGCCGGCGAGCCACTGGCTGGCGCGCCGTAGATCAGCAACTCTTTTGTGTCGCCGAAGCGACCTGCCGTTGCATAGACACCGATGAATAAAGTCGCGGCGATAACCATGTGCATTATCGAGCCGGCAGTAATCACAAAAATTCTTTTCGGATAAGACTGTTGGCGATAAGCGCGAGGCTCGTCGGCGGGATCACATTCATCTAAATTGTTCATGCCGACAATTCGCACGAATGCACCGATCGGCAATGCTCTTACACCGAACTCAACTTCGCCTCGCTTGGTACTCCATACTCTTGGACCAAAACCCATATAGAACTGAGTGACCTTCATTCCACTGCGACGCGCGCTTACGAAGTGACCAAGCTCGTGCAAAAAAACTGACACAATCAGCCCGACCACAAATAGTAACGACCAAGGATTTTTAACACCCAGCCACGCAAGTAGACCGACGACGATAACCACGGTACTCCAAGTGGTCATCGCACTGTTTTTTACAACATCTTGATCGTCCACCGCCCCACCCGCAGCAATCTCATTGCGAAACTTTGAATAAATCGAACTCAATTTACAACTTCCTTTCGCACTATGTCTCGAGCCCGATGGCGCGCGACTTTGTCTGCTTCTAAAATATCTTCAACTTCGATTGGCATTAGACCATCATGGTGTTGCATGGTTGCTTCAATGATGGTCGGAATTTGTGACCATTGCACGTCACCTGCAAGAAATGCCTCAACCGCAATTTCATTGGCAGCGCTCAGCCAGGCAGGCGCCGTACCGCCAACACGTCCAGCGGCGTAAGCCAAGTCAAGGCAGCGAAATGTGTCACGGTCAGGTAGTTCGAAATCAAGTCGGGAAAGCTTTGTCCAGTCAATCGCACCAAAACCGACAGTTGAACGTTGCGGGTATTCGAGAGCATAGGCAATTGGCAATCGCATGTCGGGCAGCGACAACTGAGCAATTGTCGCACCGTCTCGAAATTCAACCATCGAGTGCACAATTGATTGCGGGTGAACAACAACATCAATTGACCCATAATCTAAGCCGAATAATTCGTGGGCTTCAATAACTTCAAGACCTTTATTCATCAAAGTCGAAGAGTCAACTGTAATTTTCGGTCCCATTGACCAAGTCGGGTGCTTCAATGCATCTTTAATCGTGACGTGTTCTAAGGATTTTTTCGTACGCCCTCTGAACGGCCCACCACTCGCGGTCAGCAAAAGTTTTGCAACTTCTCGAGAACTGTTATCAGAACTACGCAAGCATTGATGAATCGCACAATGTTCACTATCAACCGGAACGATCTCGGCTCCAGTAATTTTTCGCAATGGCGCAACAACTGGCCCAGCGGCGATCAGACTCTCTTTATTCGCAAGGGCGAGTCGCTTGCCAGCTTTGAGTGTTGCAATCGTCACGGATAAACCAGCAAATCCGACAACGCCATTTACTACTACATCGGCAATGTCGGGCATCAGTGCAGAATCACCCGAAACTTCTATTTTCGGATCTGTAATTGAAAGTTCTCGTGCAACATTTACTCGCGCCGACTCATCGGTTATGACAACTAGCTTTGGCTTAAATTTTCTGGCCTGGGCAACTACTTCTGCAACTGAAGCGTTTGCACTTATCGCAACCACCTCATAGTCACCATTTTTTGATGCACCGATTACTTCAAGAGTTTGTTTGCCGATCGAACCTGTTGAACCAGCAATCGCAACACGCTTCACGGATCAAACAACCCAAGGGGTGAGCACCAACGTCAGATAATAAATAATTGGCAAGGTGAATAAAATGCTGTCAAAGCGATCAAGTGCTCCACCGTGTCCGCGCAACAATGTTCCGAAATCCTTGATATCCATACTGCGCTTAATCATTGACTCGGTGAGATCTCCAATTGGCCCGGCAATCGAAATCACTGTGGCGATAATCAACCAGTGACTTAATTTTGTCCAAGTTCCGCTTTGCATGCCGGCACCAATAACCACTGCGAAAGTTCCAATTGCTCCGCCGACAAATCCTTCCATCGTTTTGCCAGGACTAATCCAAGCTCGAAGTGGAGTGCGACCGACAGCCATTCCGATAAAAAATGCCATCACGTCATTGGCGATCACGCCGATCACGACTATAAATAAAGTATCTGTTCCGACATTTTCAAAGCCCGATCCAGAGTTTGAAAGCCGCAAAATTAGTGCGCCATACGACCCGAATAATCCGATCCAAATAATTCCGAGCATCGTTAAACCCAAGTTTGGAGCGGGATCACTCTCAACTGAAGTAGTGCCGATAAAACTTACAGCCGCGGCAATAAACGAAAACGCAAACACGAGAGGTAGCGCTGCGTCCCCGACCCAGTATGCGGTTAAAGGGCAAGCAATGCATGCCACCACTCCGACAATCATTGCCGGCTGATATCCGGTTATTGATGTCTGCGAAAAAAACTCAACTGAAGCCAACCCAAGAACAACAACGAGCAAAGTGACCACGGCAACCGGGCCAATCAAAGTTGCTCCGATATAAATTGCACCAAGTAAAGCCCCGACTGCTGTTGCTGTCGGAATATCTCGTTTGGCAACTGATTGTGGTTGTCCGGGCGAATTTGTGCGTGTTCTTCCGCGTGGACCAGTGCCTGAATCGCTTTGAGAATTAGTTCGTGCACGACGCACTTGCTGCGGTTGAGTTCGAGCTAATTGACCGGTTGTGTCTTTACGAACTGTGTCAGTTGACGAATCTCGCTGAGGTGAGTTTGGTACAAGCATCGGACGATTTTGTTCACCCGTTGGATCTGATCCAATCGTGATACGACCTTCACGTGCAGAACGAGAAACCGGAGGTGGAGCATTATTTGGCTCAATGCGGCGAGAACCACCTGTCAAATTGACCCGCTCGCGACCATCTCCGCCCGACAAATTAACCCGCTCGCGAGCATCTCCTCTGGCGGGAGTCGGCGAAATAGTATCTTCAGAAATTTGTATCAATTTCGCTGGCTGATTAGTCGACGAGGCGGTCACCTGCGGTATTTGCTCGGTTCTTAGCCCAGAGAATGAATCTTTAGGTGTCGCATCAACATCATCGGCAAATTGGACTACCCCAAAATCGTCACCAAAATCTACGGAAGATTCGTTTTGAACACGCTCAGGCAGAACCGGCGTGTCATCATTTGAAAAGTCTTCACCATCCATTTTTACACGTCCCCCTTAAGTTCTTGACTACTTTGCTCACGAGAATTAGCTCTTCGAAAATAAACTGCCTAACAAGTAAAACCCTAAGCCTAGACCTCAAGCAGTTCGTGCTCCTTGCGCGTAAAAGCCTTATCAATCGTGTCAACAGTGGCTTGGGTCAGTTGCTCGAGTTCTTTTTCGGCACGATCTAGTTCGTCTTGCGAAATGTCACCATCTTTTTTTGCTGTCTCAAATATTTTTCTTGCGTCACGCCTCACATTTCGCACCGTGATACGACCATCTTCAGCCATATTTTTTACGACTTTGACAAATTCTTTACGACGCTCTTCGGTAAGCATCGGAAAGTTCAGTCGGATAACTACGCCGTCATTGCTCGGCGACAAACCCAGATCGCTGGCTTGAATTGCTTTCTCGATCGCCGCTATCGAGCCGCGATCGTGTGGCTTAACGACCAACATTCTTGCTTCTGGCACTTGAAATGATGCGAGTTGTTGTAGCGGCACAAACGCCCCAAAATATTCAACTTGAATCTTGTCGACTAGCGAAGCATTCGCACGCCCTGTTCGTACACCAATAAATTGAGCCTGCACGTGGTCTACTGCCTTGCCCATATTCTCCATCGCCTCAAGCAAAGTTTCGTCTATCACCCGACATACGTCCCGATTTGTTGGCCTTCTAAAATTTTTCGAACATTGCCTTTTTCTAGCAAGTTGAAAACCACAATTGGTATTTTGTTATCCATGCAAAATGTGATCGCGGTTGAATCCATAACTTTCAAACCTTTACTGATCACATCGAGGTAACTGATTTGATCAAACCGAGTTGCAGTTTTATCCAACTTTGGGTCTGCAGTGTAAATACCGTCTACCCCCGAGTGTGTACCTTTCAAAATTGCCTGTGCGGAAATTTCGGCTGCACGCAACGCAGCGGCTGTATCGGTAGTAAAAAACGGATTACCCGTACCTCCCGCCAAAATTACGATGCGACCCTTTTCAAGGTGGCGTTCGGCGCGACGTCGAATATAAGGCTCAGCAACTTTTGGCATCTCAACTGCGGTCATCACCCGAGAGAACTGCCCGACTCGCTCAAATGCATCTTGAAGCGCGAGCGCGTTCATCACTGTGGCGATCATCCCCATATAGTCGGCTTGTGCTTGATCCATTCCTTGACCAGCACCTTTGAGTCCTCGCCAGAAGTTTCCGCCACCCACAACAACGGCAATGTCTACATCTAGATCACGACGCGTTTCATGCACCTCAGTTGCGATTTGATGCAGAACATCACTATCGAGTCCAAAACCAGTTGACTCAGCAAGTGCTTCACCCGATAATTTTAAAACCACTCGCTTCCAACGAGAAGTTTTTGACGTCGCACCTGCCATAGGTGATTAGCCTATTTCAACCTGCGCAAAGCGAATAATTTTGGCAGAACCAATAATCTGAGCCACTGATTGCTTGTCGTCTTTGGCATATGGCTGCTCTAGCAAGCAAATGTCTTTGAAAAAACCAGTCACACGACCATCAACGATCTTGGCGATCGCTTGTTCTGGCTTACCTTCGTTTCGCGTTACAACTTCGAGAGTTGCCCTTTCGGCAGCAACTACCGAATCTGGCACATCTGTCTTGACAAGATATTTGGGTCTAGCAAAAGCGACGTGCACTGCTACATCGTGCGCGAGTTCTTCTGTCGCACCAGACATTTCGATTAACACGCCGTTGATTCCGCGACCACCCTGCAAGTGAGAGTACGAACCGATGAAGTTTCCGGATGCTGCTTCAAATCTCACAACTTCGCCGAGTTCAATCTTCTCTTTTAGGAGGATTTTCAAATCTTCAAGCTGCGTTGCTCGTTGCGAAACTGCTGCTTCGCCTTGTTCAACGACAAGAGAAACAAGTGCATCTGCCTCAGCTTTGAAGCCATCGCTGCTTGCAACGAAATCTGTTTCGCACTTCAACTTCACCATCGCTCCGATGTTGCCTTTGATCAGAATCGAAACAAGGCCTTGCGCATTGTCTCGATCATCACGCTTGGCGCTTGCTGAAAGTCCTTTTTCTCGAAGCCACTTCTTTGCTGCTTCGAAATCTCCATTTGCTTCTTCAAGTGCTTTTTTGCAGTCCATCATTCCGGCGCCAGTTGCCTGACGAAGAACTTGTACTTCTTTTGCTGTAAATGCCATCGTGATCAGTTCTACCTATTTCGTCTCTGCAGTTGGCGCAACTCGAGCATCTCGTTTTGCCATGTCTGCTGCTGCTTGAACTTTTGCCGATTCTTGTTGTGCATCAAATGCTGCTTGCTCAGCGGCAGTTCGAGTTGCTGGTGCAGGTGGCGGAACTGGTGCTGTTGAAGTGCCTGTTGTTGGCGCGGTTCTTGGCGTCATTTTTTCTGCGATGTAACGTCCTTCGATAACTGCTTCAGCAATAACTCGAGCCATTAACTCATTGGCGCGAATCGCGTCATCGTTACCCGGAATCGGATAATCAATCACATCAGGGTTGACGTTTGTGTCAACCACCCCGATTACTGGGATACCGAGTTTGCGCGCTTCAGTAACCGCGATGTGCTCTTTAAGAGTGTCTACAACAAAGATTGCGTTTGGTCGACGACCCATAGAACGAATGCCAGATAGGTTGCGCTGCAACTTCTCAAGTTCGCGACCGATTAACAGCGCTTCTTTTTTTGGCATCAATTCGAATTCGCCGGTGTCACGAAGTCGTTCGTACTCTTGCATTTTGCTAACGCGCTTCGAAATCGTGTCAAAGTTCGTCAACATGCCGCCCAACCAACGCTCGTTGACGTATGGCATGCCACAGTGGTCAGCGAAAAGTCGCACAGGATCTTGAGCTTGCTTTTTTGTGCCGACGAATAAAATGTTTCCACCGTTTGCGACGAGGTCGCGAACAAAACGATAAGCATCTTCGATCCGAACAAGAGTCTGTTCAAGATCGATAATGTAAATGCCGTTGCGCTCGCCGTAAATGAATCGCTTCATTCGCGGATCCCAACGGGCTGTGCGATGACCGAAGTGAACTCCAGCCTCAAGCATCTGACGCATGCTGATAATTGCCATAACTGTTTGCCTTTCTGTGGTTGAGTGCATGGTCTCCCGCGCCGAAGCGACCACAGGATGGAAACCGTGCAATTTAATAATGGGATAAAAATTACAGTATAAAAATTACAGTATAAAAATTACAG
>ERZ889217.522-NODE-522-length-23007-cov-11.892689_pt1 | contig 23007 bp, 14 predicted proteins | sample MGYA00521098_ERZ889217 | MGnify/ENA primary metagenome ERZ889217 (study PRJEB32303, sample SAMEA104408613) | aquatic metagenome | biome: Brackish water; feature: Pelagic; material: water | place: Baltic Sea | collected 2014-06-10T22:04:00 | depth 2,362 m ... | reverse complement strand
GGGAGATCCTCCAAAGGAGGTTCAGGAAATGGTCGAGCAAATCCATATCCCAAGCGGTGCAGGAGAGGCATCCCACTACTAGATATATTTTTCCTAAAAAAATAATATAAAACTAATTAAGTGGGATCGAATGCTGCGGATTTAAGGTGACTTTTTTGGGCGGGGTCCTCGAGGCTTGCGCTTTTCGATGGGGGCACCCCAGTTGCCGTCTTTGGTGGCGATGGATAGATCTTTTACCATCATTCGTTCGCGGAATGAATCGCGATATTGAGTTGGACACATCCCAGTCAACTTACGAAATTGCTTGTTATAGTATTGCGCATCAGTGATCCCGACGGCGGCTCCTGTTTCATAAATCGTTAGCGTGGTGGTTTCCAACAAAATCTTGGCCTTGTTGATTCGCCGGTGGGTAATGAATTGCTGTATGGGAGCTCCATGAGCTTCTCGAAACTTCTTGCTGAAACTTGCTGGAGATATATTTGCGAGCTTTGATAAACTCCCTATACAGATCGTTTCGGCGAGGTGCTGGTCGATCCATTGGATGATTTCATCCCAGTCCAATACGATTGCTCCCCGCTTGCCTCGGGCGGTGTTTTCTCTGTGATTAAGAAGACCGAGAAACATTGATTTCAAACGAAAACGGGCCTCAAGTGCTCGTGGAGACATTTCCGAACGAAGCAGGGATCCATTATGCAAATTTGAAATGAACTGAAATTGTTCTCGATAGAGCACCCAAGAGTTACCCAAGCGGGTGTGTCTGGGAAGCTCCAGCATCGGAGCGTGTTCATTAGGGGTATCGCAGTAGTGAACGCACCAGTGTCTACCTGGGGATGGGGATTGTATAGCGTAAATGCTGCCGCTTTGAATCGTAGTGATGTCGCCTGGTTCAATCTTGATCACTTCCGAGTCGATCATGATACTTCCATGATACTCAAATAGATGAATTACATTGGTTGGATTTCTATACACAAATTCCAAACTTGAATTTTCCAAAGGATAGAGCCCAATGCGATCAATCTTCGGCAGGTTTGTGGCAGAGATTTGAGTGTTCATGGAAGGTGGCACTAACAATGTAGCATAAATGTCGCACAAACTTCTAAGCTGCCAATGTTTTAAAATTTAATATCAAATAAATACAAATAATTGCAAAATAATAAATTACATCTCAAAAATCAAGAATTACCACAAATAAATACCACAAATTCCAATATACTACCACAGAATTAATACCACATATGATAGATTTGTCCCATTGTGCATCTCGGCTTGTGCACCTATTTTCAACTTTCACGCACCCAATCACGCCCATGAACAAAATTGCTATGACGCCAAAGAAGTCTCGCCTGAATCGCTTTATTTTATGTTTTACATTCTGTCTGATCTTTTCATTGGGATGCCTAGAAGCGAATCCTGTGGATGAAGTGAATGTCTTCTTGGGTTCGGATTCGAGTGCCCAGTGTTCGCCGGCGGCGATCCGCCCCTTTGGAATGATTTCCCCTGGACCATTTAATCGGCCGGAGGCTTCTTGCGGGTATTCGCACCGTGTGAAACAGGTTCTCGGGTTCAACCACACGCACCTGCAAGGAACAGGTTGCGGCTCCTATGGAGTGATCACGCTTTTGCCGGTGTCCAGTGGCAAGGAACTTGGGTTCAAAGCCAAAAGCTCTCCTGACAAGCGATCAGGTGAGCCTGGGTATTTCAAGGCCGAACTGGATGATGAAGGGATCACAGCCGAGATGACATGCACGAAGCGTGCGGCGATCCATCGGTATGCCTACCCTGAGCAAGCGAAGAAACGCCGCATTCTTTTGGATTTGAGTCAGGCAATTCTCTACACGGGAAAAGGGGAGTTTGACGGGGAAGTCAGGCTTGTTGGAGACCGTGCGCTCGAGGGATATGCCCGCACCACGGCTTGGGGGGAACACAAGACTTGGTTCTTCATGGAGTTCAACGAGCCCATCAAGTTCCAAGGCAAGGGCAAAAAAGGCGCGATCATCGATGTGTTGGGCGACCCCAAAAAGCCGGTGCTTGTGAAGCTCGGGATTTCTTACGTGAGTGAAAAAAACGCTCGTGAAAACCTCCAGACGGAAATCCCCGCGTGGGACTTTGACGGGGTCAAAGCGGATGCCCGCAAGGAGTGGAATGAAAAACTCTCGAAGCTGGCTGTCGAGGGCGGCACGCCCGACCAGCGCGTCAACTTCCACACAGCCCACTACCACGCCCTGTTCCATCCGCAGTTGGCCAGTGATGTGAATGGTGAATACCGTGGCCTCGATGGCAAGGTCCGCAAGACAGCGGGTCACAACCACTACACCGTGCTATCGACTTGGGACACCTTCCGGGCGGCGCATCCGCTCTACACGCTGATCGAGCCGGAGCTGCAGCTCGATGTGATCAAGACGATCATCGACGATTACAAGGACAGTGGGTGGGGGCCCCGCTGGAAGCTCGCGTGCAAGGAAGTCTTCTGCATGCCGGGCACATGGTGCGACATCATCATCCCCGACGCCTACATCAAGGGTATCCGTGACTTCGATACACAGGCTGCATGGGAGCTGATTGAGAAAAATGCCACAGTAGAGGGGCGTCGAGTCAAGGTCGCCGACTTCGAAACACTGGGCTACGTTCCTTACCCAACATACATCAACGTGACCCACACCATGGAGAGTGCGTATCTTGACTTCTCGGTCGCGCGATTCGCGGAGGCCTTGGGGAAAAATGACAAGGCGGACAAGTTCCACGCCCGTTCCCTCCACTACCGCAATCTTTGGGATTCCAAGACTGGCTTCTTCCGAGGGAAGGACAAGAAGGGGAATTGGTCGTATCCGGATAATTTCGACCCCTTGACCTACACAGGGAAGGGGAACAATGACTACTGCGAGGGGAATGCGTGGCAGTGGCTCTGGCATGTCATGCATGACACGCAGGGATTGATGAGCCTCATGGACGGCGATGCGGGATTCCGCAAAAAGCTCGATGAGTTTTTTGTGACCCAAGGGGGTGATTCAGGTGGCCATCATGACGGAGCCAAGGACTTCGGCCAATACTGGCACGGCAACGAACCCGACCAGCATGCGATCTATTGCTACAACTACGCCGGCCAGCCAGCGAAGACTGCGGAACTCGTCCGTGCTGTCCTCGAGAAGGAATACCGAAATGACACCTGGGGCATCAGCGGCAATGAGGACGCCGGGCAGATGTCGGCGTGGTATTTGTTCAGCGCACTCGGATTTTACCCCTACCTGCACTCGGTGCCGGAATACACGATCGGCTCGCCGCTCTTTGACAAGGCGACGCTGAACCTCCCTGGAGGAAAAGTGGTGATCACCGCAAAGAACAATTCCGCGGAGAACAAATACATCCAGTCCATGACAATCAACGGCCAGCCATGGGACAAGAGCTGGCTGCCGCACTCCGCCCTGCAGGGCGATAGCACGATCGAATTCGTGATGGGGCCGAAGCCATCGGATTGGGGCACCTCGCCACAATCCCGCCCTTACTCGCTGACCTCCGCCAACAAATGATTCCAGTCATCGACCTCGGGGGAACCCGCACCAAATTCGGCCTTGTCGACCATGGCGTTGTGTTGGAGGCGTCAAGCTGCGATGCAGCCAGCCGGGGCTCGATTCGAGACCATCTGGAGGAAATCTCAGATTTGCTGTCTGGGCTTCTGAAGGGCCGCGAGAAGTCCTTCTCGGACTGCGCAGGAATCGGGATTTCGTGCACTGGTATCGTGGATGGTGTCAACGCCCGGGTGCTCACCACCAATGGCAAATACGACGACGCTGTGGGTTTTGATTTTGCTGCATGGGGAAAGCAGCGTCATGGCCTTGAAGTGCGCATCGAGAACGATGCCCGTGCGGCGCTGATTGGCGAATGGCGTTACGGTGCCGGGAAGGGGTGCGATGATTTGGTCATGGTGACGCTTGGCACTGGCATTGGCACGGCGGCGATCATCAATGGGCGTCCACTTGTCGGTCCCGCATTTGCGGGAGGGAATCTGGGAGGCCACATGATTGTGCATTCCAATGGTCGCCCCTGCACCTGTGGAGCTCGGGGATGCCTTGAAACCGAGGCCTCCGGCTGGGTTTTGCCAACCCTCATCGCCGAACATCCCAAGTTGGACGCAAGCTCCCTGAAAGCTCTTTCCAAGCCTGGGTTCAAGGAAGTGATGGATTGCGCCGATGCGGGAGATTCCTGCGCACGGGAAATTCTCGAGCACTGCCTGCGTTACTGGGGAGAGGCGATCGTTTCTTTTGTCCATCTCCTCGGGCCGGCTCGCGTGATTGTCGGCGGAGGACTGATGAATAGCCCCGATCGCATGCTGGCATCGTTCCGCGGAACTCTTTGCAAACACGGTTGGGGGGCATTGAAAGCCGTGGAAATTATCGGAGCGGAGCATCCCGACAATGCCGGGCTCATCGGCGCCGCCGCTCTTTTCCACGACAGAGAACACTGATTCACCCACCCAGAACAACCCAACAAAGCAAACCTATGGCATCCATCCCAACCTCCAGCGGCACCTCAACCACCGGCAACAACGAGCGTGCTGGTGGCGCATTCGCGATCATGACCTCCCTCTTTTTCTTGTGGGGGTTCATGACGGTATTCAACGACATCCTGATCCCACGCTTCAAAGAGGCGTTTGATCTCTCCTACTTCCAGGCGATGCTCGTGCAATTCGCCTTCTTCGGGGCCTATTTCATCGGCTCGCTGCTGTATTTCCTGATCTCGACCACGAAAGGCGACCCGATCGCCAAGATCGGATACAAAAACGGCGTCGTGCTTGGACTCCTCATCTCGGCGGCGGGGAGTGCTCTCTTCTGGCCGGCGGCAAACATGGCCTCCTATGGCATGTTTCTTGGGGCCCTGTTTGTTGTCGGCTTGGGCTTCGCGATGCTTCAAATCGCTGCAAATCCCTACATCACCATCCTCGGGCCGGAAAAAACCGCCTCGTCCCGCTTGAATCTCGCCCAAGGGTTCAACTCGATCGGCACCACGATCGGGCCACTCATCGGTGGCTACCTGATCTTCCAGTATTTCGCCTCAACCGGCGCGCACGGAGCGGAATCGGTGAAACTTCCCTACGCCGCATTCTGTGTGATCTTCGTGGCCCTGGCGGTCGTCTTTGTCTTCATCCACCTGCCGAATATCGGCGAGGGCCATGTGGAACCCGGTGCAGGCGCACTGCGTTTCCCCCATGTGGTTTTGGGCGTCATCGGCATCTTCATGTATGTCGGCGGGGAGGTCACGGTCGGTAGCGCGATCATCAACTTGCTTGAGCAACCAGACATCGCCGGTCTCACGGAGATCGAAGCCAGCAAGTATGTCGCCATTTATTGGGGCGGATTGATGATCGGTCGCTTCATGGGTGCGGTGGAACTCAGTGAGATGGTTAGATCGAAAAAACGCCTCCTGCTTGTCGTCATTCCTTTGGTTTCATGGTTTTTTCTCTGGGTAGCCAAGAGCGCACCGCTTGATGCGATCCAAGCTGGTCAAAATATCCTACCGCTGTGGAAAGCCGGCTTTTTGGCGGACGCGCCTGTCTTCCTGAAATACCTGCCCTTCGTCGGCCTCTGCTGGGTGCTCTTCCGTCTCGGCAAGTCCGAGGCCGGACGCACCCTGTTTGTATTCATGGCCACAGTCGTCGTGCTGCTTCTCACGGCCATCATTGTCGGAGGGACTACTGCCATGTGGTGCGTGGTGGCTGTCGGCCTCTTCACCTCGGTGGGATGGTCAAACACCTTCAGCCTCGCGCTGGAGGGCACGGGAATCTACAAGAGCCAAGTCTCCTCGCTTCTCGTCATGGCGATCCTCGGTGGAGCGATCCTGCCGCCGGTGCAAGGGTGGGTGGCCGACCACATGCAAAGCATCCAGCTATCGTTCCTCGTTCCCTTGATCGCCTATGCCTATGTCGCCTTCTACGGGGCAATTGGTCATCGCATCGGACGATCTGAAACCACACATTGAGTGCTTAATGATCAAGCGATTGTTTCTATCCCTGCTGTCTTTCCTGGTTCTTTCGCCGCTTCAGGCGGAACTGCCTCCGAGCCGGTTCGTTCAAAACCTCGAGGCTGGAAAAAAACAAACCCTCGTGGTCTACGGCACAAGTCTCAGTGCCGTTGGCGCGTGGGTTGATCAACTCCGCTCCGTGTTAGACCAGCAATTTCCAGGCTTGGTCACCGTTATTAATGGCGCCCAAGGAGGCGCCAACTCGGATTGGGGGCGCGAGAACCTCGATAATAAAGTGCTCGCCCACCATCCAGACACGGTCTTGATCGAGTTTTCGGTGAACGACGCCGTGGATAAACGAAAAACTTCCGTTGAGCACGCGCGTCAAAATTTGGAAAACATGATCGGGCGCGTCCTCGATGCCAAACCCGAGACGGAGATCATCCTTATGGTCATGAATCCCCCCGTGGGCCACTGCGCGACCGAGCGTCCAAATCTAGCTGCCTTCAACCAGATGTATCGCGATGTTGCGAAGCAGCGTGGATTCCAGCTCATCGACCACTTCCCGGAGTGGGAGAAACTCTTGAAGACAAATCCTGCCCTCTTTTTGCAGTGCATGCCCGATACCATCCATCCGATGCGCGAGGGATCGCTGAATGTGTCAGCGCCGTTGGTCATCCGCTCCCTCGGTCTCGCTCCCGGCGAACCCGCCGCCAGTCGAGACGCCCCCATGGAGCGCTATCTTTTCTGGGGTCTTATGGACAAAGACAAAAACGGCCGAGTCACTGTGGAGGAGTTCGACGCCTACTGGAGCGGACAATTTAAAAACACAGACACTGATAGGAATGGCTCGTTGAACGAATCCGAGATCCACTCGCGTGAACTCTTCGCTCTCTTCGATGGCAACCACGACGCACAGGTTGACCTCGACGAATACCTCCCGAAGTTTCGATCCACTTTCGAGCGGCATGCCGATGCCGCCACGCAAACCATCAACAGAAAGCCATAAATCATGATCAAACGCCACACATCGCTCCTGTTCTTTGCCCTAGCTGTTTCCGCAGCCCTGGCGCACGCCGCCCCGCAGCCCAATATCGTCCACATCCTCACCGACGACCTCGGTTGGATCGATCCTGCTTTTGCCTACAAGGCGGAGCGAGGAGAGGAGTCCGTTTACGAGACCCCGAATCTCGACCGTCTCGGGGCAAGTGGAACACGGTTTCGGCAGGCCTACTCCCCAGCGCCGACCTGTGCCCCGTCGCGTGCCGCTTACATGGCTGGACAGTGGCCCGCACACACAGGCGTCTATCATGTGATGGGCAGCCGGTTGGCTCGTGCTTACAACTCCGGGCACTCCCGCATTGATCCCTTCTACTCGGGGCGTCTTGCCCTTGGCACCCCGACGATTGCCGAGGAGCTTGGCAAGGCCGGCTACGAAACCGCCCACATCCAAAAGTGGCACTTCGGTGGACCTGGCAATGGCTATCCCACACCCCTCGACTACGGGTTCAAATTCAGCTGGGACTGGAAAGGGCAATACAACGACCGGGAACTTTGGAATCCGAAGGATAAAAAAACCGCGGACTTCGAGGGAATCTGGCGTCCGATGAATCCCCACCGCCTCGGAGATTTTCCAACCTCTAAAGACCCCAAGGATCCTTATTGCCTCGATGAGGACGATCGGCCATTCGATGCCGTTGTCGATCTGTCCACTCGCTGGATGGATAAGGTGAAAGACAAGCCGTTCTTTGTGAACTTCTGCCCCTCCTTTGTTCACGGGCCCTTTTCCACCCGTGACCGCAAGCGCCTCGAGCATTACTGCAAAAAGATGGGCGTCCCGTTTCCCAAGGATCCGGGTAAAATCAACGACGGTGCGCCCGGGCAGAACAATCCCTACTACGCTGCCATGCTCGATTCGCTCGACTGGCAGGTCGGCAAGATTCTGGAGTTTTTGGAAAAGACAGACGATCCCCGCAATCCCGGCCATAAACTTATCGACAATACCTATGTCATCGTCAGTTCAGACAATGGCGGCCTTCAGGCCTCTCCGGTAAAGGATGGCAATGGCAAGGGGCAGCGCGAAACAATCACCGACAACCGCCCCCTCGATGGTGGAAAGCTGACGCTTGAGGAGGGAGGAATCCGAATCCCGTTCATCGTCAGCGGGCCTGGCGTTCCCAAAGGCGCCCTCAATGTCGAAACCCCCGTCAGTTTGATCGATATGTTCCCGACCTTCATGGCAATTGCCGGAGCCAAGCCGGGCAACCACCTAGATCTTGATGGGGCAAATGTCCTGCCGGTGTTCCATGGTGAAACCAACAAAGTGGTGAAGGCGGATGGTTCGCCCCGCGATACCCTGTATTACCACTACCCCAGCGTGCTGCCGACCTCCTCGATTATCATCAAAGGCGGCTGGAAATTGCGTCTCTATCACGGCGGGTCGATGGATAATTCACGCCCGCCAGTCGCGCTCTACCATCTCTATAATGAAGACGGATCTCCGGTTGACGAATCGGAGAGCAAAAATCTTGCTGATGAGATGCCGGAGAAGCGCGATGCCCTGCTGGCCGACCTCCAATCATGGATGAAAAAATACAACGCCGAGTTGCCCTACAAGAATGCAGCAAAATCCGGCACACCTGAGCCAGGCAGCGAAAAGGTGCCGGCCGTCGTAAAAACCGCTTCAAATGGTAAGACGCTCGAGATGGTGGTCGAGGACGGCAACGGCAAGTCCCGCATCGTTGATGCCAAGTTGGTTTATACGACCAATGGTTGCAAGCTGCTCCGTGCCGGGCAGACGATTGAGGAATGGCATCAGACCCCCGCGAAGATCGATGGTGCGCGTGTCACAGTTGAAGCCCCTCCCGGTATGACCCACGGCGTTATTTACCTCCGCGATGAAAACGATTTCATGATCACCTCGGAACACTTGCCTCCATTCAGCGGTTCGCCTGATGCCATTGATGTGAGTGGCAAAGGAGTGGATGTGATCAAGGACGGCTTCGCCTGGAAGCCAGGGTTGATTTCATTGATCAATACAGCACGCACGGCAAGCAAATCGGCTGCATCCAAAAATCTTGATCATGCAGCCTTGGATGCCGAAATCGCGAAGGCCGAGAAGGTTGTTTCCCAGCCAGCCAACGAAAAAACCTACGCCCCCGCGATGCGCGGTCTGCGCCAGGCCATCCGCGCGCTGGATGTGCCAGAGGCGAAGTTGGCAGCGCTCAATTGGTTCCCCAAAAACGCCAACTGGTAATCCATCCACCGAGCACAACGGCCTGTTTCGGTGGTGTGGTTGACCACACATGAAGCCCTCCCCTTAACCCCTAAAATCATGACAACAACATCAACCCTGAAAAAAACACTCAAGGCCGCTGTGACTGCTGCTTTGGTTCTCCAAGGAACGAGCCAGGCGGCGGATTCCACGCCACCCAAACCCAATATCGTCCATATCCTGACAGATGACCTTGGGTGGCAAGATGTGGCTGCTTATTACCGGAAGGTTCAGGGAAAAGAGGCGATTTATGAAACGCCAGCCCTTGATCGCATGGCCGAGAAGGGCCGTATGTTCATGCAGGCTTACTCGCCATGCGCGACCTGTGCTCCGTCACGCGCGGCCTATATGGCGGGACAATTCACGCCGCACACAGGCGTTCTCCATGTTACGGGTGGTCTCCCTCCGCGCCCGATGCGGATCGATCAAAACTACTTTGATGGATATTATCCCGCCCGCTTGCAGCTAGGCACGCCGACGATCGCCCAGGTTCTCAGGGGTGAGGGCTATCTCACCGGACACATCAAAAAATGGCACTTCGGTGGACGCAACGACACATGGCCAGGGCCATTGGACTACGGGTTTGATTTCAGTTGGGATGCGAGTTCGAAGGATTACAACGACGCCGATGTCTGGGACAAGGACCGCGAGAACAAAATGGATTATTGGAATGGCATCTGGAAACCCCTTGATCCCCGCCACAAGGGCTTCGCCACCGCCGAGCCGAACGATCCGTTCCGCACGAATCCCGATGATGATGACCGCCCGCTCGACGGGGTCAGCGACCTTGCCGTCAAGTGGCTCGCGAAAGCGAAAGATCAGGGGAAACCATTTTTCCTGAACCTCTGCCCATCGCTGGTGCACGGCCCGATCAGCACCCGTGACCGCAAGCGTCTCGAGCACTATTGCAAAAAGATGGGAGTCCCATTCCCAACCGATCCAGGCAAAATCACGGAGAAGAAAAATGGGCAGGTGAACCCCTACTACGCCTCCATGGTCGATGGATTGGACTGGGGGGTCGGTAAGGTTCTTTCTTACCTCGAGAACACCGACGACCCGCGCAATCCCGGTCACAAACTCATCGACAACACCTACCTCATCGTCAGCGCCGACAATGGCGGAGCGGAGGGTAATTTTGGCCCTCAGGAACGCGTGGCCGACAACTCCCCGCTGCGCGGCGGTAAGTCGAGCATCTATGAAGGCGGCATCCGGATTCCCTTCCTCGTCATGGGCCCCGGAGTGAAACCCGGCAGTTCAACCGACACCCCGATCAATTTGATCGATCTCTTCCCCACCTTCATGGAGATCGCTGGAGCAGCTCCACGGGGCGATCTCGAGCTGGATGGATGCGACATCCTGCCCGTGATCAAAGGGGATTCCGACGAGGCGAAATTCGCCGACGGCACCGTGCGTGACACGCTCTACTTCACTCTGCCGACTGGAAAAAGTTCCGCCAGCACGATCCGCAAAGGCGGGTGGAAGCTTCATCTGAACCATGCGCCCGAGGACAATGGGCGCCCGGCCATGGAGTTGTTCCAGCTTTACCACGAGGATGGTTCAGTGGCGGACCTCGGGGAGAAGACAAACCTCATCGATACCGAGCCGGCCAAACGCGACGAGTTGCTCGCGGAACTGAAAGCATGGTTTGCGAAGTTCGACCTTCAGTTGCCATATAAAAATCCGGCTACTGCCGCCCCCGGGAAGCCGCTCCCGGGTGCCGATCAGGTGCCTATGGTTACAAAGATGTCGGAGGAGGGAGACAAAGTGTCCGTCGAATTTGAAACTGGCAACGGCAAGACCCGCATCATCGAGGCAAACCTGCTCTACACCACGAACGGATCCGATCTTCTCAGGGAAAAAGCAGACTGCGAGGAGTGGGGACGAGTTCCTGTCAAGGTGGGTGACGGTATTGTCAGTGCCCTGGTTCCTCCAGGCACGACTCATGCGATTTTCTACCTGCGTGATGAAAATGGCTTCTGTATCAGCACAAAAAAGATGCCGAATTCCCACGGCAAAGGTGGTCAGTCTCGCTGGACAGTGGCCAAGGATGCCGATGATACCTATGCATGGCGGCCGGGATTGATTTCCTTGATTTCCGCAGGGCAAAGCGCATTGGGAAATGCCAAAAAGAAGAATCTCGACACCGCGAGGCTTGTCGATGCGCTGGATTCAGCGAAGGCGGTTTCCTCGAATCCCGCCGACGAAAAATCCTACGCTCCGGCGATTCGCGATCTGCGCCATGCCATTTGCGCCCTTGATGTGCCAGAGGCGCATCTTCCTGTCATGAATCTCTATGCCACCTCGAAGTGGACAGGGGGTGGAGCCGATAAGGGATCCAAACCCTCGAAAAAGAAACAAATCTAACCCGTCCGAAGCGAATCTTCAAAGTAAGGAAGGACTTCCTGCCTCGCCATTCCGCATGGTCGATTGGCCCCTCGAAACCCCAACACCTACCAAGAAAAAATGAACCGCATCACCACACTGCTGACCACCACACTGCTCGTGCCATTGTGCCTGAGCACGGCCTTTGCCAAAAAAAATAAAGAGGCGGGTCCCGAACCGACCCATGCCGATGTGCCCTATGACACATATGAGCGGACCAAGCTCGACTTCTGGCAGGCTGAGGGCGATGGGCCACGTCCGGTGATGGTCTTTATTCATGGCGGTGGTTGGATCCAAGGTGACAAGAGCAAGAGGGATTCGATGGCCGGGTGGCTTGAAAAAGGCGTCTCTGTCGCCGCGATCAATTACCGCTTCACTCCACAGGACCCGTTACCCGCACCTGTCCATGATGCCGCGCGTGCGATCCAGTTCCTTCGCAGCAAGGCCAAGGAGTGGAATATCGACAAGAACCGCTTTGTCGTCACCGGCGGCAGTGCCGGCGGGTGTTCCTCGCTCTGGCTGGCCTTGCATGAGGACATGGCCGATCCCGATTCCGAGGACCCTGTGAAACGCGAGTCCACCCGTGTGCAGGGAGCGGCGGTCGCCGGAGCACAAACATCCATCGACCCCAAACAAGCCGAGCCCTGGATCGGGCCGAATGTCTATCACGACATGCTGTTTTGCTCTGTGGGTGAAGCCTCGATTGAGGATGCCTTGAAAAACTACGACAAGCACGAAGCCTCCTACCGTGAGTTCTCACCGATCACGCACATGACTAAGGACGACCCGCCCGTTTTTCTCAGCTACAAGAGCGATCTGACGGTTCCCGCCAAGTCGATCGGACACGGCATCCACCACGGCATGTTCGGAGTCAAACTTCAGGAGAAATCCGCCGCCGTCGGCCACAACCAAGTCCACCTCTCGATCGGGGGTGAATATGCCACCAAGGATTATTCCAACGCGGATCAATTCACCGAAAGCATCCTGCTCGGCAAGTAATCAGAAGACTCTTTTTTCCTCCAGAACCCCCACTTAACCCAACCGATCCCTATGATCAAAAAACTCACCACCATTGCTGCCGGGTTGCTGTTGGCGACCCCACTTCAGGCCGAGGAGCGTCCCGCCAAACCGAATGTCATCATCGCCCTCATCGACGATCTCGGTTGGCAGGATGTGAAATGCTACGACATCGACAAACCGAGTCCCTACGAGACGCCCCACATGGATGCGCTGGCCAAGCGCGGGGTGAAATTCTGGGAGGCCTACTCTCCCGCGCCCACTTGCTCCCCGAGTCGCGGTGCGATCATGGTCGGAAAGCATCCCGCCCGCTTGCAGCGCACGCATGTGAAGGGCGGTCAACCGCCCCAGGTGAAAAACAAGACCAAGTCCCGCATGATCGAGCCTTGGCACATGGGCCGTTTGGATGTTGCGGAGACAACCATCGCCGAGGCGTTGCAGGCGAACGGGTATCGCACCGGACACAGTGGGAAATGGCATATCGCGATCGATCACAATGCCTTTCCCCAACCGAAAGACCACGGGTTCGATGTGACCTATCCGGGACGCGGGGCGAACAACAAAATGAATCCCGACCGGCTTTCGGATTTCGCCACGGCCGATGCAAACGATCCCTACCAGTTGGACAAGGACGGCTTCCCCAAGGACAGCGTGACACTCAATGCCATCGACTTCATGGAGGGAAAAAAGGACAAGCCGTTCTTCCTCTATTACCCGACTTGGCTCGTTCACTACCCGGTGCAAACCCGCGCCAAAGGCCTCCTCGAAAAATACTGCAAAAAACTCGGCGTTGAGATGCCCACCACAGCCGAGGGATGGCCGCTCAAGGGGCAACAGAACCCCTACTACTGCGCCATGGTCGAGATGGTTGACCATTATCTCGGTCAACTCGTTTCCTACCTCGAAACCACCGACGATCCCCGCTGGCCCGGCCACAAGCTGATCGAGAACACCTACATCATTTTCTCATCCGACAACGGCGGCGCCGAGGGCGGACATGGCGAGGAATACACCGACAATGCCCCGCTTGATATGGGCAAGGGGAGTCCCCTCGAGGGCGGCACCCGCGTGCCGCTCATCATCGCCGGCCCGGGACTCAAGGAAGGCGCCGAGTCCCATGTGTTGGCGAATGGCATTGATTTTTACCCCACGATCCTCGCATGGACAAAAACCCCGCTGCCCGAGGGAGTGAAACTCGACGGTTGCGATCTCTCGGCTCTCCTGAGCAGCGATCCGACCGATGCGACGCTGGCGAAGAATTCCTCCGGCAAGGTTCGTGACAGGATCATTCACCACTTCCCGCATGGCGTTGGGGCCCGTTCGACCATTCGCCGCGATGGGTTCAAGTTGGTCTACAACCACGACCACCTCGGCAAGAGCAAATCCCCCGAGGTTGAGCTCTACCAATTGCATGATGCCGATGGGAAACGCGTCGATTTTGAGGAGAGCAAGGATCTCGCCAAGGAAATGCCCGAGAAGGCCGCCGCGCTCAAAGAAGAACTCATGGCTGCCTTGAAGGAAATGGATGCCTCGAGCCCGTATTTGAATCCGGCATGTGCCGAGAAACTCCCCGGCAAGGACAAGGTCTGCACCGCCCTCAAGGAAGATGTGCAGGGGAACACAGTGACTCTCTCCTACAAGAAAAATGGAGCCAAGGTGACCAAGGCGTTTCTTTTCTACACCACGAACAAGGGAGACAAATCCGAGGAGTGGTTCCGCAAGGAAATCCCGCTGACTGGTGATGGCAAGGCGACCTGCGAGTTGCCGGAAGGGACGAATGACCACCTGTTCACTCTCGTGGATGAAAACAACTTCCTCGTCAAATTCCCCGATGCCGAGCCCGAGCAGAAAGGGCAGCCCAAGGAGAGCGATTCCTAACAGCATTTTCCCTGAAGAGCCCGAATGTCATTCCGCCATCTCCAAGCCACTGTTGCATTCCTGACATTTCTGTTCGGCACGCATTCAGCGGCACAGGCCGAAGCGGCAGAGCCAAGCGGTCTTCAGGGCAGGCGTCCGAACATCATCTTCATTCTCACGGATGATCAAGGCTACGCTCAGCTGGGCTGTGAGGGGCATCCCTGGCTGGAGACGCCGCACATCGATCAGTTGCGGCGGGAGGGACTCGCCTTCACCGATTTTCAGGTGAGTCCCACATGTTCGCCGACGCGCTCGGCCTTGATGACGGGAAATGTCCCCTTCAAAAACGGGGTCACGCATACCGGTGGCGGGCGTGATCGCATGGCCTTGTCGGCCGTCACGCTTCCTGAGCTCCTGAAGAAGCAGGGCTACGCAACCGGCATTTTCGGCAAGTGGCACCTTGGCGACGAGGAGGCCTATCAACCCGGATCACGAGGGTTCGACGAGGTGTTCATTCATGGTTCCGGTGGCATCGGGCAACCGGACGACACGCTCGGTAGGGCTGCAAAAACATCCACCCCAGCGAAGCCGGGGGAGGAGCTGCTCCCTCGGAAGAACACCTACGAAGACCCCGTGCTTCGGCACAATGGAACCTTTGTGAAAACGAAGGGCTTCTGCACCGATGTGTTCTTCAGTCAGGCCCTGTCATGGATCAAGGACCACCGGGACAAACCGTTTTTCGCCTACATCCCGACGAACGCCCCGCACAGTCCCTACATCGCGCCGAAGGACCGGAGGGAGAAGTTCGCCGCCTACGGCCTCAATCGCGACCAACAAGGCTTCTATGGCATGATCGAGAATATCGATGACAATGTCGGTCGCCTCATGGACTTCCTGCAAAAGTGGGATCTCGACCGCGACACGCTGGTGATTTTCATGTCGGATAATGGAGCCGTTCCGCTCGTGAAGCATCCGATGCAGAATTGTTCCCGGAATGGAGAGCCGCTCCAGGCCTATGACGGCGGCCTCAAGGGTCACAAAAAAACCCCACATGAGGGAGGAACTTTGGTGCCGGCGATCTTTCGATGGAAAGGCGTGCTGCCCGAGGGCGCTGAATCCGCGGCCCTGACCGCCCACATTGACCTCCTGCCCACACTGGTCGCTCTAGCTGGCGGGGATGTTCCTCGAAAGATCGACGGCAAGAGCCTCACGCCATTGCTCGAAAACCCCGCGGCCGCATGGCCCGATCGCACCCTCTTTTTTCACATCGGTCGCTGGAAGTGGGGTGCTGAACCTAACCATTCGAAATACGACAAGGACGCTGGATTCGCCGTCCGGAATGCCCGCTACCGCCTCGTGAACAATGAGGAACTCTACGATGTCCTCGCGGATCGCGGGGAAACAACCAACCTCATCGTTCAGAAGCCCGAAATCGCGAAAGCGATGAGTCAGGCCTATGATGCTTGGTGGGATGAGGTGCGCCCCCTGATGGTCAATGAAGGCCCCTTGGATCGCGCCCCGAATCCATTCCATGACAAGTTCGAGCAGCAGCTCAATTCCACCGGGATTCCTGCTTGGGAGGAACCCGTGCTATGAGGGGTGCGCTCCCATGGTTCGCCAGCGTCGCTGTTGCCCTGACCTGCCATGCGGAGAGGCCGAATATCGTCATCATTCTTGCGGATGACCTTGGTTACGGAGATGTCGGAGTCTGCAACCCCGACGCGAAGATTCCCACACCGCATATCGACCGTTTGGCCAGCGAGGGGATGTTGTTCACCGATGCCCACGCCGCTTCGGCCACCTGCACCCCTTCGCGGTATGGGTTGCTCACTGGCATCAATCCCGCCCGCACCGGAGTGTTGAACACGACGCTTCAGCAAGGGATCCCGATCATCTCAGGAAACGAGCCGACCCTCGGAGCCTTTCTTCAAGAGCGAGGTTACACCACGCGCATGGTTGGGAAGTGGCATCTCGGCTTTGAGGGAGGGAAAGCGGCGACCAAGAAGATCACCTCCGACAAGCCCCTGTCGGGCGGGCCCCTCGACAGAGGATTCGAGTCCTTTTTTGGAATCCCCTCGTCGCCCGGTGAGCCGCCGCTGTGCCTGATCCGCGACAGGGCGTTAACCGACTCCGAGGGCTTCCATCAGGAGCAGCTGTCTCCTTCCCTTTGCCGCGAGGCTGTGGAGATGATTCACGCCCATGCCGAGGCAAATACCGGCAAGCCGCTTTTTCTGTATTACGCCTCGCCGCTTCCCCACAAACCTTGGGTGCCAACAGAGGAGTTCCAAGGCAAAAGCGGGGTAGGGGACTACGGGGATTTTGTCATGCAACTCGATGATGTGGTCGGCCGGATCGCTGGTGCCCTCCGCGAAACCGGATTGGAGAAAAACACCCTCCTCATTTTCACCAGCGACAATGGCCCGAGCCCTCCAGCCGTCGAATCGATGAACGCCATTGGACACGACTCGGCGGGTGGCTTGAGAGGGCAGAAGTCCGATGCTTGGGAGGGCGGGCACCGCGTGCCCATGATTGTCAAATGGCCAGGCCATGTGCCTGCGGGAACCCGTTCCAAGGCGCTGGTCAATGCCACGGATTTGTTGGCGACCATCGCCGGAATTCTGGATTCACAACCTTACCCGAGCGCCGTGGACAGCGTGAGTTTCCTGCCGGTTCTTACCGATCCAGCGGCAAGCCACTCCCGACCGCCAATGGTGACCGCCCGTCATGCAATCCGCCATGCCAACTGGAAACTTCTCTCCTCGCGCAGGCAGGCGGATGCCGGGGAGTTGAACTTGGCCGACTTCAGTCTCTACGACCTCGACGCCGATCTCGCAGAGTCCACGGATCTTCTCGCCACGCATCGCGGGCAAGCAGACCCCCTCTTCACCGCATTTCAACAATTCACCAAGGAGCGTGTGCTCAAGGTGCGCTCGCAACCCTAAGTCTCCACCCACTGCCAAAGACCCTTATGAAAAGACACCTGCCACTCCTTGCGGCGTGCGCCTTGATGCCAAGCTTCAGCGCATTTGCCGAGTCAAAACCGAATATCGTCTTTATCCTCTCGGATGACCATGCGATCCAATCCATCGGCTGCTACGGAAACAAGGACATCGAGACGCCCGCGTTGGACCGCTTGGCGGCCGAGGGGATGCGCTTCGAGCACGCGTTGACCCCGAATTCCTTTTGCACCCCGGCACGGGCGGCGGTGTTGACCGGAAAATATTCCCACAAAAACGGGGTTACGCATCTGAACCAATACTTCGACGGTTCCCAGCAGACCTTTCCGAAACTCTTGCAGGCCGCGGGCTACAACACGGCCCTCTTTGGCAAGTGGCATCTCCTGAGTCAGCCCACGGGATTTGATCACTACTGCGTGATGAAGATGCAGGGCATGCCCACGAACCCCACCGTGTTCGAACCTCAACACGAGTGGATCCCGTGGTCGCCAAAGGATCAGAAATCGGCGTTCAAAGGGGGACGCAAACTCAAGGGTTACAACAACGATGTGATGACCACCGAGGCGCTGGATTGGCTGAAAAACCGCAAGAGCGACAAGCCCTTCTGCCTACTCCTGCACCCCAAACCTCCGCATGCGCCCTACAATCCGGCTCCGCCCACCTATGAGGAGTTTTTGAAAGACATTGAAATCCCCGAACCCACCACACTCCTCGACGACTACAAGGGGCGTGCCCCGGAAGCCATCGCCAAGCAGATGTCCAACAACAGGCTGCTCCTCCGTCCGGAGTATCAAGAATTGCGGAAGCAACTCAAAAAAGAAAACCCGAAGATCACGGACAAGGAACTCACCAAGGCGATCTATCAGATTTACATCAAGGAATACTACCGGCTCGTGAAGTCGGTGGATGACAATGTCGGGCGTGTGTTGGATTATCTGAAGGAGAGCGGATTGGATAAGAACACCATCGTCGTTTACACCTCCGATCAGGGCTTCGCGCTTGGCGAGCATGGATTTTACAACAAGCAGTGGATGTATGAGCCCTCGCTCCACCAGCCCTTGATCGTCCGGTATCCCGGCACGATCGCCCCGGGAAGCGTCAATGGGTCGATGGTCAACCACATCGACTTGGCCCCGACCTTGCTCGATCTGGTCGGGTTGCCTGTGCCCGGGGACATGCAAGGTCACTCGCTCAAACCGCTTTTGGCTGGGAAATCCGACAAAGTCCGCGATGCCCACTATTACCACTTCTACGAGCATGGCAAGGCACTGCCGGAGATGGTCGGTGTGCGCACCGCCACCCGCAAACTCATCCACTACCCCGGCCTGCCGGAATCCCACCAGTGGGAACTATTCGATCTGGAGAAGGACCCCGACGAGATGAACAACCTCTCCAGCGATCCGGCCCGTGCCGAGGAGCGCGAAGCGTTGAAGGAACGCCTCCGCGGGTTGATCCGGGAATTTGAGGATCCCGTGGAGTTGCCAAAGCTCGGCACCTCTGGAACAGCGAAATCAACACAAGGAGCTTAAGGCGTTTGATCCATTCCACACAGTCAGCCATAGCCGCCATGGCGCTCATGGCGATGAACGGGGTGCCCCTCTGCGTGGCCGCGGCACCCGATAGCCAGCACTGGAGTTTCGACCGGCTGCAAAAAAAAACCCATGAGCCGGTGCGCAAGAAGCTGACCACGCGGGATGTGGTCTTGCGAATCCCCGGCGGCGGGAAACTGGAAGGCAATCCCGAGGACAGTGTCTTTGGGTTGGTGGATTCCGTGGAGGGAGTCAAAGGGCAGGCCCTCAAGTTCGACGGGTTCACCACCAAGGTCGTGCGGAAGGCGGAGTTGTTGCCGCCGATGGAGGGTTCCTTCACCCTCGAGGCATGGGTCGCTCCCCAGGAGTTTTCTCAAAACCACGCCGGCATCTTGGATTGCTCGGAAGAAAACAAGGCGGGGTATTTCCTTGGGATCGACGATGAGGGGCATGTCTTGTTCCAAGCGAATATCGCTGGAAAGTGGGAGATGTGCCGCTCCCCAGGGCCGATCCCGCTTCTGTATTGGTCTCATGTGGTGGCGACATTCGACCCGTCCACCGGGATGGCGCTGTATCTCGATGGCAAGCAGGTCGCCTCGAAACCGGCACGCGGCAATCTGCAGCCCGCCGCCGGCACCGACCTGTGGATCGGCATGAGCCACTTGAAGCAGACTCCGGGAGGCAGGGAAAATGCAGCCGAGAAGACCTTCATGGTTTTTGATGGATTGATCGATGAGGCCAAGCTCGTGACCCGTGCCATGACTCCGGCCGAGGTCGAAAAGGCTTATGCAGTCGCTCAGCCCGCGACCAAGCAACCGCTGAAACACCGCGTGCTTCCTGCTGGTCCGCAGGATGGCAAGCGCTTTGGCGCGTTTTATTCGCAGTTGAAATACTCCCCCGAGTGGGATGCCCAGTGGCGTGTCGGCGACTCGCCGGATGTCGTGGTGACCTTCAATGACCCCGGTGCGAATTTTGTTTTTTGGAGGGGAACCAGCCTGATTCCGCACTGGGTCACAAAAAATGGCGTTTGGTATAACAACCAGTTCGTCGAGCGCATGGGCGGGTCGGACGGCTGTGTGGGTTGTATCGAGCCCATGAGCGACAAGCGGTGCCGGTTTTCCCATGTCCGCATCCTGCAGTCCTCACCGGCACGGACAGTGATTCACTGGCGGTATGCCCTCGTGGATGTGAACTACAAGCAGGCATTCATCGATCCCTACACCTCCCAAGGCGATTGGGTGGACGAGTATTACTACATCTATCCCGATATGGTCGGGATTCGGGAGATGACGCTCCACTCCTCCACGATCGACTATTTTACCGACTGGCAGGAATCGATCGTTGTGCACCAACCCGGCCGCAAGCCAGAGGACAATATCGAGGCAACGGCCGTCTCGATCGGCAATTTGGAGGGGGAAGTGGCGGACTATACCTATCCCGAGGTGGCCACCGGCGGGAAGTTCCAAGGCCAGCCCAATCTTCCCTGTATTCAGGTGGTGAACCTGAAGTCCGAACTCCGCCCATTCATCGTCGTGCCTCCCTCGCCACACATGGCTATCGGCATGTTCAAGGGAGTTTCGAAAAACTCGATCTTCAAATGGTGGAACCACTGGCCCGTCTCCCAAGGCAAATCCCCCTCGAAAGATACCATCGAGCCGAGCCGCCCATCGCACAGCACGGTCTCGTTTTGGAAGCATTGGGATCCCTCCAGCTCTACAGAGACCTCCGAGACCTACCTCATGATGCATGGGATGACCGATAAAACCCCGAAGGGCCTGACAACTCTCGCCAAGGCATGGCTCAATCCGGCTCCTGCCACGACCACCAGCGCCGGGCTGAAAAATCGCGGATTTGACAAGGCCCAGAAAGCCTATGTGTTTGATCTCGCCTCAGCTCCAGACCCAAGCGCCCCGCTTGTCGTGCGGATCGAAGCCTCGCCAGACGCGGTCGTGGTGAACCCCGTGCTTATTTTCAAAAATTGGCCATCCGGCAAAACGCCGCGCATCGAAGTGCAAGGTGCCACCCCAAGTGACCCCAAGTGGGGCATCGAGCAAGGCCTCGGGGGAGACGACTTGGTGCTCTGGTGCGGGTTTCAATCCAGCCAACCCGTGGAAATCCATGTGGGTATCTCCGAATAGGATGGGCTGTCACGGCGACATGGAACTCTCCCTGACCTGGATCTCCCGCCGCGAGATATGGCCCCAAGGATTTTTCTAAAGAACAATGATGAACGCATGGATTAAATCCCACTCTCTGGCGATTCTCTCCTCACTCGGTTTGGCGGTGTTTTTCGGAATCTATGCCTTGTTGCTCTACAACGAGTATTCTGGAAATCCGCCGGAGGCTGAGTCCAAGAATCAAGGGGCCAACGTTGAAGACAAGCCTTCCGACATCACAGAAGCAGGCTCCGACATCGCAGAAGCAGGCTCCGACATCGCGGAAGAAGGCTCCGACATCGCGGAAGCAGGCTCCGACATCGCGGAAGAAGAACCTAAAGACGGAGAGGAAGATGATGACACCGAGACTGAGGCCACTAGTTCTGCGTTGTTGGAAGCGCTGCTTCCCAAATCAGGCGCTCCGAAGTCTCTTGGTGATTTGGTCAGCCTCGAGGACTTGGTGGATTTGAAGGAGGGCGAAAGCGTGTTTATGGGGAGCCTACAGACAAAGAAGGGAAAAAAAGGCCGCCTCGTTTATAACTTTCTAGGGATCGAGGGCGAAAGCATCAGGGTGCAAGAGGATGTCAGAAAAAAAGCCTCGAGGAACGGTTGCAATGTCACCGACTACATGGACTGCCTTTTGCTCATGATCGCCAAAGGGGAGTGGCGGAATGAACAGGAGAGTGTGCTCTTTGAGTTGACCGAGTTGGTTGGACTGAAAAAGCTCGAACCCGGGGAGGCCGAGGCTCTGCTGCGGCGGTCGCACGATTCCTCGCCTGCCGCCATCGCATTTGAGGGAAAATGGGGAGTGCGCATGTCGATTCCCTCCGCTCAGTGGAACGACCAGTTGCTGGCATTTGATGTGGACGCATTCGCCGAGCAGATCGCCCAACTCACCAGCGCCTCCCATGTCATGGTGAATGTAACCCACCCGGCCAATTCTTGTTTTTACACCGGGCCGCATCCCGCTCTGGCCAAGCTCATGGGAGACGGGTCGTTTCCAAAACGCGATCTGTTGGGGGAGGTATTGGACGCGATTCATGCCACAGGCAAAAAGGCGCTGGTGTATTTTGCCTGTGAGGGATTCTACCACTCCAGTGCCACGCGCCGCATGAACGCGGACTGGGCCGCTCTCCTGAAGTCCAAGAAGATGGGGCCATGGGATGGCACCCGCCAACTGATCCTCCAGCATTATGCTGAAAAGTATGGTGCCAAGATCGACGGGTGGTGGTTTGACGGAGCCAGGCATATCAGTGAAAAGGAGCGCATCCTCTGGAAGGAGGCCGTTCGTGCGACAAATCCAAACACCATCGTTGCCTTCAATCGTATGGCTGGGCCGCCTTATCGCTCGACCCGACAATGCGATATTTTTGGAGGGCATCCCACTCCCCGAACGAGGGCCAAGGCATGGGATCCGGTAAACTTGCCTATGATTGAAGCGATCGAGAAGTCCGCTTGGATGGATGTTCTGGGTAATCCAGTAGACGACAAGGGGTATGGTGCTCTGGGCAATGTTTTCATGCCGATGCAGGCAAACTGGAATGCTGGGGAGTGCGCGTTTCCTTTGGATCAAGCGGTTGATTGGACGACACGGGTCTTGAAGGCGGGAGGCACCTTGACTTGGGTCGCGCCAAGGGATGGATCACAGATGCAGGCCGATCAGTTCGCCCTCCTTCTCAAGATCAACGCCGCAGTCGAGAACTGATACTAAAAGCAGCTTGCTTTTGGACTTCTGAATGTAGCGCGGGCGTCTCGCAAGTCGTTCGATGGCAGGCGAGACGCCTGACCTACAAACAGTAATCAAAAGTCGAGGTTCCGACGGGCATTGGTATTAGAGGGGCTCTTGCAACGGAAATGATGACTCGAGGGCAACCTTGATGACG
>ERZ889217.520-NODE-520-length-23051-cov-11.404853_pt1 | contig 23051 bp, 16 predicted proteins | sample MGYA00521098_ERZ889217 | MGnify/ENA primary metagenome ERZ889217 (study PRJEB32303, sample SAMEA104408613) | aquatic metagenome | biome: Brackish water; feature: Pelagic; material: water | place: Baltic Sea | collected 2014-06-10T22:04:00 | depth 2,362 m ... | reverse complement strand
GCGATTTCAGCCTGGAGTCCGCATTTACTTTCATGTGCAGACTGCATCTCGATATGTTGCGCAACCCGTGAACGCGTCTCGCCGGAGACGAAACTACCACCCCCTCGATGCCGGCTGCCGTTATGGGGGTCATGTTCTTGAGGTTCGCGCCAAATCCGTTCGAGCCGGGCTCCACACAACCAACGACCTTCATCTCGTCCTCCCCGAAAACGCCGCGTTCCTCCACGCCAACCTGAACGCCGATCCCGCCGCCGCCCTCGCCAAAGCAGAGGGCGCACACCCCTGATGCCGCCAAAGTAGCAGAGCAAAAAAAGGGCTCACATATTGACATTTTTTGCTTCCCGCCGCTTCGGGCTATTTGGGAAACCCTGCTAACGCATTTCAGACGGCATGAAGCTGGCCTTCATTGTCCGGCGGACTTTCGTTCCATCAGTCTGGCGCTTAGTGCGGCCACCTGTTTCGGGTCTTCTTTGAATTTGCCGCGGTCATAGGTCAGCAGACCGTTTTTTTCTTTTTCCACATCGGTGATCTGTGTCCACACCAGCCCGCTGATGCCGGGGTTCGCGACCAGCGGCCGATACTTGGGGACCGCATTTAGAAACTTGGCATATCCATACTCGCCTATCACGCTGGCCCGTTCCTTCGTGGGGGGAATGCATTTCGTGGTGCCATAACAATGGGCGTCCATCACCTGCCCGAGGCCGATGTCCAGGATGTTCCAACCTTGGTATTCGCGCATCGGGACGCCGCTTTCGGCATTGATCGCGCGAGTGTTGTCCTCGCCTGCAATCCCGGCCATCCGGCGCATGAACGCGCGAATCGGCTCGTCCAGGTTGTAACCCGCGGAGTTCTGCAATCCCATGCCCTCGTTGAACACCACCCACGAGACAATCGACGGATGATTGAAGCGCCCGCCGATCATCGCCTTCAGTTCCACCCCGAACTGATCCTGCCGTTTGGCGTCGGACTCGGGATAGGCGGGCGGTTTCGCATGGATGCCGTCCCCGCTGCTCGGCATGTCCTGCCAGACTAACAATCCGAGCTTGTCCGCCCAGTAATACCAGCGCTCCGGCTCCACCTTCAAGTGCTTGCGGCTCATGTTGAAGCCGAGCTGCTTGATGGCTTCGATATCGTAGCGCAGCGCCTCGTCGGTGGGCGCGGTGTAAATTCCGTCCGGCCAGTAGCCCTGATCCAGCACGCCGTGGTGGAGGACAAATTCGTTGTTCAACAGGATGCGGGTAATGCCATCCTTGTCCGGGCCGATCGACACCTTGCGCATGCCGAAGTAGCTCGTGACCTCGTCGTCGCCCATCCGGACCGACAGATTGTAGAGATGCGGGTTCGAGGGCGACCATGACTTCGCGTCCTTCAGCTTGATCGTGATGGGTTCCCCGGCTTTGCCCTCTCCCGTGGCAACCGTGTCCTCGCCATCGAGAACCTCGATGCGCACGGCGGTGTCGGCGGCCTTTGAGATCATGGCCGCGTTGCATGAGATCTGAACGGCCGAGGCATCCAGATCGGGGACGATGCGGAGAAAATCGATTCGGTCCGTCGCCACCGGTTCCAGCCAGACCGTTTGCCAGATTCCCGTGCACGGCGTGTACCAGATGCCTTTCGGTTGATCCACCTGCTTGCCCCGGGGGTAGCCACCTTCAAATGTGGGATCCCTAACGGCGACCCTGAGTTTGTTAGGTCCATCCTTCCTCAGCGCGTCGGTCACATCGAACGAGAAGCCGTCATAGCCGCCGCGGTGGACGCCGAGTTCCTTCCCGTTCAGCCAGACCGTGGCCTCCCAGTCCACCGCGCCGAAGTGCAGCAGCGTGCGGCGACCGGCCCACTGCGGCGGCACCTCGAAGGTGCGATGATAGATCAACCTGCTGTTCGCATAAGTGCGGCCCGGCAGGGAATTGAGCCGCTTGCCCACTCCGGAGAGCGGCGCCTCGATCGGGAAAGGAACCAGGATTTTTCCTTGATAGACTGTGGGCAGCGGGTCCTTCGTATCGATCACTGCATAGTCCCAAAGTCCGTTGAGATTGAGCCAATCCTTGCGCACCATTTGCGGCCGCGGATATTCCGGCAGCGCATTGTCGGGCAAAACATCCTTCGCCCAGCGCGTCATGGGAAACGCTCCCGGCACCGGTTTCCAATCCGCGCTGAAACCCTGACCCGCCAAGCAGAGGACTCCAAACGCGAGAACGAGGCTTTTCATGTGAATAATTTCAGACATTTGCTTTTTCAACTAGCAGCCCGCTTGGGATCGTTTTGAGCGAGGTTTTGACGTTCCGAACGTCGTGGACTGGGGTGCCGGGATTTTTCAAGTCACGCATTTCATGGCAAGCGGCGGTGTTAGCTAAATTGATCAAAATATTCATCACGACTATTTGCTTCGAAGTTGAGTCAACACAGCGTTTAGGATTTCGGTTTCCGAACCTGCTACTTCGACGACAGCACCGGCTTCGCCACTTGCAAGCGGTTCAAGCGTTTCCAGCTGCGAGTCGAGGAGAGACGGGGGCATGAAGTGGTTTGCTCTGTTGTTCAGGCGACGAAGCAAGAGGTCTCTGTCACCCTGCAGGTGCACGAATATAGCCTTCGGAGCAGCATCCAGAATTCGCTTGCGGTAGATGCGTTTGAGCGCCGAACACGCCACCACGGCGCCGCCCGGCATGTTCAGTGCCTGACCAACACGATCGAGCCAAGGCCAGCGGTCCTCATCGTCCAACGGGATCCCGCCGGCCATTTTCTCCCTGTTGGCCTGCGTGTGCAGATCGTCGCCATCCGTGAATTCCAGTCCCAACGTGCTGGCCAGCAATGTTCCTATCGAGGTCTTGCCACAACCGGACACCCCCATCACTACAATCTGTAACGGGGGGCGGGTGATGGGGTTCATACGTTGCGCCCCACTTTACCAATCGTGCATCGTGCCATCGATCTTGAGGCGGTTGATCGGCAAGTAGGTTGGGTTTTCTTAGATTGGCGATGCCAGGCGGATGCAGGAAATTATTTATCCCGGTTTCGGATCCACGCGGGGTAAAGAAAGGTCTGCCCGTTATTCTGCTGGGCGGCACCCGGTGTTGATCTGCCCTTGTCGATGTAACGCTGCGCCAAGGCGGTCATGTCGGCAACGCGTTCGGGATGGCTCGAGGCGAGGTTCTTTGTCTCGGCGGGATCGGCTTCAAGATCATAAAGCTGCACCCAATCTTTGATTGACTCTGCATCTGCCGCGTTCTTCTTGCCACTGGGCGGCACCGGGTTACTCCACCCTCCTGATCCTGGGCAGAGGGCCAGCTTCCACTTGCCTTGGCGGATCGCGAAGCTGCCATTGATGGAATGATGCACGACCGCCTCGCGCAGAGGCTTGGATGCCGTTCCGAACAGGGCTGGAAGGATACTCACCGAATCCTCGGCGGTGGAATCGTTAGTTTTGGCCCCCACAATGTCCGCGCATGTGGCAAACAGGTCCACCAGACACACTGGATCATTGGAAATGCTGCCAGCCTTCACTTTTCCATCCCAACGGGCGATGAATGGCACGCGGTGTCCGCCCTCATAGATGTCCGCCTTGTGCCCGCGGTAGATATCGCTCGGGTAGTGAGTCGCGGGGTCGTCGGGTTCGTTTTCCCCCATGCGGAACTTGAAGTGCTCGGGATCGCGAACCTCATTATGCTTCAAGGGCCAATTGCTGCATCCATTGTCCGCGGTGACAATGATCAGCGTATTGTCAGCGATTCCCACACGCTCAACGGCGTCGACGACCTGACCCACGGACCAGTCGGTTTCCATGACAAAGTCGCCATACAGGCCAAGGGGGCTTTTTCCTCGGAACTGTTCGGAGGGCACGGTTGGCGAGTGCGGGCTGTTTAGGGGCATATAAATGAAGAACGGTTCCCCGGTCTTTGCCTCCCGGGTGATTGTTTCCACGGCCTTCTCGGTCAGAGTCGGCAGCACGTCGACATCCTCGAAATCCTGATGCGCGGGGCCTTTTCGCACAAATTTTTTCTCGGTGGTGCATTCGCCGACGAAGCGGTCGTTCTCAATCCAGATAAATGGCGGCATATCGAGCGAGGCCGAGATGCCCCAATACTTGTCGAAACCCACCGCTGTCGGGCCGTTTTTGATCACCCCTTTCCAGTCCACATTGTCCCCCCCACCATTGAACCCGGTATCGGCTTGTTTTCCATCAGTTGTGGGAAAATCCATCCCGAGATGCCACTTGCCGATCATTATGGTCGTGTAGCCATTTTTCTTCAGCATCGAGGCAACCGTTTCCCTGCCGGGCTCGATCAATGGAGCTGAAAACCCATTGAGCACGCCGCCCTTCAGCCTGCTCCGCCAGTTGTAGCGGCCAGTCAGGATGCTGTAGCGCGTGGGGGTGCAGACGGAGGATGAACTATGCGCATCGGTGAACTTCATCCCCTTTTCCGCCAGCCTGTCCATGTGCGGCGTGTCGATCTTGCAGCGCTCGCCGCCGTAGGTCTTCACATCCCCCAATCCCCAGTCGTCGGCCAAAATGTAAATGATGTTCGGTTTTTCAGCAGGGGCAGCGAAGGCGGCTACCCCGGAGCAGAGAATTACGAGCAGTGGGAGTGTCAGGAGGTTCATTGGTTATTTTGAGGTTTGTAAATATTATCGCATCAGCGGGGCACTCCGCCCCGCGCCCTTGAACTCTTCAAGACGGGCTTTGAGTCTTTCCACGATCTCTGGGCGCTGGCTGTAGAGGTTGCTAGTTTCCCCCGGATCGTCCTCCAGATTGTAAAGCTGACCGGGAGCTTCAGGATCGTTTTCCTTGAGTTGGAGTGGCTGCAAGGGACCCCGCTCGTAGTTGTTGCCGCCGGATCCCTGATGATCGAGGTATTTCCAGTTTCCTTCCCGGATCGACAACAACAACTGGGGAGTCTGTTGAAGCATGTACTTTCGAACCGGACGGTCGCCCTGCGTTCCAAGCATGACGGGCAGAATGTCGTAGCTGTCTTCCGCCGAATTTTCCGGGAGGGATGTCCCGACAACCGCCGCACACGTCGCCATGACATCCGTCAGGCTGGTCATTTGGTTGCTCGTGCTTCCAGCGGGAACCTTGCCTGGCCAACGGACAATAAACGGCGTTCGGTGACCGCCTTCCCATTGGTCGCGCTTCATGCCTCGCCATGGTTTGGCGGGGTCGTGATTGTTGGTCCGGCGCATCTCAAGCACGACAGGAACCTCGGGCCCATTGTCACTGGCAAACATGACGATAGTGTCATCCGCCACGCCGAGGCGGTCCAACGTGTTCATCAACTCTCCGACGACATGGTCCAACTCAACGATAAAGTCCGCATGCGGCCCCATTCCTGTTTTTCCTTGGAATTCCTTGGCCGGAAGCGAAGGCAGGTGCACCGCTTGCATGGAGTGATAGAGGAAGAATGGCTTCTCGGGGGAATTGGCCACGTGCTCTTTGAGGAAGGATTTACTCTTCTCCAAAAACACCAGATCAACCTCTTCGGGATCGAAGTTGTCGGCGATAAGGCCGGCTCTGAAACCGCGGCTGTAGGCATGCGATGGGAACTTTTTTTGGTCGATCAACTCCTTCGGTGGAACCGGAACACTGTCGTCCTCGATATAGGCATAGAGCCAATCCGTGGTAGGGCACGAAACAGTGCCAAAAAAGCTGTCGAAACCACGGTGCACCGGCGCATCGGGCATGGAGCGGGTGAAGTCAACTTGGCGCACTCCTTCGACAGCGCCCTTCTTGACCGGATGACCCTCCTTGTCGAGGAAGGTCATTCCGAGATGCCACTTGCCAACGCATGCCGTGGCATAGCCTTTGTTGCGGAGCATCTGTGGGAGGGTCAGGCGCCCTTCCTCAATGAGACATGGCCCATCCACTCCCGTAAAAACGCCCTTCATTCCCGTGCGAAAGGCCATCCGACCGGTGAGCACGCTGTAACGCGAGGGCGTGCAGACAGTGGACGGACTGTGGGCATCCGTGAATCGCATCCCCTCCGCCGCCAACCGGTCCAGGTTCGGCGTTGGGATTTTGGAATCGGGATTGTAACAACCGACATCCCCATACCCAAGGTCATCGGCCAGAATGAACAGGATATTGGGCAAACGATCCTCCCCCTGCGCCGGTAAGCTCAAGATCGCCGAGATCAAAAAACAAACCAAGCGAAGGGGCGATTGCAGAACCCTATGCCGGCATCCGGCAGGTTTCTTTTCAATGGAGAGATGGGACTGGGAGAACATTTTCAAAGATCGGTTTTTGAATACCACAATTCTTGATTGATCGCACCCCCGGATGTCCTGTCGCCGTGCCATAGGAAGCCAATCCGAGGGATGCCATCGACGCGGTGCACCACCACTCTGAGATACCCTCCCTTGCCTCCGCCATAATAGAGATGCATCGCTTGGTTTTCCTTCGCGTTGCTCCCAACTTGGGCATGCGCATTGTTGATCGGCCCGCAACAGATCTCCACCAACCCGGTCGTTGGATCTTTGGAAGCATACTGCCAGTGCCTGTCACCACACACGACGTAGGTATTGGGAATACTCGACAAAAACTCGCGCAATTCGTCGCCTTCATGTGCGAACGCCTTGTTCGCAAGATTGTCTCCCTTGCCCGCTTTGCCAGGCCCCACGACGGGCGCTGGAGACACCACCAACTTGAAGCTGGCATCCGAGCGTTGCAGCGTTTCTTTAAGCCAAGCCTTCTGCGCTTTTCCCAAGAGGGTTTTATCCGGCCCATCCGGGGAATTATTCGGGCTGCGGTAGTCGCGCCCCTCGAGCAACCAGCATTCCAGATCCTTTCCCCAGCGAATCCGTCGGTAGGGAAGCGGGCCTTGCGGGGTCTGCTCGCGAAACAATTTTAATCCATCCTCCCATGTCAGCTCGCCATAGCTCTGCCCTGGCCAGCAGTCGTTTTTGAGGGTGTCGTGATCGTCTTTCATAAAAAACGATCCGACACTCCGGTGAAAATCACGGTTCCATGGGTAGGCAAACATTTTGTTCCAGCGCTGCCGCGCCGCCGGCACGTTCGTAGAGACCGGCATGGCTTTTCCTTTGTCGTAATAGACGACATCACCGGTATGGATGAAGAAATCCGGATTGTGGCTTGGCATGTGCGAATACACCCAATGCCCCTTCTGCGGATCATCCACCGTCTCGTGGCCCTGACAGGTCACGATCACCGCACACACCTCGGCGGGTTGGGATGCCACGGGGGCGGTTTTGAAATGAAGGGCGACCGTTTTGCCAAGGGTCCCATCGGGGCCGTGCGCGGCAATCTTTCCGTCGTAGGTCGTCCCTGGCAACAAGCCCGAAAGCACGACCTGACAGGTGAAATCACGCTCCGGATCGACGGGGACATTCTTCACCTCCACCAAACGCTCAGGGTTTCCAGCAGGCCAGCAACGGATCGTGACAAGGCCTGGAGCGCCTTCAGTTCCTTCAGGCCCACACAGGCGCGCCCAGATCCTGACTGATTCAGAGGTGATCTCCCCGATCTTGACACCCGTGGCGAAGGTTGGCGGATGATCTGGAATATCTGCCGCCATGACAGAACCGGCGATGCCCGCCAACGCGAGCATCGCCTGAAATGTTCTGCCCAATTTCCAAGCCATCTCAGCTGCTGTAAAATATCAGCTTCATTGTGGGCGGGTATCGTTAGGACTTCTTTTTGCCCAAGGCTATCGGGGCGCCGCCTTTGGAGTGGTTTGGGTAACTAACCATGAAGTTATTTTCATCAATGAGATTGATGAAGCACTGCGTTGCCTCCTTCGGGAGGGCTGCTTTGATCTGACCATTTTCGAATTCCCCGAAGGCACGGAACCACTCGGCACTCTCTTGTCCCTTCTTACCGCCTGCCGGAACCGCATAGATCAAATCCACACGCACGACACGGGCACCGTTCTCCTTGTAGGTAGCTGTGAGCGCATGGCCGTCCACCGAGTGTCCGGTCACAGCCGGCACTTTCTTTTGGTTCGGCAGCTGGAATTTGCAGTTGGGATTCCAGTAGGGGTAACTGGCCTTCATTTCGGTGAGGATGTCAGTGAGCCGATTGTTCATCTCGGCCGCCTTATCGGGCATTTCCGCAGCAAGGTTTTTCGCCTCCTCGATATCCACGCGGCCCGATTTGCCACTCTTGGTGTCGACGAGGTGGTAGAGTTGCAGCTCCGGAAATTTTCCGCTGACGGTGTCGTAGTTGCGGATGAGTTTGTAATCCCCCGTGCGGATCGTGCTTTGGTGATTGCCGTGTGGGTAGTGCCAGATCATCTCCGTGCGAGGCTTGCCGTTTTGGTCGAGCACAAGCGAGGAGTCATCCAGCACTCCGGTGAGGAGCGGTTGCAGATTGGCGCCGTCGAGGTTTTTGCCTTCAGGCTTCGTAACCCCTGCCAGCGACAGAAAGGTGGGATAAAAATCGAGGCCGTTGACCATGACATCGCTTTCCTTGCCGGCAGGAATGCCGGGGCCGGCAACGAGGAATGGCACGCGCACTCCGCCTTCGCGGGGCGAGGTCTTGCCTTTATCGAGCGGCGCATTGTCGGTGAAGGTTTCGCCATGTCCCCCTTCCGCTCCGCCGTTGTCGGAAGAGAGGAAGATGTAGGTGTTGTCGATCAGCTTGTGACCCGGATTGCGCGGGTCGTCGGTGTTTTCGAGGAAGGCGACGAGCTGACCGACGTAGTGGTCGTATGTTTCCACCATGGCGGCATAGAACGGGTTTTTTTGCCCACCATCGGTCGACCACTCTTTGTGGTTGGCCGGGTCCACACCGAGCTTCTTGCAGTATTTATCGAGGAGCGGCTTGCTCCGCGACTGGATGGGCGCATGAACGAGCCAGGTCGCGTAATAGAGGAAGAACGGCTTGTCCTTGTTCGTCTCCATGAACTTCAACGCCCCCTCGGTAACCGAGTCGGTGGGGAAGCCGTCGGCATCGAGGCGGTAGGGATCACCAGCCTTGTCTGTGGCGAAGCCTTCGAGGCGATTTTTCATCCCCTGCTGCACTCCGCGGGCACCACCCCCCTGATGGGTGGTGAAATCAAACCCTTGGTCCAACGGGCCCGGATAAGAAAAATGGCCGTGCGCCATGTGCCACTTTCCGGCGTGTCCAGTGACATAGCCGTTTTCCCGAAGTGTTTTAGCAATTGTCTGCTCATTCGCTGGCATGCGCCCACTGAACCACGGCGTGATCAACAGCTGGTTTTCTTTTGCCCCTGGCACACCCCCGCCGGAAACATGGGTTGTCTGGGCGCGGGCGGGGTGGTTGCCGCTCATGATTGCACACCGGCTCGGAGTGCAACTCGGCGCAGGCGAGTAGGCATGCCGGAAGAGGATGCCGCGCTTGGCGAGTGCATCGATATTCGGTGTCTCCATCGGACACGGCTCGTCGATGTCGTAGCATTTCACATCCTGCCAACCGAGGTCGTCGGCGAGCATGAGGACGATGTTTGGAGCGGGGGCGGCGTGAGCGTGAATGCCCAGGGCGATGCCGAGGCAGAGGAGTGTGCGTTTGATCATGGGTTGTTTGTGGAGGTTGGGGTTACTGGTCTGGGTTATTCTGTTTGGCGGCCTTGGCGGCCTTTTTCTTGGCAATCAAATCGAGTTGGACCTTGGTCCAGACGATTTCGGCGTCTCCACCGCGCTCGACCATGACGGGGTAGGCTTTGTCCCACCATGCATCATAGGCCGCTGCCATTGCCGCCGCGCGTTCGGGTTCGGCAGTGGAGAGATCGTTCAGGCAACCAGGGTCTTTTTTTACCTCGAAGAGGGCCCAGTGGTCGCGAGGGGTCACTCCCCAGTGGAATTGGGCATTTTCGGCGGTGTATGGAGCATTCTTGTTTCCCTCCTCGACGCTCCGGAGAGTTTCGCATTGTTGGCCATTGGCTTCTTCGCAGTTCGGATTGTCGCACGGCCTGCTCCGAACAAGGAGATAGTTGCCTTGGCGCGCTCCAGCCATCGCGTACTTGTGGTCGGCAGCCATGCCTCCGGGCCAGCGGGCGACATGGTGGTAAAGGAACCTGTCGTCGTGCCACGCGATCGGGTCTTTGGATTCGAGAACGGGCAGCAGGTTGAACCCTTCGATCTCAGGCTGGAGGGATTCAGGGATTTTTGCGCCCGCCACCGCGCAGAGGGTCGGCAAGACATCCAAATGGGCCGTCAGATTATCCACCTGGTGGGGCGGCCAGTGGTTGGTCCAGCGCCAGTAGGAAAAGGTGCGGGTGCCACCTTCCCATGCCGTGACCTTGCAGCCGCGCATGTTGGCGTTGTAGACATCAAGCCCCCACGTTTGACCATTGTCGGAGAGCAGCACGACGATGGTGTTTTCATCGAGATCCCTCTCTTTCAGAAACGCCATGATGCGACCGATGTTGTAATCGAGGTTCGCGACCATGCCGAGATACTGGGCTCGGTCCTCGGCGACCTTCCCGCGGAAAGGCGCCACAAACTCCTCGGGTGCCGCCAGCGGATCGTGTGGCGAGTAGGTCGAGAGATACATGAACCATGGCTGGTCCTTGGTTTCCGTGATGAAATCCATTGCGTCGCTGAAGTAGATGTCCTCGCGGTAGCCGGTCTCCTTGGTTTTCTTCCCATTGCGGACCATCGCGGGGTTGAAGTGCTCGAAAGGGCCGCCCAAGTTGGTGGAGCACCACTCGAAGCCATGCCCCGAGGGGGGGCTGCCAAGATGCCACTTGCCGACGAAGCCCGTGCGGTATCCTGCCGTGGCCAGCAGTTCAGGCAGGGTGATGGCTTCCTTCGGGAGGCTCACGCGGGGATGTTGCGTGTGCGTGATTCCGTTCCGAAATTCATGCATCCCTGTGAGCAACGCAGCGCGTGTGGGGGAGCATGAGGGGCTCACGTAGAAATTCTCCAGCCGCACGCTCTCGGCGGCGAGTTGGTCGACATGCGGCGTCTTGAGCAACGGGTGTCCATTGACGCTCCAGTCGCCGTAGCCCTGGTCATCGGTAATGATGAAGAGAATATTCGGTTTGGCTGGCGCGGCCTGGGCGGGGATTGCCAGGGCAATAGCGAGGCCGAGCAGGGTCAGTGTTCGATGGATCATGAGTTGTTGAGGCGTTTGGACGGGGGTAAAAGAGTGACAGATGCCTCGGTGTGTCTCGACGATTTGGGATCATCACTTCGCTCGCTCAATGTGGATTCCGCTTCGCTTGAACCAACGGGCTCGAGCCACTCGATTTCGCCCACCTCGTTTTCGATATCCACACGCACCTTGGCATGGGCGAATTCCCGGGTGTACGTGTCCCCATCCTTGACTGCGGGGCCTTTCGGTGGACCCAAGGGTCGGTCGAATTCCTCGGGTCGTTTCATCCAGAGTTTGTTTTTCTTGTTGGCGACATAGCTATCGTGGGCGAGGAAGTAGCTATGCTTCTCGGCACAGACGAGAAACAGCGCGAGGAGGTAATTGAAACGCTTGGCATAATTTTCATTTTCACCAAGCCCCTTGCGAATTTCATCCGTGTGCTCTGGATTAATATCGCCCTCCTCTTCATTCATTTCAGAGAGCCCGGCGGTGAATGCGATGATGAACCCCTCGCGGGCCGCCTTCTGAAACGCCTCGATGCCCCTGGCTAAATAGTTTTTCTTGGCATCCTTGTCCCCAGAGCCTTCAAAATTCTCGATGTAGGAGCCGTCGAATTGCTTGATCGCTTCCAAGCCGTCATCTTTGCTTTGGCCGACCCGCAGGACATTGGCCAACATCATCTTGTCCGCCCCAATGGCTTGCCTTGTTTCGGACATCATGGCCTTGTAACCGTCGAACAGGGCGGACTTTTTCTCTTCACCGATGTCGCGCTTTAAGTAACCGGACGACAAGACCTTGACATTACCATCAAGAAACAACCCGTCGATCGCAGGATCGGCGCAGACTTGCTTGGCATGGTCCACCCACCACTCGCGCCCTTGGGGGTTGGTCAAGTCGTAGGCCCGATACATGTTGCGAATCAGGTTGGTTTTTCCATTTCGCCCGATGAGGAAAGCCCCGGGCATGGAATCAATGCCCTCGTTGGCCCTGTAAGTGCCATAGTGCACGATGACATTCCGGTAGTATAAAATCCTCGTGGAGGGATTAACCTCCTTCACCGCCTTGGCTGCGGCGAGCGTGCCATCCTCTGTGTTTTCATACGTCTGGGATCCTGTTGTTTTCTCGAAAGTCACCAACGGAAACGACGCCAGGTACTCGATCTCGTCCTGCGTGAACTTTTTGGCTTTCCGGATATGCATGTATTGCGGCACCCGGTCCCATGAGAATTCGGGCAAGCGGACGGAGGTGGATGGAGGCTCTGGATCGGCAGCGAGGGCTGTCAGGATGCACGCCGAATAACTGGCCAGAAAAATGAGGGACGGTTTCTTGATGAATGTGCTCATGTTGGATTTCACAAGTGTCGCGGTCGGCTAAAGCTTTGGGCGGAAGGCGGGGCGCCCAACTGCACCCTCACTGTTCATTATCCGCAGCCTGCTTCGCGTTCTTTTTGCCTTTATCTTTTGGTGGGAGAGCGTAATCGGACCACTCGATCTGGGCGTCCCCTCCCCGCTCGACCATGACGGGATAAACCTCGTCCCACCAAGAGTCATAGGCCTTCGCCATCAATGTCGCGCGCTCGCTCTCCGCATCGGCCAGATCGTTTTGGCACGCGGGATCCTTTTTCACATCATAGAGCGCCCAATGCCCGCGGGGCGTGACTCCCCAGTGCAGTTGAGCGTTTTTCTCGGTGTAATTTGCGCGTTGGCTGCCCGCCTCGACGCTTCGGAGGGTCATGCACTGGCGTCCATTCGTTTTCTCGTTGCAGTTCGGATTGTCACACGGCCTGCTCTGCACGAGCAAGTAGTTGCCTTGGCGCACACCGGCCATCGCGTACTTGTGGTCGGCCGCCATGCCTCCGGGCCAGCGGGCGACATGGTGGTAAAGGAACCGGTCATCGTGCCAGGCGATCGGGCCCTTGGCTTCGAGGGCCGGCAGGAGACTGAAGCCCTCAAGCTGTGATTGCAGTTCCGAAGGAATCTTTGCACCTGCAATCTGGCAAAGCGTGGGCAGGACATCGAGGTGGGCGCTCAGATTGTCGACCTGATGTGGAGCCCAGTGTCCCGTCCAGCGCCAGTACGAGAAGGTGCGTGTGCCGCCATGCCATGCGGTCGCTTTGCATCCGCGCATATTGGCGTTGTAGACATCCAGCCCCCAGGTTTGCCCATTGTCGGACATGAGCACGACGATCGTGTTTTCATCGAGACCCTTCTCCTTCAGGAATCCCATGATCCGCCCGATATTGTAATCCAAGTTCGCAACCATCCCGAGGTACTTGGCATGCTTTTCAGACACCTTGCCGCGAAAAGGTGCGACGAACTCCTCCGGGGCATCCAGCGGGTCATGCGGCGAGTAGGTTGAAAGATACAGGAACCAAGGTTGGTCTTTCGTTTCTTCGATGAACCCCATGGCATCATCGAAATAGATATCTTCCCGGTAGCCCTTGTCTTGCTCGCGCTTTCCATTGCGAATCATCATCGGGTCGAAGTGCTCGCGCGGGCCGCCTTGGTTGGTCGAGCACCAATCGAATCCCCGCGCATCGGGGAGGTATTCCTTTTTATTGCTCAGATGCCATTTGCCGATGAACCCGTTGCGGTAGCCGGCGGTGTGGAGCAAGTTCGGCAGGGTCGTTGCGCCCAACCAGAGTTGCTCGCGCGGGATCTGCGTGTGCGTCACGCCACTCCGGAACTCATGCATCCCGGTCAGCAATGCCGCCCGCGTGGGCGAACACGAGGGGCTCACATAGAAATTCTCCAACCGCACGCTCTCGGCGGCCAGACGATCGACATGCGGCGTCTTCAGGAGCGGATGCCCATTTGTGCTCCAGTCGCCGTAGCCCTGGTCGTCGGTGATAATGAAGAGGATATTCGGTTTGGCTGGCGCGGCCTGGGCGGTCATACCGGACTGGGTGAATGAGAGAGCGGCGATCACCACAGCGAGAAGCGGAGTTTTAATCATGTAATGTGGGTAGGGTAATGGGAAAATCAGATGCAGGGTTAACTCCAAAAAATAAGAAGAGTTGCGGGCGACCTTCGAATCACCAAACCATACTCCAGTAAGCCCATTCCCTCTGTCTTCTTGATCTTTGTAAAAAAGTGATTGTTTTTTGTCATTTGAATCATCTTCTAAAATCATGTGCCGCATGAGCGGTTTTTTGCCGGTTGCCCGCGCTATTAAATGCTCCCACGGGATTGTCAGCTTTGCCTCAAGGGACTACCGACCTGAGCATCCGAGAAAGGCTACCTTGCACTCACCTTCACTTTTTCAATCATAGCAATAATATGTACTTCAGCGATGTAAGTGATTTTACTTCCAATTCAGATGATTCGTTTTTCATTTAATCACACGCTGTGCTCCCTCTTTTTGGGTCTGAGCAACTTTTTAACGTTCTCGATCGCCTACTCCCAGCAACCCGCCAATCACCCTCCGCAAGCTGATTTCAAAAAAGCGTCTGTGGACGGCTTGGGCGAAGGGTGGCGGGACCTGACCGGGGAGGATTTTGTGAATGTGAACTGCCTCCCCGATACTTGGACATGGAATGGCAATGCGGTGTCTTGCACCGGGCAACCGGTTGGCGTGATCCGCACCAAGAAAACGATCAAAAATTTCGAACTCGTCTGCGAATGGATGCACCGTCAGGACGCCGGCAACTCTGGCATCTTCGCTTGGGCAACCCAATCCTCGATCGATAATCTGGCGGCCGGGAAGGGGCGTTTGCCTGAGGGGATCGAAGTGCAGGTGCTCGATTTGGGCTATGAAGTGCAGTGGGAGAAAAAACACGGCAAACCTTCCGATTGGTTCACCTCCCATGGGGATGTCTTCCCCACTGGGAACGCCAAAATGACCCCCTTCCCTCCAGTTGCTCCCAATGGCCTCCGTAGCTTTCCCACCAAACGCCTCACCAAGGGCATCAACAACTGGAACCACTACTATATCCGCGCCATCAATGGCGAAGTCCGCCTCTGGGTCAACGGCGAGGAGGTTTCAGGTGGCACCGCATGCAACCCCGCCGACGGATATCTCTGTCTCGAATCCGAAGGAGCCCCCGTGGAATTCAGAAACCTCAGGATCCGCGAGCTGCCGTAAGCCGGGACGCCGATTCCCTACCCCTCCGACTTGTTCAGCTTGCGGGAAAGCCAGACCCCGCCGACGAGCACCACCAGCACCAGCATCCCGCCGGCGGTATACACCCACCCCGCGGTCTGCGCTCGGTCGGGCGGCACGAGGAGGAACTTTCCCTCTTGCTCCAGTACACGCGCCGACCCCAGGCACGTTTTCCCGCCGTCGCTATAGAACTTGATGAAGTCCAGACTCTCCTCGACGTGGTCCCGGCGCTGCACGATGAACTGATCCTTCCCATCGCTAAAATTCAGGATCCTCAGTTCCCTCCCCTCGCCCAGCGGTTCTTTAAACGCCTCGATTTCCAAGCGCACATCCTTCCCTCCCATGTTGATCGAAGATGGTTTGGTTACCGAGAGCAGGGCGAGCTTTTGCTCCACTGACTTTTCCTTGCTCGAGCCAGCAAACAAGAGGTTGCAGAGGGCGAGTAATATAACGACTGGCGCGTATTTTTGTCTAAACATGGGTTTGGATTCCAAAAATGGATGTGTTTTATATTTATTAAAACGATATCTCATCAAGTAGCGCAGAGGACTCACAGAAGGTAAAAAACGTATTTAGGTCTGATTCTATGCTACAATGGTATTTTTGAGATTTTTTTGGATGCCTATTTGTGTTATAAAACAGATTTTTATGTTGTTTTTACAACTGTTCCAGCGCAGCGCAGGTGGTGTGAGGATGCACATTTTCATCAGATCAACACGGAAAACGTACTGCTTCAGGAATTGTTTTGGAATAGTTCAAATGAGCTATTTAATACGCTTTTTGGCAGCCTCATCACCCATCAATACGCAAAACACCTCCCGTGGTATCCCCCATTTTTAGAGGGTGCCAAAAAGGACCGCCGCGGGTCTCCTCCCCCAAGGAACACCGCGCTCAATAAATACCTATTCGCTTTCCTCTACTTCGATAGGATGCGACTTGCGCAAGGACGCCGCGCGTTGTTGCACTTCCTCTAATTGTTCCGGAGTCATCTGGCTTTTGAGTTCGTCGTAGGCTGATTTTGCCATTTTGTCGCCACTAAGGGCGAATTTCCCCATCGAAAACCATGCATAGGCGCTTATAGGGTCTGGAGGCACACCTTTCCCTTCTTTGTAAAGCACCCCAAGACGACAACGAGCCGGCGCCGAATCCTGCTTGGCGGCCTTTTCATACCACTTGATCGCCTCGGTGAAATTCTGCGCTACCCCATCGCCGTTTTCGTAAAATGTTCCTACAAGAAACTGCGAATACGAGTCCCCTTGATGGGCTGATTTCAAATAAAACCCAAAAGCCTTCCCAGCATCACGCACCTCTGGATTGCCCTTTTGGTAGAGCCTTGCCACAGCGAACTGCGCCTGCTGCATGCCTTGATCCGCTGCCAACCTATACCACCTGAGTGCCTCTCCATGGTCTCGCTGGATTCCTTTGCCCAGCACATAGCATTTTCCCAACTCAAATTGGGCCTCCATATGGCCCTGTTCTGCAGCCACATAATACCAATTGACAGCCTCTTGCTGGTTGCGGGCAACACCTTGCCCATAGAATAAAAGTCGGCCGACTTGATACTGCGCAGGGGCTAGACCTTGCTCCCCTGCCTTCATAAACCAACTAAATGCAGCCTCCTGATTTCTTGGTATTTCCTTACTTCCATTGCCATACAACTGCGCAAGATCATATTGCGCCTGAGGGTCCCCGCTCTCGGCTTTTTTGAGAAGATGTTCGACCTCTCCCGCAAGAATACAACTGACTGTCAGGACACATCCCAGCAAGAATCTAAAATAAGCACCTCCTGTTGAAACATAACGGTACGGATGAGACATATTAGTTATTCCTCGGGTCTGATGGGTTGGGTGTAGATTTTTTTGACCTTAAAGGTGTATGTCGGCGGGATTGTGGTTGGCGTGCTCTCGATTTCTTCGACTTCCACCAATGTTTTTGTAACCGACTCGGAATCAATATTACCCACTATATCCAAGGCTTGCGCATAGGCATAGATCGTAAAATGCCGGCTTTGCGTCGTTGCTCCCGGAAAAAAGGCGCTCAAGCGCCCTTCGTTCTTTTTTATGTTTCTTCGCGCAGCGGCATTCCCTAACGACTGATAGTTATCAAAAGAGAAGATATCCGATAGCGACTTAACTTCTGTCACCTCTGCTGGAAGAACAAATTGATCCAATGGGAACCTGGCCGCCAGGCGCCGGTTGTTCCATATTGTAGCGTTGCTTCCGCTAAAGTTTCCGGTCGTCCATGTCATGTTGCCAACATTTGCTGCCACGGCACTACTGGCGTTTCCCGTGGCGCCCAGATAGTCATTGACAACGACAGTCCTATTATTACTTGGGGTAAATGGGTTGCCAATAATAGAAGCTGTATCGAATGCCTTCGTGACAGCCTCAATTCCAACTGTTCTGGAGGAGGGTACGGAAGGGCCTGCGGGCACATGGAATTTGGTATTCAGATTGATCGGCGCTGGAGGCGGAACGGTTGTCTCATTGCTCCCGAAGGAGATCACATCCAGCATCGCCCAGTCGGGGATGTGCGTGGCGTTGCCAGTCCCTCCAAACCCATTCACCTCTTTTGGATGCTGTGTCGCCATCCTGAGCTTCCGGTGCCGAACATTTGTTTGGATCTTCCCCAAGTCGGCTGGCGAGGTGTAGACGCCTTTGCCGTTTGAGTCACCAAATTCAAATGCCGGCCAATTGTTTGCTTGCAGATGATTTCCCCTCACATCATACGCGAAATATAAATTTCTGTATCCAGTTATTGTAAATGCAGGGTCTCCGGGAATGTTATTTCCTTCGGTTTCTATTGGGAACGACACATTGTCGTTATTATTTGTTTTCGAGGCACTTTCTGGAGCGTCACTATCTGGCCAAGATTCATTCCCGCTTTCACTCCAAGGGCGCATTGTCTCGAGCATTGAATCAACCACATTGATAGGAGTCTTCAATCGCCCATCGATCCGCTTGACGGTGTTGGTGGGTGGGCGGGTTTGCTCTCTACTAGGAGGCTTCACGACACTCATAGGAACCTCCTTTGGAAATCCATCCGGATAATCAGGATGGTAAAGAGTTGCTTCTATTTCGGCATCCTCACCCAATACCCAGTCGCGGACTGTCGTGTCATCGCCCTCCCTTGCAAGCAGCCGAATGTATTCAAACTTAATCCTAATATTGCTAATATCAACAATTTCAATTTGATCGTACCTATCCTCCTCAGGGCCAGTTGTTTTCTTTTTATACATCCTCAACTGAAAGCAATGCCCATATTGCCCATTACCGTTCGGGTCGTTGGCAAATGGAGGGCATGGGAACTGCAACTCCTCAGCAGGGCTAATCTCCTCACTGTAAGCAGGGGCATTGGTTGGATTTGTATAGGCTTCTCTTCCGACCACTGAACTTCCACCCCCCAATTTATAAGAAAGCGGGCTGTTTCCGGGGGGATTAGGTCCTCCAGTCATAAAATAAACCTCCCACGCCAAAGGATCGGTACTCGCGCTTTTGCGAGCGGCTGCATTCGTGCTGGCTTCATCAAAAGAATGGCCCCACGAAGTGCTCACAGGGTTATCGAATCCCTCCGGCCCATGAGAATGAGTAGGATGGTATACCCAGGCATCAGTTCCCTTTTTGGTTCTGAAAGAGATATCATAAGTCAGAGAATCGATCTGCATCTCGATCCACCACTCATCGACAACAGCTTTGGTGATACTATTCCGCCAAGGATTTTGAATGGCTATAAATGGACGAATCGAGGGGACTAATTGCCAATAATCATTCCCTCCAGTTGAGATACACGCAAAACAAACTGTCACGCCAACCTCAGAAATAAAAGGGTAAGGCGCATGGCCCAGGTAGTCGGCAGGAATCACGGCTTTTACATCACTACAACAATCCGTGATTGCCTCAAGGGTGTCAGATCCAAGCAATGGCCCGTCATACGTGAAACTGTTATTCCAATCATTCAACACATTCGGATCCCGGGCCTGGAGGAGATTCGCGGCGATCTGCTTCAGGCCCTGTGGGGTATATTTGTCTGCAAAGGTTGTTCCGTAGATATCGCGCAACTCATCGCTGCTGAGGGCGTCGTAGATGGCATCTACCCCAGTTGAGTCGATGGGCAGGTCGTTGATAAACAAGCGATCCGTGCCCCACGGGGTTTTTTTGATGTGGTAGTCGTTGCCGACTGTGGGAGCGGCACTTAGATTTGGGATGGCATTCGCATCAAAGCCAGAAACAGCGCCGGCGACCTGCTCGGGGCGGAAAAAGTGGGACCAGTTTTTGATATCGCTGGGTGCATTCCCACCGGAGGTTACATTGCCATTGATGATTTTGGTGAAATTTTCCGCTTGGTTGGCTGAAGCCACAGCAGAGAGCGATAATGATCGCGAACTCCCGATATTCAGCGTCGGCCGATCCCCCGTGGCAGCATTCAGGTTTATCTTCGTCCCTTCGTCATCGACATAGTAGGCAATCTTGCCCACGAGATTCCCATCCGAATCCCTTACCTCCTCGAGTGGCACTTGAATGTTCTCGCCGGCAATTCCGGTGATCGTCCACTGACCACTGGTGGCATTGGCACTCGACGAGGGGGCTTGGAGGTTGTTTAGGTTTGCTGTGCCGCTGGTGGAGGTATTTCCTGTTCCTGAAAAAAGTTCTACCACAGGACCAGGAGTACAATTTCCGCCACTAAACTCGAACTGCCGGATCGCGCCGGGTTGGGTGGTGATGACGGTGGTGGCGCTCCCGTTTACTGTGAACCCCTGCTGAATCTTCGCCATGGCCTGCTGGGTAGCCATTTCGGCGAGGCCGGAGGCGGCGTTTTGGCGGGTGAAATTCTTTGCCGCAATCTGCTCAACCCGCGACGTCGAGAGGAAGGAGACCGCGATGGTCGTGAGGAGCGCGGTGACGAGCAGGACAAGCACAAGCGCACTTCCCTCGGTGGACGATCCCCTCTTCTCCACAGCACCAAATTGTGCGCTTATTTTATAATTCCGCATGAGCTTGAAAAACTGTTTTCAAAGCTGCTTTTTAGTGCTTTTAGGCACACCAAGCTACGGGACAAAAATAGCTTATGTGGTATTTTCTCTTGGTATTTTCTCGATCTTTGGTAACTGATCCGCTTAGCGCACCAGCCGCACCCTGCTACGAATAACTGTAATGCGAGTGGTAGTGAAGTGTCGCCCGGTCGTTGGGATCAACGGCAAGGCAGGCCTCGAAGCCGGCGGCGGCGGTCTCCAGATCACCGGCCTCGAAGGCCCGCACGGCAGCATCGAAGGTCTCGGCATTTGCCAAGCGGGCGGCCAGCGTTTCGGGATCCAGCGAGTCAAGCACCTCATAGACATCCAGTTGCTCGGCGCGACCTTTCACGCTCATCCGCCCCAGCCGGCGCGTACGAAAGATCTCTGACAATTGATTGCCGAGTTGACCTGTGATCAGAATCTCCGCGCCGAAGACTTTTGTGAGCCCTTCCACCCTGGAAGCGGTATTTACGGCATCCGAAATAATCGTGGAATCCCACCTCCCGCTTTCCCCGATGATTCCCATCTGTATGTGGCCATAGTGGAGACCGATCCCAAGGCTGATATCGGTTCCAGGGGGCAAGCACGCTCCGAGCCCCTCACCATGAATGGCTTCTTTAAGTGTCTTCTGCATCTCGACCGCGGCCCGCACCGACAGTTCGGGAGCCCCGTTGAAGAGGGCCAGAATCCCATCGCCCAGATAGTGAACAACAAAGCCTTCATTTTCCCGGATCCGGGGAGCCACCTGCGCCAGGTAGCGATTGATGAAAGAAAAAATCTCCTCGGCACCGAGTTGCTCGCTGATTGTCGTGAAATTCCGCAAGTCGGCGAACATGACCGTGGTATGGGCACTTGCACGCACCCCAAGTGCGGCTTCCACCGGAGACTGCATGCCCAAAGCTGCCAGAAAAGGTTTTGGCACAAAGCGTCCAAAGGCCTCATTCATTTCCATGAGAGATTTGTTCAAGGTCTGCAGGCCAGCCAGCGCGCGTCGCGCCTCTCCGAGCGATACATGGGCCGCCTCGGCGGCGATGAGGGCATCACCAAGACCGGTGTGGAGGGGAAGATCGCTGAGTTTGAGTCCGGCTTTTTCAAGGTCCGAGACGCGTCCCATCGGAGGGAGCGCACAAAGAAGCCAGCGGTGTTTAGGCAACGGGATCAATTCCCCGCGGATCATCCGGTCTGGCACCGATGGGCAGACCAATGTGAGAACCATGTCAGTGATCTCGGGAAACCAAGTGACATCCAGCACCGCCGGAAAAGGGCGCTCGAGGAGTACCTGCGGCGACTCGGTATCGGACAAATGCCAGAGTCGGCGGAGCGACGGCGAGATTCTTTCGAGATGACCGTCGGCTCCCCATACGAGATGGAACGGCGCCACGTGCAGGAATGCCTCCTCACTCAGCAGCATGGCGTATCCCGTATGCCAATCGGCAGTTTTTCCTGAAGTAGCAGATGTGAATCAGGGCGATTCACGTGATCGCCACGTAGGTGACATGCATGCGCTTGCAGGGGAGCGGGTGCGCATTGTCATCGATATGCTCGAACGCCACGCGCACCGAAAAGTGGTCGGCCAGACCGGTGAAAAGCCCTTCAACAAAGGGCAGCAGGCCCGGGCGGTGCGAGTAGTAGTCGACCTGGAGCTTTCCCTCCTCGAGTTGCTTCACCCGGAAGGACGGCGGATGGTAGTCGGGAAACGTCACACGGATCCGCTGGTGCATGTGGTCGAGATTTGAAAGAAAGTCCGCAAAGTCGCGGCCGGTATTCGACAAGAGTTTGTCGTAGTGTTTCCTCGCCACTTCATTCACCCAATACTCTCCAAACGTCCTTAAGATCGACTCCGCCGGAATCCCAAGAATCTCAACCGCCTTCCCCACGAGATTGTATGTCACGGAGTCATCGTAGGGCTCCATGGCTGAAAAATTTTCCGGTGCCCCGGCGCACTCATGGATTTGTGTCCAGGTCTCAGGACCGAATTTCTCGATCACCAGGCCCCGAACCGCTTGATTTACCATTCCATACATAAAATTATTGCTTTAGAAACCGCTCTTTGTGACCTCAAAAAAAGATTAAGCAACAAGACAAAAACAGCTTATGTGGTATTCGAATGGTGGTATTTTTCTGATTCTGGTACATATTTTCAAGCGTTTCATCACAATAACACCTCCCATGGCACCCCCCCATTTTTGGAGGGGCAAAAAAGGACCGCCGCGGGTTGCCTTCCCCAAGGAACACCGCGGCGGCGGCTCCAGAGTTTCCTCTGGAACTCTTTTCCCCAAATTCAGGCAGTTTTATTTTTTCTCCGCAAAAGATAAATTCCACCACCAATGAGGAGGAGCGCTGCCGTGGCCCAGGTTTCGGGTTCGGGCACGGGGCGCACGTTCCACGGGCTGCTGAGGCCTTCGATGAAGCTGTCTCCGATGTAGGTGCTGCCTGCATCGCTATAGAATTTAATGTGTGGAAGGCTCGCTGTGATATTCGCGTTGCTCGTGAAGTACAGGTGGTCGGTGTACAGCGTGTAGTTCCAGATCTGAAGGATCGTGCTCGCGCTTAATTGGTTTACCAGATTGTTAAAGGTCAGGTTCACGATGCCCCCGCCCATGTCGATCGTGGAGTTCGCCGAGAGGGTCAGCGCTCCCATGTATTCGGTGACGGTTCCGTTCGCCACCATCTTGCCGCCGGCGAGATCCACGGCAGCCGAGTCGTTGATCGCGTTGCTGACGGCGATCAGGATCGAGCCGCCATTGACGGTGACGTTTCCTGTGGCTCCAAGTGCTCCGGCGGCATTGGCTTCCAGAACGCCCGCATTGACCACCGTGTCTCCGGTGAATGTGTTGTTGGCCCCATTGACCGCCAGTGTGCCGTTGCCGTTTTTTGTGATCCCGCCATCGCCAGTGATCGCGCCGGTGAGTGTCATTGTTGTTCCATCGG
>ERZ889217.519-NODE-519-length-23083-cov-31.212524_pt1 | contig 23083 bp, 20 predicted proteins | sample MGYA00521098_ERZ889217 | MGnify/ENA primary metagenome ERZ889217 (study PRJEB32303, sample SAMEA104408613) | aquatic metagenome | biome: Brackish water; feature: Pelagic; material: water | place: Baltic Sea | collected 2014-06-10T22:04:00 | depth 2,362 m ... | reverse complement strand
CCGCACCATCTTCGGTTGCGATGGATTTCCCAAAAAATGTCAATGGTTGGATCAGCGTAATTCTCCTTGCAACCGTCGCCACAGTCATCCCAACCGCAACGCTCTATTCAGGAATGCAAATGATCGGCACTGGTAAAACCGCGGTCCTTCAGACCTTCGAACCTGTCTCGTCAATAGTCGCTGGAGTTCTATTTCTCGGAGAATCGTTAACCCTTGCAAGAATCATTGGAGCCGTATTTGTAATCGGAGCAGTTGGGACTTTGGCTGCATCAGAAACCCGTAACAAGACAGAGATACCGCATTAACTGACCGACCAACTGACATTTTGATGCCGATACCGTTGTAACCGATGTCAAATTCGCTTTGTGTGATTGGGGATTTTGCATGGGACGTGCTGATTCGTACAAACAACGATCTGCTCAAAGGTGGAGACTCGTTCGGCGAAGTAATGCTGACCCCAGGTGGAAGTGCCGCGAACTTAGCAGTATGGGCGCGTCGTTGCGGACTTGAGACGCACTTCGTCGGCAAAATTGGTAGAGATCGTTTTGGACAACTTGCTCGAGAAGATTTAGAAAGCGAATCGGTAATCCATCATCTTGTCGAGACGGAAGCATACAAAACAGGAAGCGTCGCCGTATTTGTTGATCAAACGGGTGAGCGAAGTATGGTTTCTGGCCACGGAGCAGATTTCTATTTAATCCCGTCAGAGTTACCACGTGCCGTTATAACTTCTGCGAACCATCTGCATCTCACAGCATGGAGTTTTTTTACTGACCCACCGCGATCAGCATCTCGAATCGCAGCACAAATCGCAAGACAAAACAACTTAACAATATCTTTTGATCCGGCTTCTTTTCAGATGATTCAAGAGATGGGTGTTGATCAGTTTTTATCATGGACAAAAGATTTAGGTATAAATATTTTGTTTCCAAATTACGATGAAGGTCGGGTGCTCACAGGTTGCGATGACCCGAACGACATCATTAAAGCTCTGGCAAAAACATACAAAGATGCTTTGATCATCTTAAAACTTGATGCGGATGGCGCTCTCGTATACAACGGCGAAACATCAACACAAATCGCACCTGCAACCAACAATCTTGTGGATGCCACGGGCGCTGGTGACTCATTTGCTGGCGCGTTTCTTGCGCATTATCTGAATTCAAATTCGGCTGTTGACTCAGCTAAGTTTGCGACCAAAGTTGCTGCTTGGGTGATCGAGCACCTTGGCGCTCGCCCTGCAACAGACACTCGCCTACAACAGATCATCAAATCTCGTTAGAAATTAAGGCCAAATTGATTCGGCAGGTAACTGGTCGTTGAGATCGATTTTTAATACACCACTTTGTATTGCTTGTAATTGATCAGCCACTTTTTTTACGAGTTCTGGTGTAACAAACTTTGTATCTAGCCTTGTCAGTGGTGAACCGCGATCCTTTGACAACGAAAAAGACTTAACATCCCTAGACGAATACACTCCGTTAGCGACTTGACTAATGAGATAGTCAATTGTCGGCGCTATTTCCCAAACTACCGATGCCAGACCAAACCTCGTAAGATTTTCAGTTTCCACGCTTAGGTTTTCTATTACTTTGACTTGATTGTCTCCAATTGCGTCAAGCACCCCAAGACAAAGTGCATAAATGACGTCGACACCCGACTCAATTTGTAAGATCGCCCCATCTTCTGCCAACGACTTATCAAAATAGCTACCATTGAATGAGACTTTTACTGCCACTTTCGGATTTGCGAATTTGGCTCCCGCGATAAACGCGTTAGCCATTCGATTAGTTTGTGCTAGCGGTTTCGCGCCTACAATGCCAACGATATTAGTTTTTGTAGAACCTCCGGCGATAATTCCAGCGAGATAAGCAGTCTCAATAACTCGGTTTTCAAAAACCAGAAGATTCGGGTAAACGGAAGTTCCATCCTGACTAAAAGCAAAAATCTTGTTCGGGCAGTTAGCCGCAGATCTAACTATCGCTTCTTCATTTCCAAATCCATCGCCGACTACGATCGCCGCGTCTTCTTTTTGACATATATGTTGAAGAACTTGTTCAAATTCTCCGTCATAACCAATTCGGTCAATAAACGAATATTCGATGTTTCCTTCATCTGCTGCGGATCGAAGCGCCGCGTCAATCACTCCACTGAATTGCTCTTCTCTCGGAGACGCGAAAACTCCAAAAACTTTTACCTTGCCATTATCACTTGCCGAGCGGTCAAAACCTGAGCAACTGCTAAAGATACAAACGGCAAATAACGTAAATGAGAATAGTTTGACTAAGTTATTACTCTTAGTCACTGTGAATTGCTGCGGCGGGATTTGCGGCGATTTGGGTCGTTGTCGGTCGGTGGCTTATTTGTAAGCGGACCGATGTCTTGAATAATTGATTCAATAGTTGGCAATGGCCCGGCTTTGTGATTATCAATCGCTAAACGCATCGCAGCCAAATGTTCAGGAGTGGTACCACAACATCCACCGACAATACGCACGCCGGCATTAATCGCCAGATCGGCATAACGCGCCATCAGTTCAGGAGTGCCAGAATATTTGATTTCGATGCCCTCAAATCGGGGAATACCACAATTACCCTTAGCAACGATCGGCACACCAACATTTGCGGCTGTTGTCGCCATCTCGATTGCAGTCACCAAAATATCTGAAGCACCGACTCCGCAATTCGCGCCCATCGCAATTGGTTGAACCGAGAGACCTGCAAAAATTACGGCCAATCCATCTGGCTTCAGCCCCATCATCGTGCGCCCCGCAGTATCAAAACTACAAGTCGCAACATACGGCATGCCAACATTAATTGCTGCTTGCGCCGCGGCCTGAACTTCTTCAATTGCCGACATCGTTTCTATCCATGCAACATCAGCGCCACCATCTTTGAGCCCACGAATTTGTTCCTCGAAAGTGTCAATCGCTTCTGCAGGCGTCAACGCACCCAGTGGATCAAAAAGTTCGCCAGTCGGACCAACCGAACCTGCAACAACCACTGGTCGCGAGCAAGCATCTGCAACTTGGCGTGCCAGTTCTGCCGCTCGTTTGGCAAGTTCGTAAGTTCGAGCCTGCGCGTTGTGTAATTTCAAACGATGGCGATTGGCGCCGAATGTATTTGTCAAAATAATGTCAGCACCAGCATCAACAAATTGTTGATGCAAACCAGTTACACGCTCTGGGTGCGAATCTAACCAGAACTCTGGCGGCTCGCCAGAAGTTAAGCCGAGCGCGAAATAGTTGGTACCAGTGGCACCGTCGGCAAGAATTATCTTGCCTGTTGCTAAAAGTTCTGACAGAGTTGTGCGCATAACCAATTATGGCAGTAACTGAGAGACTGTGTTGGCTAACCCATCACCGTGCCGGATGTGTTTTGCACTTCGCGTAGTCGTGAGAAAGCGCCGACATTAATGGCTCGTCCAGACCGTGGCCCGATATACGAAATCGGATCTGTGTCGTGATTACGCCCAACCTCTGCAGCCTCAATTAACAGACGAATAAACGTTGCCGCCATTGGGGCATTCTTGAATTGATTGCCACTTGTGCCGCACGCCATGAAATATCCATCAATACTTGAACGATCATAAATCGGCACCCAATCATCGGTGGCATCGTAAAGCGCACCGATACCAGACGGCGAAACGGGAACACCGAAATCAGGCATGCGACGAGCCAAACGCAACATCATCGTCTCCCAAATCTCAACAGTTGTCTCTTCGCGCCAATCATCGGCGTCATCAATCCAATGCAACTCATCACATGCTGGCTCAGTGCCGCCAAGATTTATTGTGCCACCGAGATGTGGCCGAAAGTAAATACCAGTGTCAAGATCGGCAACAACCGGAACGTTGTCTTCAAGTTTGAATCCATTTGGTGCCGGCGCAATATAAACCTCTTGACGCAATGGACGATGACGAATATTCATTTCGTCTAGGACACCCGCAATCTTATTAATTTTACTGGCATGAGGCCCAGCGGCATTAACAACAATTGCTGCTTCAATGCGCTCGCCTGACGCAAGGGTCACGCCAGTTACCTGCGAACCATGTTTATCTATTGAAACGACTTCTTCTTTGAAACGAGTCTGCGCACCGAGAACTTTTGCGGCATTAATTAAATTATGTGCAGCCAGCATCGGGTCATCCATGAAACCACTTAGTGGATCATAAAGACCGGATAATTCGCCAACTGCGTCATCACCAAAAGCAGGGTCATCAATTCTTTTTGGTGGCCAATAACTGTTGGCATCAAGCGCCGGAAACTTTTTGCGCAATTGATCGGCGCTGAGAATTTCATAAGGAATTTTCAAGTCATCCCAAATCACGCGAACCGATTCACCGTCGTAGCCCGCAGTGCGATAAACCAAATACCCAGTGCGAATAAACTTCGCCATACCATCTGGGTCAATCGCGCCTAGATAATCTGCCCAATTCTCCCAAATCGTTGCTGACTCCCAGGCCATCAACACGGCGTCATGAGTTGAATAACTGAACCGAATGATCGCCGACGACGCCGATGTTGAGCCAGCACCGGCTGCCGAACCTTTGTCTACGATCACTACAGATCGACCAGCCTTAGCAAGTTCTAGCGCAACCGCACCACCGATTACGCCAGCACCGATTACAACTACATCGGTTTTCATTTGTTCGCGAGCACTTCTCGCTGCCAGGCCGCAGTATCGGCAACGCTATTGAACGTAAATGAATGCAGACCAACGATGTTTAGAGACTGTGCATCTTTCGCCAGACCCGCAACTAATTCTGTTGGGTCGTAGCCACCAGGGGAAAGCATCTTCATGATTGAGGCCTTATTTTTGCTGAGATAACGCATTGAAGCACCGACACCAACTCGAACGCCGAGGCTCATCAGTCGCGCACGATCTACCACCCCCGGCACACCGAGTTGAATTGGTACCGCGAAACCGTTTTCACGTTCGGTTTTAATCCACTGCCGAATTTGAGCGACATCAAAACACATTTGAGTAGAAGCTAATCCTTGAACGCTGGCCTCTTGCAATAACTTCTGCTTGTCATATAGAGCTGTGCTCAATGCATCACGACTGATGAAAGCATGACCGTCTGGGTAACTACCGAAACCAACTCGCGAAACACCACTATTGCTGTCGAGGAAGTCGCGTAATAGTTCAATGCCATCTGAGTATGGCCCTGCAGGCTTCTCTGCGTCACCAGCAATCAGAAAAACTTCTTTGATGCCTTGCTCGCGCACCCACGTTGCAAGTTTCTGAACATGTTCGCGAGACTCAACCAGACGCGCCGCGAAGTGTGGGACAACTTCATGACCAGAAGCAATCAGTCGTGCAGAGATTTCTTGTGTTGCAGAGATGCCTTTGACGGGTGAACATGTCACCGAGACTGGCGCACCAGTAGGTAGATCTAAAATTGCTTGCTCGATACTCTTCATCGGGATGAGCTCGTAGCGCATGCTACTAACGAGATTTTTTACTGCTGGGCTAACTTCGACGGACGATTTTTTGAGGCGTGAGAAAATTGACATCGTCGCAATACTAGAGGCAAAAAGTAATTATTCGTTGACTTTGCTGAGTAGTAAATCAAAACCTACGCAAAAGTATCTGGCAACTCACTCTTTCGCTTTGCAATGTATTCTTTAAGTTCTTCGTCAATCGCATCGTCAAGTGGTGGGGCGACATAACTCGCAAGTCGCTCCTTCCAAATCTTGTTTGCCCGCTTCGCCGAATCTTCGCTGCCGTCTTCGAGCCATTGCTCGAAACTTGAGTTGTCTGAAGTTGTTGAACGATAGAACGCAGATTCAAAATTCGCCAAAGTATGCGCCGTGCCAAGAAAGTGATTACCTGGTGGGTTCTCACGAATCGCATCAAGCGCCTGACCATTCGGCGAAATATCTAAACCTTTGGCAAAAGTTGCCATCATTCCAAGTTGATCGTCATCTAAAATGAATTTCTCGTAACCAATCGCCAAACCGCCCTCAAGCCAACCTGCTGCGTGTAGAACAAAATTAGTACCTGCCATCAATGTCGGAATTAAAGTCGCGGCACTTTCGTAAGCCGCTTGAGCGTCAGGCAATTTAGACGCTGTCAACGAACCGCCAGATCGAAATGGCACACCAAGTCGGCGCGCGAGCGAAGCCATCGTGTACAAAACGATCGCTGGTTCTGGGGTACCAAAAGTCGGTGCACCAGTTTGCATTGACATTGATGACGCAAACGAACCCATGATCACTGGCGCACCCGGACGTACGAGTTGTGTGAACGTCATGCCCGCGAGTGCCTCGGCAAGAGTTTGTGTAGCAACACCTGCAGAAGTAGATGGAGCCATTGCTCCTGCCAAAATAAATGGAGTAATAATTGTCGCCTGATTATTTAATGCATACACCTCTGCTGATGCGAGCATTGAAGCGTCCCACACCAGAGGCGAAGATGCGTTAATCAAACTCGTCATCACAGTTCGATCTTGCAAGTCGCCGCCGAAACCAATTCGCGCTAGTTCGACGCTGTCTTGTGCACGCTCGCCTGCAGTGACCGAACCCATGAAACCTTTGTCGCTGTATTTGATGTGCGCATAAACCATGTCAAGGTGACGCTTGCTAACCGGAATATCAACTGGCTCGCAAACTGTTCCGCCCGAGTGATGCATACGCGGTGACATATATGCAAGTTTGACGAAGTTCTGAAAATCTGTGATCGTCGCATATCGTCGGCCGTTGTCTATGTCGTATACAAATGGTGAGCCATAATTTGGGGCGAACACAGTTGCATTACCGCCGATTTGCACATTGTTAAGCGGATTTCGAGCGTGTTGCGTGTAAATACTTGGCGCAGTTGCAGAAACTATCTTGCGACACATTCCCCGAGGAAATCTCACGCGAGTGCCAGTTACATCTGCACCTGCGTCTTTGAACCGTGCGATTGCTGATGGGTAATCTCGAACTTCGATACCGACTTCTTCGAGGATTGTGTCAGCGTTGTGTTCAATAATTTCAAGGCCTTCATCTGAAACAAGTTCGTAAGGCTTTATCAACCGAGTGATGAACGCGTCCCGATCAGGCTCATGCGACGAACGCAAAGTCTGCCGCCCTGCTCGCCCACCCGAGCGTTTTGTGCGATTTACGTCAGTCATCAGATCTAGTCTGCCACGCCGCCAGTTGAACGGCGACGGCGACCAGATCGACCCGAACTATCTGATGAGTTTTCAGCTCTTACTGGCAAATCAATGACAGTCGCAAGATTCGGCGTAAGCGCTGTTTTATGTGGAAACGCCATTGCTTCAACAAAAAGTTGCTGAAAACGAGGTTCTGTCGCAGTTTCAATCTTTGTGACACCGCGAACTGTTACCTCCATTTCATATCGCAACTTTCGAGACAGTAATGATTGCACTGCCCCGGCACCTGCGGCGTTGCCAACAGAACGGACACCAGCAACAGGACAATCTGGCACGAGTCCGAGCACCATCGCATAAACCGGATCAATATGCGCACCAAATGCGCCAGCAAGACGAATGTCATGCACAACTGGCGAACCAGCATGTTCGACCAGCAAATCAATACCAGCGCGTAAAGCAGCTTTGGCTAATTGAATCGCACGCACATCATTTTGGGTTACAAATAACTTAGTTTCATCTTTCTCAAAAAATAAATACGAGAAAGTGCGATCATCTGCCACGATGCGATTTGATTTTGTAGCAAGTTCGCCGCGCACGACACCGTCAGTATCAATGATTCCACTTAGATACATTTCACCGATGACTTCGATTATTCCCGACCCACAGATGCCAGTGATTGCTGTGTCGCCAAGTGATTCGGCGAAACCTGATTCGTCGCTCCACAACGTTGAACCAATAACTTTTATGCGTGGCTCAAGAGTCTCACGATCAATGCGAACGTGCTCGATTGCGCCGGCAGTTGCACGCTGACCTGCACTAATTTGTGCACCTTCAAATGCGGGCCCAGTTGGGCTTGATGCAGCGAACTGATGAACAGTATTACCAAGAACAATTTCGGCGTTCGTGCCGATGTCAACTAACAGTTGCATTTCTTTTGAACGATGCGGCCCTTCAGCAAGAATCGCTGCCGCTGTATCTGCACCAACGTGACCGGCAATACATGGGCCGACATAATAACTAGCGTTCGGTAAATCAAGATCGAGTTCATTCGCCCAACCACTAACTGATTCGTTTGTGGCTAAAACGAATGGCGCCATACCAAGCGGTGTTGGGTCGATGCCAAGCACGATGTGATGCATGATTGGATTGCCAACAATTGTGATTTCTAAAACATTGGCACGAGAAATTTTTGCATTTGCAACAAGGTTGCCAACGAGATCATCAAGCGAAGTTCTAATCGCTTTTGTTAATTCACGATCACCACCTGGATTCATCATCACATACGACACGCGACTCATTAAGTCTTCACCAAAACGAATTTGTGGATTCATTAATCCGTAACTGCCAATGATCTCACCGGTCAAAAGTTCGCACAAATGACCCGCGACAGTTGTTGAGCCAACATCAACTGCGATGCCGTATGCGGCATCAACAAAGCCCGGCCACGCCGCAACTATTTGATCAAGATTTTCGGTATGGCGAACCGCAACAGTCACTTCACCGTCGGCTTTAGCCATCGCTGAGTGCAACGTGCTGAGCGCACGACGCGCTACTTGCGGAGTTTTAACTTTGTGTTGTACAGCTACGGCATTGGCGAGTGCATCGGCAGCACTGACAGAGTCACCGAGTTGCGCTTCAGGAATTGTCAAGTAATAAAGACTGAAACTCGGGTCAACAGTTATCGGCTCAAGATCTAAATCTTTTCGAACGATTTGCTTATGCACTTGACTTATTGCAGGTACATCGATGACAACATCGCCACAGATTCGAGCCGCGCAACCAAGACGATTACCGGCAACTAGAGCACGCTTCGCGCGGTAGTTAGTTTCTGTTTCAGCAAAACTTGAAAGCGAAGATTCGGTGACGGTGACGCCCCATTTAGCGAAGACACCAGTTGACGGAGTGATCTGACATCGACCGCAGATTCCGCGGCCACCGCAGACAGAATCGATATCTGCACCAAGTTGGCGAGCGGCCTCAAGAACGGTCACGCCGTCTTCAACTACGCCATCAAGCCCCGACGGGGTAAAGACGACTCGTCGTTGCATTGCGATTTATTCGGTCTTGCGTCGACCGCGACTATTTCGAGCAGCACGATCTGCATTTACTTCATTCGGGTCGCGATTCGCACGAATCCATGCTGAGCAGTTCTCGTCGTTACCAACAAGTACGTCGGCGGCCATCACAAGCGTTTTTACTTCTGGATGCATTGGATTCATAATCGCCGAAGTCATGCCGGCACCAATTGCCATCGCCAAGAATGTGCCGGTGATGTTATTACGCGAAGGTATCCCGAAACTTACATTTGACGCACCACATGTGGTATTAACTTTAAGTTCTTCACGCAAACGACGGATGATTTTAAATGCTGTGCGACCTGCATCGCCCATTGCTCCAATTGGCATTACTAGTGGATCAACGACGACATCGCACGCCGGGATGCCGTAATCTGCGGCATGCTGAACGATTTTTTTTGCGACAGCGAAACGCTCATCTGGATCCATGCTGATGCCTGTCTCATCGTTAGAAATCGCCACAACTGCAGCACCGTATTTCGCCACAAGAGGCAATACACGCTCAAGATTGGCTTCTTCGCCAGTTACAGAGTTGACAAGTGCTTTACCTCTATATACAGCAAGCCCTGCTTCAAGAGCTGCGATAATTGATGAGTCAATTGACAACGGCACATCAGTGATCGACTGCACGAGTTGAATTGCTTTTGCTAACAATGCAGGCTCATCAGCCAGAGGGATCCCAGCATTGACATCTAACATGTGAGCGCCCGCAACCACTTGTGCTAACGCATCAGACTCAACACGGCTGAAGTTTCCTTCTTTCATTTCGGCTGCAAGAAGTTTGCGGCCAGTTGGGTTAATCCGTTCGCCAATCATCACGAATGGTCGCCCGAACCCGATTACAACTTCTTTAGTTGCTGATGAAAGTACTGTGTCTGTCATAAATATTCTTTCTCTATTCGTTTTCTTCGAGTTCTTCTAATGCCAAGAGTTCCGTCACGCTAATTGCTGAATTGTCAACATCGGCTTCAAAACCTCCAGCAAATGCCAGTCGCCCGAGTCGCTCACGCGAATATTCGCCGTCAAGTCGATCGGCTTCGCGTTGAGCCGCTTCTGCGAGATCTCCAACTAGTGGCAAACTAATTCGGCGCCACTGAGCAATGTCTTCATCGGCGGTATAAATATGCGCCTTACGCTTCGCACGATCAATCGCCCGTTGAAACTTATCCGAGAGTTGAACCTGCTTGCGTTCGCGGCCGGCTTGCGCGTTTACTTGTGCCGGGATATCACGCCACATAATTACAATCACTTCGTTACTTCCGCGAGGCATTAGTTATTCTCCCTTGGTTTCACCTGATTTGCTCAACGATTTGAAAAAAACTGGTATCGAGTTGGCAAAATGTTTCAAACCGACATGGCGATGCTCAAACGATAGACCAAGTTTCTGTGCAGCATCTTGCCCAGCGCTCACAATTTCTTGGTCAGCAGTTTGAGAAAATAGCACGACCCGACGATAGTTGCCAAAATAAGCACTAAGCAGTTCTGGATGATCTTCTAAACCGAGACCCTGCCAGACCAGTGCGTCAAAATGCTTGGCTAGAAAATCAGTCAAATAGAAAGTTCCTGGTTCTTCATCATGTGCATTTAAGAAATCAGCAGTACCAGCAAAAAATTCATAGCAATGCGCGCCTGGCAAGCGACTAACTGCTGGATACTTTTCGAGAAGCAGATCTAAATGACCACCTGTGCCACAGTCTGCATATGCAACAAAGATTGGCCGTGACCCATTTTGTTCAAGCAATTCAGCAACTTGTGGCGTGATGTTTTCGGGACGGTTATGCAGATTCGCCGGCAGATACTTAACTTCAATTCTGTCTTCAACACCCGAAGCACGAAGGACAGCGCGAAGTTCTGTAGCTAATGCACCACAAGCAATTATTAACGGTCGCGTGTCAGAAGACATCGCAAACTAAAACTTAAGCGACTGATGGGCCAGGTGGTTCGGCATTTCGCAAACGACGAGCACCGACTAGTTGCTTTGCGGTTTCTGATGCCACTGCAGCGTCTCGACAATATGCATCGGCACCAACAGCAACACTGAACTCTTCGTTCAATGGAGCACCACCGACCAAGATGATGTATTTATCCCGAATGCCTTTTTCTTTCATCGTGTCAACGACAACCTTCATATACGGCATCGTCGTTGTCAATAGCGCCGACATTCCGAGAATGTCTGGCTTGTGCTCTTCAAGCGCTGCAAGATATTTGTTGACATCAGTATTGATACCGAGATCAATAACTTCGAAACCAGCACCCTCCAGCATCATCGCGACTAGGTTCTTGCCGATGTCGTGGATATCGCCTTTGACAGTGCCGATAACAACTTTGCCGACAGACTCTGCACCAGTCTCTGCCAGGAGAGGTCGCAAAATCGCCATTCCACCTTTCATTGCATTTGCAGAAAGCAAAACTTCGGGCACGAACAAAATGCCATCGCGAAAGTCGATACCAACAATTCGCATTCCTTCAACGAGTGCATCTTGTAAAACTTTTGTTGGCGTCCAACCGCGATCTAACAAGATCGTTGTGCCTTCAATAATTTCTGGGCCGAGACCGTCGTAGAGGTCGTCATGCATCTGCGCAGTTAGATCTTCGTCTGATAATTGCGCGAGGTCGATGTCTTCGAATTCTTCGTTGCTCACAACTGCTCCATTTTAGGTTTGTTAGATGTCTAGATAATCGGGGGTTCTCTATTTTCGCTGTGACTCATCACAACGAAGTGAAACGCTATCAGTTCGCGTGGCTGAAGAACTTCACCGTCTGTAAAGTTAATGGCTGATTACCAAGAATTATGTCGGCAGCCTTTTCGGCAATCATCATCGTCGGCGCGTAGATATTGCCGTTAGTTACGTACGGCATTACCGAGGCATCCACAACCCGAATGCCATTCATCCCCCGCACTCGCATTGTCAACGGGTCAATGACTGACATCTCATCAGTGCCCATTCGACAAGTACAAGACGGATGGTATGCCGTCTCGCCGTCGCGGCGAACCCACTCGAGAATCTCGTCATTTGCGTTAACGGCTGGACCAGGTGAAATCTCGCCTCCGTCGAACTCAGAAAAAGCTGGTTGGGCGAGAATCTTTCGCGCTGCAGCAATTGCCTCTACCCACTCTTGGCGATCTTCTGGCGTTGACAAATAATTCAGTCGCAACTCAGGTTTAACGCGCACATCTGGCGATTTAATTCGAACCGAACCTCGCGAATTTGAATACATTGGCCCGATATGAACTTGATAACCGTGACCGCCAGATGGTGCTGTGCCGTCGTAGCGCACAGCAATCGGCAAAAAGTGAAACATCAAGTTCGGATATTTAAACGATTCGTTACCGCGGATAAACCCTCCGCCTTCAAAATGATTTGAGGCACCGGGGCCACGCCGAAATAGCCACTGCAATCCAATCCATGGTCTCTTGTAAAACTTCAGCATCGGATTTAGCGAGACCGGTTGCTTACATGAGTGTTGAACATAAACCTCAAGGTGGTCTTGTAAATTTTCGCCGACACCTGGCAGATGATGCACTAGTTCGACGCCGACACTTTTCAAAAGTTCGGAGTTGCCGATACCTGAAACTTGAAGTAACTGAGGCGAATTGAAAGACCCACCACACAAAATAACTTCACCAGCAGAAACAGTTCGCTTACGGCCAAATGGTAACTCAAAATTCACACCCGTAACTTTTTTGTCTTCGACGATCAATTTGGTAACTAATGCTCGACATCTAACGGTGAGATTTTTACGGTGCATAACTGGATGCAGGTACGCGCGAGCCGCACTTAGTCTTCTACCCCGACGAACATTGCGATCGAATGCAGCAAAACCTTCTTGCTTGAAACCGTTTACGTCTGTTGTGAGTTCGTGACCAGCCTGTTGAACTGCCTCAAAGAATGCGCCGAAAAGCGGGTTTTTAACTGGACCTCGCTCTTGTACGAGCGGTCCGTCGTGGCCACGATATTCGTCATCACTGGTGGCTGCTAAACAATTTTCGAGACGCTTGAAATATGGCAAACAGTGCGCGTAATCCCAAGTAGACATACCAGGGTCACTCGCCCATCGTTGATAGTCAAGTGGATTACCACGCTGAAAAATCATTCCGTTGATGCTTGATGATCCGCCCAGAACTTTGCCTCGACCCTGAGTGACTCGACGGTTGTTCATGTGTGGTTCTGGCTCTGAGACGTAAAGCCAATCGTAGAAACGACTACCAATTGGAAACGTCAACGCAGCCGGCATATGAATGAACACATCCCACCAATAATCAGGTCGACCCGCTTCAAGTACTAGTACTTTATTTTTTGGGTTGGCACTAAGTCGGTTCGCCAGCGCTGAGCCAGCCGAACCGCCACCAACGATTATGAAATCGTAAACGGCTGAAGACTTCCTCAGAAGTCTCCAAGCATTCGTGCGGCTTCAAGTGTGTTCTCGAGCAAACACGCAATCGTCATTGGGCCAGTGCCGCCTGGCATCGGAGTGATTGCGCCGGCGATGGCTTGTACGGCTTCGAAGTCAACATCGCCGACAATCTTGCCGTTGACTCGCGACACTCCGACATCGATAACAGTTGCACCTGGCTTAACGTGCGCAGCGGTCACCATTCGTGCAGCACCTGCCGCAGCAATAATTATGTCTGAGGCACGACAAACTTCGATCATGTCGGTTGTCGATTTGTGCGCCACAGTTACAGTTGCATCAGCACCACGGCGAACGAGCAACAACATTTGTGGCAAGCCAACAAGTGCTGAACGACCAATAACAGTAACGCGTTTGCCGACTGTCGCAATATTGTGGCGCTCAAGTAAACGCACAACACCGAGCGGAGTACATGGCACATGGCCAGGCAAACCGCGAACAAGTCGGCCGAGTGACTTCTCAGTTAGACCATCAACATCTTTTTCGACTGGCAGCAAGCTAAGCACCGCTTCAGTGTCGATATGTTTCGGCAATGGCAACTGAACCAAGATTCCGTGTACCTGCTTGTCGGCAACCAAAGTCGCAACAGCTTGTTCGACTTGTGCTTGCGTTGAATTCTCCGGCAAATTAACACCCTTAGAGGTCATGCCTGCTTCTTGAGCTTTTTGATGTTTGCTCTTGACATAAATATGACTAGGTGCATCATCGCCGACCAGCACAGTTGCAAGACAAATCTTTGGGTTTCCTGCTTGATTGATCTTCGCTTTGATCTTGGCAACAGTTTCATCGCGCAATTGAACGCCGTCGAGCAAAATTGCTCCACCGGCGGTTCGCGCAGCAACTTGTGTCATGAGAGTCCGACGATTTCACCGTTCGCATCAAAGTCGATAATTGCTGCGGCCGGTTTCGTTCCGAGTCCTGGCATCGTGCGCATGTCTCCACAAATTGGATAGATGAAACCAGCGCCGATTGATGCTCGTACTTCACGCACATTAAGTGTGTGACCAGTTGGTGCGCCACGCAAAGAAGCATCACCCGAAATTGAAAGGTGAGTTTTCGCAACACAAATTGGCAAATTAGCAAAACCGTTGTCCGTATACGTCTTGATCTGCTTATTGGCAAGACCGGTGTATTCAACTTTTGCTGCACCGTAAATCGTCGTTGCGATCTTCTCGATTTTTTCTTTCAGAGATGCTTCATCTGGGTACAAGAAGTGGAAATTGTTTTTGTCGTCGCACGCTTCAACTACAGCTTTAGCAAGGTCGGTAGCACCCGCACCACCATCGGCGAAGTGTGTACAAACCGCAACTCGAGCGCCGGCGTCTTCGGCGATTTTGCGAATTGCATCATGCTCAGATTTGTGATCAGTCGGAAAACCGTTAATCGCCACAACTGGTGAAACACCGTGGGCTTTAACATTCTCAATTTGCTTAACCAAGTTCGCGGCGCCAGCAATAACATCGCCAGGATTTTCTTTCAAGAGATCTTCTGGCAAAGCTTTGCCCGCGACAATTTTGTATTTGCCCGAGTGAGCTTTGAGCGCACGAACGGTGGCGACCAATACTGCCGCATCTGGTACTAGACCAGAAGCACGACACTTGATGTTGAAGAACTTTTCTGCTCCCATGTCGGCGCCGAAACCAGCCTCAGTGATTAGATAATCACCTGAGTGAATACCGATTAAATCGCCAACGATCGATGAGTTGCCGTGCGCAATATTGCCAAACGGTCCGGCGTGCACAATCACTGGTGTATTTTCAATCGTCTGCAACAAGTTTGGCTTAATCGCCTCACCCATGATTACCGCCATTGAACCTGCTCCACTTAATTGTTCTGCAGTTACAGGCTTACCATTTGAGTCGTATCCAACGACGATGCGGGCGAAGCGAGCACGCATGTCTTCTTTTGAAGTTGCGAGCGCAAGAATAGCCATCACTTCTGATGCTGCAGTTATGTCGAAACCAGTCTGTCGAACGACACCGTCTTCTTTTGTGCCAAGACCAATAATCAAATTTCGCAATGAACGATCATTGACATCCATTACTCGACGCCAAGTGATGTTGTTGATGTCGAGATCTAATTCATTACCTTGATGCAAATGATTGTCGACCATCGCTGAAAGCAAGTTGTGCGCTGCTGTCACAGCATGAAAGTCTCCGGTGAGATGCAAGTTCAACAACTCCATTGGTATTACTTGGCTGTAACCGCCACCTGCAGCACCACCCTTGATACCGAAAGTTGGCCCCATACTTGGCTGGCGCAAACTGATCGTGGCTTTTTTACCGATGTGCTTCATTGCTTGACCAAGACCAACAGTTGTCGTCGTCTTACCTTCACCAAGTGGTGTGGGCGTGATCGCGGTTACGACGACATATTTTGCTTTCGGTCGAGACTTCAAAGATTCGATCGCATCCAAACTTATTTTGGCGAGACTTTTGCCATATGGTTCTAAAAACTCGGCGCCGATGCCCATCTGGGCAGCAATTTCTGTGAGCGGTTTAGCAGTAGCTTTGCGGGCGATTTCAAGATCAGATGGGAAACCCATTATTCCTCTTTCAGTAGTTTGTTTTTCAGTAGTTTGATGCGACCCCCACTCTACAGACACGAGATAACCGTCTAAAGACCATCTAGAGTCGCTAAAGTTTGAATCATCATCTAGTACTAAACGTCTACGCGGAGCAAAAAGTGGCACAGAAAATGACGAAACAAAAATTCGAGCCATACTCGCGAATCACAGAGCCAATGGTTCGTGAAAATGGCAAGTTGCGCGTCGCCACTTGGCAAGAAGCATTGACTAAGGCTGCGACCGGCTTAGCAAGTGCGCGAGATGCATTCTCACCATCGGCAGTTGGCTTCTTCTCATGTTCAAAGTCGACTAATGAAATGAACTTCATCGCCCAAAAATTTGCTCGTGCAGTTATTGGCACGAACAATATTGATTCTTGTAATAGAACTTGACACGCCCCTTCGGTGGTCGGTCTGGCCACTGTTTTTGGAGCAGGCGGAGGAACAAGTTCATACGCTGAAGTAGAAACTACTGACGTAGTTGTGTTGTGGGGTTCAAACGCTCGCGAAGCACATCCGATTTACTTTCATCACGTCTTGCAAGGCGTTCGTAACGGAGCAAAGCTATTCGTAGTTGACCCACGTCGCACTGCTTCGGCAGAGTTTGCAGATCTTTGGCTCGGTCTGAATATTGGCACCGATGTCGCACTTTCAAATACGATCGCACGCGAAATCATTCATGCCGGTTTAGCCAATAAAGAATTTGTTGAAGGAAGCACGACGGGTTTCGTTGAATACGCAAACTCAGTTGAAGAATGGACTCTTGAGCGTGGCAGTCAAGTGACTGGAGTACCAGTGGATGCAATTCGCGAATTAGCACACGCATATGCGAAAGCCGGAACCGCTCAACTTTGTTGGACCCTTGGCATCACAGAACACCACAACGGTGTCGATAATGTTCTTTCACTAATCAATCTTTCGCTGTTGTGTGGTCATGTCGGTCGCACCGGTGCTGGTCTGAGCCCGTTACGCGGGCAGAACAATGTGCAAGGTGGCGGCGACATGGGTGCGTTACCAAATAAATTGCCAGGTTTTCAAGATGTCGTCGACGATGTTGCCCGCGCGAAATTTGATCAACTCTGGGGCTGCACTATTCCGCCGAAAAATGGTTGGAACCTAACCGAGATGTTTGAAGCAATGGAGCGCGGAGATCTGCGTGCAGTATTTGTGATCGGCGAAAACCCAGCACAATCAGAAGCAGACGGAACCCACGCAACGCACCTGTTAGAAAATCTTGACTTCTTGGTAGTACAAGATATTTTCTTGACAAAAACAGCACAACTTGCTGATGTGGTATTGCCCGGTTCAGCTTCATGGTGCGAGAGCGACGGCACAGTTACGAACTCAGAGCGTCGCGTTCAGCGCGTGCGTAAAGCAATCAACTTGCCAGGCAATGCGCATGACGACATTCAAATCATTCTTGACCTCGCCCGCGAAATGGGGCACGACTGGAAATATGAATCTTCTGAAAAAATCTGGAATGAACTTCGAAGCCTCTCACCGATGCATGCAGGTATGTCGTACGCGCGGCTTGCCGAACTGGGTGGAATCCAGTGGCCGTGCTTTAGCGAAGACAAACTAGAGCCGCCATTTTTGCATGGTCGCCTGTGGGATAAAGACCCGGCGAAACGTGGACGCCTCGCACCGTTCAGCGTCGTGATCGACGACCCACCAGTTGAAGCAACGACACCTGAGTTTCCGCTACGTCTAACTACTGGTCGCCGACTTGACTCGTACAACACGGGCGTTCAAACTCGCGGCTTTGATAGTCCGTTGCGGTTTGGTGAAACTATTGATGTCTCACCAGAAGACGCTGTGCGATTAGCGATCAAAGATGAAGAAGTAGTTCGGGTGAGTTCTTTGCGCGGCTCGCTTGAAGTGCCGGTGCGGATCGACAAGAGTCTGCGACCAGGTTTGGTATTTATGACGATGCACTTTCCTGATCAAGTGAATACGAACTTGATAACGATTGATGCAACAGATCCGAAGTCTGGCACTGCAGAATTTAAAGCTGCTGCCGTGCGGATTGAGCGGTTAGATGCCCTCGCTCCTGTTGCTGGCGAATAGCTAGCTCAATAGCTGATTATTTAGCCCATCAATTAGCTCATTAACTAGTTTGCTCGGGGACGAGCACAAATTTACCGACATGGTTTTTCTCAAGAAACTCTTGTTGAGCCTTGGCTATTTCTTGCAGCGCAAATGTTTTCGCCACCAATGGTTTAATTTGATTTTGTTCAACATAAGAAACAAGATTCGCGAACACTGCTTCATCCCATGCCGTGCAGCCAATCATACGAAGGTCTTTAAGATAAAGATCACGCAAATCTAGATTCACTATTGGCCCAGCAATTGCGCCAGACGAAACATATCGACCACCGCGTCGCAAAACTTTTAACATAGACGCAAACGATGAGCCACCAACATTGTCGACTACGAGATCTACTGACTCGTCGCCAAGAAACTTAACTATGTCAGTGTCGCGATCAATAACTTCGTCGGCACCTATCTCGCGAACCTGTTGCGCTTTTGACTTACCAACAATTGCCGTAACTTTCGCCCCACGAAGTTTGGCGAGTTGCACCGCTGCAGAACCAACACCGCCCGATGCCCCAGCAACTAATACATGTTCCCTCGCACGAACATTGGCGCGATGCAACATATTTTCTGCTGAGCCGTAGCTACATGGCAGTGATGCCAACTCAGTGTCGCTCCAATCTGAATTGACTACGAAAATCTCTGATGCCGGCACCTTCACAAACTGTGCGAACGATCCATCGAAATCTGAACCCATCCAGATGTTGCGCAATGAATCAAAACCATCTGGGCGCATACATGGTCGTACGATTACGCGTGCGCCAAGCAGTTGCGAATCAACATCAGGCGCCACACCAACTACTCGCCCGCAACAATCGGTGCCCTGAATAAACGGAAACGGCGTTGCGACGTTCCATCCGCCGTCAATTTTTTGAAGCTCTGATCGCGGTTCATCACTAGCGGCAGTATTTGTGCCAGTAATCACACTTGACGAATACCAACCGAGTCGGGTATTTATCTCGGTGTTGTTGACACCAGCAGCAAGAACTTGCAACAGCACTTCGCCAGCGCCAACGATAGGCATCGGCACATCGCAATAAACAAGCTTCTCGTAGCCACCATTACCAGTCGTGACAACTGCTTTCATAACAAGATCGCGACTAGTCAATTAAAGCATCGGCACGCAAACCCGCGCGCTCAAGATGAATTGGTAAAACACGACCGTAGAGCTCTTTGGCGCGTTGCGGACTGCTGACCATGCCGGGTTCAGCGACATAACTAAAAATTGCGACATAGCGCTTGCGCAAACCTGCCAACGGCGCGACCCGATGCAAAGAATAACGCCCCTTGAATATTTGCAAATCGCCAGGTTCGAGTTTCAATGTTTTGATCAAATTTTTATCACCGTCTAAAACTTTTTCGACGATCTCATAATTCTCATCGATTAGTGATCTCACCATCGGACTGTATTCAAAATCCCCTCCATGCTCGGCGTTTTGTATCGCCAAAGTCACCGTGTAATTATTCGTATCAAAGTGCCACGGAAACCCGCCACCCTCTTCAGCCAGATTCACCGTCACATCTGCCAATGGGTCTGCGTATGGAAAGAAATTTTCTTCACCAAGCACTTCTTTGATAAATGGCGAGAAAGCCGACCAATCAAAAATCGCCCGAAGGATACTTTCAGAGCCAAAGTTGTCTGCCGGCACAAATGCATTAGATCGATCGTAGAAACGGCGTAACGGATGAGTCAGTGGCAAGTCTTCGCGATCATTCAAGAAATAGGGATTCGTGCGAGTGAAGTTGCGATGCCCTCGTGACTCAACTCGGTCACATTCGGCAACTAATTCACTAATTCGCTCTTGTCTAACAAAACCTTTGAGAACCACACAGCCGTCATCTTTGATAGCCAAATTTGACTCTTTAATCAGTGCTTTTCGCGCCGGTCCAACTTCGTGGATCGGATATCTAATTAAGTCGACGTATTCACTGGCAATGATTTTCACCATGAAACACTCCCAAAATAAACGGAACGACAATTACACGACTATTACTAACAAATGATCTTACGGAGAAGTCGTGGGTTGAGCGAATTTAGTCGTAAAGTCAAAGGCGCAATGGATCTCAAAATAGCGTCAGCCACGGCTACAGCCGAAGAGAAAAGAGCAGTTGATTCGCTACTCGGGCTCGCCCCAGAAACATCTCAGGGAGGCGAACGGAATGAAACTGGGCATCGAGTTGCACGCGGTGGTGAATCACTTCGAAACTTGCGACATCTTTTATTGCCTACTCTTCATGCCGTCAATGACCACATCGGTTGGTTAAGCCGCGGATCGATTAACTACATTTCGCAACGACTCGATATCGCACCGGCAGATATTTACGGAGTGGCAACTTTCTATGCGTTGTTTGATACAAACGAGCGCCCTGCTCGGCAAGTACATGTTTGCGTTGACCTTGCCTGTCGCGCAATGTCGGGCTGCAAAGAAGATTCAATACCAACTGGCGCAATTGCGTCGCCATGTCTTGGCGTTTGTGAGCGTGCACCTGCGGTACTAGTTATTGAAACTGGAGTAACACCGCGTTACGAAGTTCTCGCTCCAGCATCTACAAACGACATCGCTGATCTTGTAGCCGGAAAGTCTGCTGGCCCAGAACAAGAAGTCGCAACCGCCGTACCGCAAGCACCGAACGAATCTTTAGTTCTGTTGCCGCGCATCGGTCGAGTTGATCCATTGAGCATTGACGATTACATCGCATCTGATGGTTTCGTTGCTTTGCGTCGAGCGATCGAAATCGGTGCAGAGCAAGTGATCACCGAAGTAACCGCATCAGGGCTCGTCGGTCGCGGCGGTGCGGCTTTTCCAACTGGCCGTAAATGGTCTGCGGTTGCTGGTCAGCCAGTTAAAACTCGTTATTTAATTTGCAATGCCGATGAGTCTGAGCCAGGCACTTTCAAAGATCGCGTGCTAATGGAAGGTGACCCGTTTGCGCTAGTTGAGGCAATGACGATTGCTGCATTCGCAACTGGCTGCCAACACGGATGGATCTACTTGCGTGGCGAATACCCGAGAGCGCTGAAGCATCTCACAAACGCAGTTGAGTCTGCGCGATCACGATCAATGCTTGGCGAGAATATTTTGGGATCGGGTTTTAGTTTCGACATCACAATTTTTAGAGGCGCAGGTGCTTACATCTGCGGCGAAGAAACTGCGATTTTTAATTCAATCGAGGGATTTCGTGGCGAACCTCGCAACAAGCCGCCGTTTCCAGTCGAGGTTGGCCTGTTCGGCAAGCCGACAGTTGTCAATAATGTCGAAACGCTGATGAATGTTCTACCGATTATTCAAAACACGGGCGAGAAGTATGCAACTTGGGGCACGGCTGGCTCTAAGGGCAAAAAATTGTTTTGCATTTCTGGCGCCGTAAACAAACCTGGCGTTTACGAAGTTACTTTTGGTGTAACTTTGCGAGCACTTATTGATCTCGCCGGTGGATTGAAATCTGGCTCAGATTTACAGGCTGTGTTGTTGGGTGGTGCTGCTGGCGGATTTGTCGGTCCAGAAGATCTAGATCTTGAGCTCACACTTGAAGCTGCTCGAGCAGCAGGTACGACACTTGGATCTGGCGTCGTGATGGTGCTTGATCAAGACGTTGACATGATTGACCAGTTGCAACGAATTGCGGCTTTCTTTCGTGATGAATCTTGCGGTCAATGCGTACCGTGTCGTGTTGGCACGGTTCGACAACAGGAAGCCCTCGCTCGCCTAGTTAAGTCTTCTGGCACCGGCAACGCGGCAGTTGATTTGCAACTATTGCGTGATCTTGGTCAAGTAATGCGTGATGCGAGTATTTGTGGTCTCGGTCAAACTGCGCATAATGCCATTGACTCAGCCCTGACACGACTTAAAGTGTTCTCAGCATGAGTACACAAGTAACTACTGGCTTGCAAGTTCGCCGAAGCGTTGAACTAACAATTGATGGTCAAAAAGTTACGGCTCTAGAAGGTTCAACTTTACTTGACGCATGTCGCGCTTCAGGCAAAGAAATACCAACCCTGTGTTATGGCGACACGATCACGCCGAAAAATGCATGCCGTGTGTGCATGGTCGAATTAGAAGGTTCGCGAACGCTTGTACCAAGTTGCTCTCGCAAAGTAGAACCAGGAATGGTCGTCAATACAAACAACGAACGAACTAGTCATAGTCGCAAACTAGTGCTTGAGTTGCTTGGCTCGTCGGTTGACCTCTCTCTAACGAAAAATGTTGCCCGTTGGAACGAAGGCTACGGTGCACAGCCATCACGTTTTGGAGCGCCGTCATATCATCACAACGACCGCGATGATGCCGTCACCGGTCATCACCACCAACCAGATGGTTCAACTGCTGAGACGGTTCACCAGCCAGTGAAGGTTGACAACACACTTTATGTTCGCGACTACTCAAAATGCATTTTGTGTTACCAGTGCGTTGATGCCTGTGGTGAGCAGTGGCAAAATACTTTTGCCATCACAACTGCTGGTCGAGGCTTTGATGCCAGAATCTCGACCGAGTTTGCTGTTGACCTAACCGATTCGGCCTGTGTTTATTGCGGCAACTGCATTCAAGTTTGCCCAACAGGTGCGCTGATGTTTACAAGCGAATACGACATGCGCCAAGACGGCACATGGAACGAACCTGAACAAACTCAGACGGATACGATTTGCCCATACTGCGGTGTCGGGTGTGCACTCACCTTGCACGTGCAAGACAACACGATTGTTAAAGTCACCTCACCTAGCGATCATTCAGTAACGCACGGCAACCTCTGCATCAAGGGTCGCTTCGGCTTTCAACATGTTCAGAATCACACGGTGGATTAGATACAAGACTTGACAAAAGACTTGACAAAAGACT
>ERZ889217.518-NODE-518-length-23090-cov-10.622010_pt1 | contig 23090 bp, 13 predicted proteins | sample MGYA00521098_ERZ889217 | MGnify/ENA primary metagenome ERZ889217 (study PRJEB32303, sample SAMEA104408613) | aquatic metagenome | biome: Brackish water; feature: Pelagic; material: water | place: Baltic Sea | collected 2014-06-10T22:04:00 | depth 2,362 m ... | reverse complement strand
CCATTGACTGCCAACGTGCCGTTGCCGTCTTTCGTGATCCCTCCGCTTCCGCTGATCGTGCCGTTGAGCGAGGTCGTGGTGCCATCGGCCACATCCCAAGTCGTATTGTAGGCCGTGATATCCCCTCCAATCGTAATTGTTTGGGTCGTTCCCACGTTGTAGACATGCAGACCACTCTGCACCGTGCCGGTGGTATCGAACTTCAGGAGCGAGGAGCCATCGGTCTGAGTGATGTTTCCGGTGCCGGCGGCGGCTGCGTTTCCGATCACCAGCGTGCCTGCGTTCAGGGTGGTTCCCCCAGAGTAGGTGTTTGTTCCTGAAAGCGTGAGCGTTCCGGAGTTTGATTTGACCAGATTCCCGCTCCCACTAATCACGCCGGAGAGTGTTTGGGCGGATGTGCTGTTGTACGTGAAGGTGCCGGCATTAGCGATCGCTCCGGAGTAGCTGCCGCTTCCCAGCTTGCCTGTGCCTCCGATTTCAAGTGTTCCGGCGTTAATCGTTGTGGCTCCAGTATAGGTACTGGTTCCGGTCAGTGTCACCGTCCCGCTCCCATTTTGAGTCACGGCTCCAGTTCCTGAGATGGCATTTGAAACGGTGAGCGCATTCGAACGGTTGAAGACCAGCACGCCGTTGTTGGTAAGCGCGGAGGAATTAAGCGAACCAGTTGTGCCTCCAGAGCCGACTTGAACTGTGCCTGCGCTGATCGTGGTTGTTCCTGAAGCCGTGTGGGAACCAGTGATCACCAATGTTCCCGCCCCTTCCTTGGTCCAGCTGCCTGCACCGGCTCCGTTGTATACACTGCCACTCAATGTTAGCGTATCATCCGTCCCGACATCGAATCTCGTGCCAGCCATCCGAATATCAAAATTGCCAGAGATCGTGCCGGTGTTCGAGCCAGCCAAGTCGAGCCGGTAGCGGCGCTTCCCATCGGTCGCTGAGCTGCGATTGGCGATGGTGGCTCCATTCGAAATCGTGACCCCATTGACCCCGAGCTCGATAGTGCCGTCGTTCTCCCAGTTTAGATATTTGCTCCCAAGCGCATTGGCATGCTCGAGACGGATCGTTCCGGCTGTGAGGTTTCCTCCGCTATTCCCCAAGGTAATAGCTCCAGTCATCGTATTATTGGCGCTCAAGGTCAGGGTGGTTGACCCATATTTAACGATCGTCGACCCCCCACTAATGCTTCCAGAAATCGTTTGGTCGTTTGTTCCGTTGAATGTCAGGGTGCTACTGACGCTGATGTTTCCTGTGAAATTCCCCCCGCCAAGTCTGCCGCCCCCTTCCAAATTCGTGCTTCCAGAAAACAGCACAAGGTCACCGGTGAATGTATTATTGCCGGTGAGGGTGAGTGAGCCACCTCCATCCTTAGTGAACCCATAACTTCCTCCCAACCCACCGCTGACAGTCAATGCCTCGCCGGTCGCCACATTCACTGTCTGGTCAGCAGCCAGAGTCACTCCGCCGGTGATCGTGTGCGATTGTCCTCCGCTGGAGGAAATCACGATACCGCCCGCCCCCACAGTCAGGTTGCCGCCGCTGGCGATCGTGAAGTCCGCTCCTCGGTTGATTGTGATTTTATCCACATTCGTCGCGGTATTGACCGTGACCGAGCTTCCTCCGGTGCCGAACTGCAGGTGCTCTGTGCCTCCAGTGAGTGTCGGAGTGGAGTCCCCATCCCAGTTTGCGGCGGTGTTGATATTTGTATCTCCCCCACCTCCATCCCAGATCGCTGCAGCAGCCGGCGTGTAGGATTGGAGAAGCACATTGTCAACCCACGAGGTGCCATTGGCCCCGAAATTGAAGGCAAACCCGAACATCAAGTAGTCATAGCTGCTAACATCCGAGAGCGTGTATCCAGAGATGTCGATATCTGTAGAGTAGGACCCGCTGCCAGTGAGAGAGGCAATCGCCGAGTTAGTGTTCTGGAGTGCAGTATTGCCAGTAATATCAGTTCCATCATAGAGGCGATATGTTGCGCCACCAGTGTTATAATCCCACACGGCGCCATTCTGCGCTCCGGTGTTCTGAGACCAAGCCGTCGTGCTGCTATCGACACCACGGAAGTGGACATACATGGTGCTACTGCTCACCACACTGTAATCGAAGGAAACGGATATCGTCGTTCCGGTCTGGGAGGTGATTTGGAAATTCTGTCCGACAATCCCCTCCTCTACTCCATTATAAGTAGAAGCAGAAACGATCTGAAGTTGTCCCCCAGTGATGGACTTCGAGGTCGTATTCCCACGCCAAGTGCCTACGGTGGAGAGATTGAGCGTCGCATTGGCTACACTCCCGCTGCTGAAATCATCGGATAGGAGGGTATCAACAGCATGCAGCGGTTGAGCAAGGATCGAGACAAGACCTAATAATATAGGAAGACCAAGGGGAAATTTGCTGGGAGCCATAGGGAGTAGCTCAAAAGAACTACTTCACGATATTTACGTCAATACGAATTCCGATATATTTTATATAATATTATGGCATTTACCATTCCATTCATTGTCAACGCCCCTCGTCTTTCCGCCATTGACCGGGGGAGATGCCAAAACTTTTTTTGAAAGCGTTCGACAAGTGGAACCCGGAGCTAAATCCCGCCATCTCGGCAATGCGATCCAATGTATGGCTGGAGGAACTCAGCAAGCGCCGCGCATAATCCAAGCGGGAGTTCAGGCAGTACTGCCATGGAGACAAGCCGGTTTGTTCCTTGAAGACCCTGCGGAAGTATGAGTACCCCCAACCCAACTCCTTCGCCAATGTCTCCAAATCAGTTTGCCGGGCATCTGGTGCGGACAATTGTTGCTCTGCGAGCCTGACCTTGCGAAGAACATCCGCCCGGGAGGCATCGAGCACCGGAAGATCCGCACACAAGGCCAGAAGCCCATAGGCGGCTGCGGACATCTCTGAAACGCGCGCTCCCTTTTTCCCCTGAAGAATCAGGTGGATATTCTGAAAAGCGCTGGCGATGCCTGTGGCTGCCCCCCCTGCAAAAACGCATCGGTTCTTCTGCCAAAGTCCATCGTTGATCAACTGTCGCGGAATCGATCCATCCAACTCGATCCAATGCTCGACCCAACCGGTCTTGGGGTCGGGCCTATACGTGTGCCACTCTCCGGGAAATAAAAGGAAGACGGTGCCGGCAGTAATCTTCTGGCGCGAACAGGAAGCTGTTTCGAGTGTCCCTTGACCGGAAGTGATGCAGAGAATCTGAAACGATCGCAGCGTGCGGCCTTTCTTGAAGTCAAAGGAATGGTCCGAAGGGTGCCCCTCCGGCGGATACCCTTTCTTCGGGGGAAAATCTGTAAAACCAGCCCCAAGAATCTCCACCCCCCATCGTGAACGCTCCGGGGTGGAGGGAAGGTACACAAAATAGTTCTTGGGGTCTTGTGTCATTTTAAAAACATTTATTCTTCCTGCTTCGAAGAATCAACTGAAAACAAGACAGCGCAACCGCTTGCTTGTGGCTCTTTGGGTGTCATGCGGGAAAGAACTTTAGGCCACACCAATGTCTCCAAGCATTTCCCAGGAATCATTGGATTGATCAGTTTCTCAAAGAAACAGGCTGTGTCATTTTAATGATATATAAAATCATTTTATGTATTCCATAATCGGCGAACGAAGTAGTAGTAATTGAGGTTTCAACTCCCCATTCACTCATGAATCCTTACGACATTGCCCGTGATCAATACGCCGCCATCGGCGTGGACACCGAAGCCGCCCTTCACACACTCGCCACAACTCCGATCTCTTTGCATTGCTGGCAGGGCGACGATGTTGGCGGGTTTGAAACAGCTGACTCAAAGCTCGACGGCGGCATCCAAGCCACAGGCAACTATCCGGGCAAAGCGCGCTCGATCGAGGAACTCCGCTCGGATCTCGACAAGGCGCTCTCGCTTATTCCAGGCAAGCATCGCCTCAATCTCCATGCCCTTTACGCCGACCTCTCGGGCGGCAAGGTGGACCGCGATGCCTACACGATCGCGCAATTCCAAAGTTGGGTGGACTGGTGCAAGACGAAGGGACTCGGGATGGATTTCAACCCGAGCTATTTTTCGCATCCCCTCGCCTCGGACGGTCTCACGCTGACTCACCCCGATAAAACAATCCGCCAATTCTGGATCAACCACGGCATCGCCTGCCGGAAGATCGGCGCCGAGATCGCAAAACAACTTGGCTCGCCGGCGGTGACCAACGTCTGGATTCCCGACGGCTCGAAAGACATGCCCTACGACCGGAAGACTCCCCGCGAACGGCTTGCCGCCTCGCTCGACGAGATCTTCGCCGCGCCGGTGGACCGCGCACTCAATCTGGATGCTGTGGAAAGCAAACTCTTCGGCATCGGCTCCGAGAGCTATGTCGTCGGCTCGCACGAGTTCTATCTCGCCTATGCGGTGAAGAACCAACTCCTCTACTGCCTCGACGCCGGCCATTTCCACCCCACGGAAAACCTCTCCGACAAAATCTCGTCCGTCCTTCAATTCGTCCCGCGCCTCCTGCTCCACGTCAGCCGCGGCGTGCGTTGGGACAGCGACCACGTGGTACTTATGGACGACCCCACACGCGCGATCATGGAGGAACTCGTGCGCGGCGGATTCCTCAGCCGCACCCATATCGGTCTCGATTTCTTCGACGCCAGCATCAACCGCATCGCGGCATGGGTGATCGGCACACGCTCAACAATCAAGTGCCTCCTCGCCGCACTTCTGGAGCCTGCCGCACGCCTGCGGGAGGCCGAGCAAAACGGCGACAACACCACGCGCCTCGCCCTCATGGAAGAGGCGAAGACGATGCCCCTTGGCGCGGTGTGGCAGGAATATTGCCGCCGGCAAAACACGCCCGGTGATGCCTCCTGGATCACTGAAGTAAAGACCTACGAATCCAGCGTCCTGTCGAAACGCGGTTGATTTTTCCACCCTCAAATACCATCACACCAACCCACACACCCTCATGAATCCCATCCTCGGCGTCCTTTTCCACTGGCTCGGCGGCCTCGCCTCCGGCTCGTTCTATGTCCCCTACCGTGCAGTCAGAAAATGGTCTTGGGAGACCTACTGGCTCGTCGGCGGTGTCTTCTCATGGATCATCTGCCCCTGGCTTCTGGCCTCGATCCTGACAACCAATGTCACCGGAGCCCTCTCTAGCCAACCGCTCTCCACGCTCGGTTGGACCTACTTCTTCGGCATGCTCTGGGGATTCGGCGGCCTGACCTTCGGCCTCGCGATGCGCTACCTCGGGATGTCACTCGGCATGGGTGTGGCGCTTGGGTACTGCGCTGCCTTTGGCACCCTCCTGCCGCCGATCCTCAAGACCTTCATGCCAGAGATCCCCGTGGGCGAGACCATCAGCCAAATCGCCGCGACACTTCCCGGCAAAATCACCCTCCTGGGTGTGGCGGTGTGCTTGATCGGCATCTGGATCGCCGCCCTCGCCGGCGCGAACAAGGAAAAGGAAATGCCCGCCGAGGAAAAATTGAAATCCATTAAAGAGTTCAACTTCAAGAAAGGTCTGATTGTGGCGACCTTCTCGGGCATCATGAGTGCCTGCTTCAGCTTCGGCCTGACTGCTGGCGAACCGATCGGCAAGGCCTCCATGGATCTTGGCACCGACGAACTTTGGTCGGGTCTACCGAGCCTGATCATTGTGATGCTCGGCGGCTTCACTACCAACTTCATCTGGTGCGTCCTGCTCAACATCAAAAACAAGACCGGCTACCAATACCTCGCCACCGAGGCCCGTCCTGAGCATGCGGAACTCGTCGCCAGCGGCGGTGATCACGGTGGCGGCGGATTGCCGCCAACGATCGACAAAAACGATCTGCGCATTCCGGTGTTGGGCAACTACCTCTTCTCCGCGATGGCAGGAACCATCTGGTATTTCCAATTCTTCTTCTACTCGATGGGACATGTCCGCATGGGTGGCAGCGACCCGGAAGGCTTTGGCTTCTCCTCATGGACCCTCCACATGGCCTCGATCATCGTCTTCTCAACGATATGGGGGCTCCTTTTCAAGGAATGGAAAGGCTCGTCGAAGAAAACCTACACGCTCATCGCTGTGGGCATTTTCACCCTCATCCTGTCGACAGTGATTATTGGCTACGGCACCTACCTGAAGGGAATTCCGGTTGCAGGGCATTGAAGAAATTCCCCATCAGCCTGTAACCCCAGATTACATTAACAAACTTTACGCCTGTCATGGCGTCTACGCCCGATGCTTACGACGATAGGCAGCGGGTGATTCCCCGGTGATTTTTTTGAAGACCCTGCTCAGGTAAAAGCGCGTCCCGAAACCGCAGGCCTCTGCGATTTCATCGATGCTTTTATTGGGATGGGCAAGCATGGCAGCCGCTTCGCGCACCCGGATTTCAGTTAGGTACTTCCCAGGGGTTGTTCCTTGAATGGTTTTGAAATCAGCGCGCAGCCTTGCTTCACCAACGCCCGCCTTCCTGGCAATCGCCTCGACCGTAAGATCCTCAACCAAGTTTTCCTCAAGATACCTAATCGCCTTGATCAGATGGGGCGGGAAGTCAGGAGCCCAGTCAATCTCGCGCCTCGACAGCACCGTCAACACCAACGCCATGGAGAGGCGGAAGTTTCTATCAGTCGGCTCGGTCGATCCGGCTTCTGAGATCGCTTCGATCAATTCACGGACCAACGCCACCTCCGCGCTGGATGGCTTGAAGACAAGCGCCGGACCGGATCTATCCGACACTTTTCTGGAAATACTGAAGTGCACCCAGAGGGATGGCACGGGGCGCGTGGAGCGGCAGTGAAATTGCCTGTGCGGCGGGATCACAACGATGCGGTCGGGACCCAATTCAATCACTTCATTGTCAAAAATGACGCTGTGGCCGGGCTCGGCATTGAAATACAACCGCCAAAAGGGACTGAACACCCGCGTGAAATTCCAAGTTCGATTCTCTTCCAGGTACCCGCACTCATGAAGCACCGCTCCCCTCGGAGGCGGATTCGTCCAATCAGGATCATGCATAATTCCAACACCCGAAACCGGAGACTGGTAGGCACCGAGATTCTTTCCCTTGGTTCCCGGCACTGGATTGTCATTCGCCGTTTTTTGTCTCTGATTTAACATCATTTGCGGGATTGATGGCATGGGGGGAAGCAACTGCAAAGGCACTGTTTTTTTAAGAAAACGAAGATTTCTGAAGAAACACTGGGTTACGGAAAAAGATACAAAACAACCCACTTTCAGACATAGACATTTTTTACTCCAGGACCCACGATTGGATGCAGTGAACGCCCTCCTTCATCAACCCCACTCCTGCACCCTATGATCCCCCTTGGAATCGCTCTTCATGCTTTAGGCGGTATCGCGGCTGCGACCTGTTACATTTCCCAAAAAGGCGCAACGAAGTGGTCGTGGCAGACTTACTGGATAGTCTTTTGCCTGGTGGCGTGGTTCCTCATGCCGCTTGGTGTCTCGGCACTCACGGCGCCTGAATTGCTCGCAGTTCTCCGGGAGGCTCCGCGCGATGTGGCTGCAAAGGTATTTCTCTGCGGCGCGTTGTATGGCTTCGGCGGCATGGCGTTCGCGCTGTCGATCCGTTGCATTGGGTTCTCGATGACCTATGGCATGGCGATCGGCATTTCGGCGGTGTTCGGCACCGTGGTGCCTCAAGTGCTCGATGGCGCCTTGATCAGCAATTTCCAAAAACCTGGGGGCCTCCTAGTGCTGACTGCGTTTATTCTTTCCATGGTGGGCGTGGCGATTTGTGGGCGCGCTGGGTTTCTCAAGGAGAGAGAGATCACCGTAAAGGGCGGCGACAATGAGGGATTCGACATGAAAAAGGGGATCTGGCTCGTGGTCCTTGCGGGCATTCTCTCGGGCATCTTCGGGGTTGGCGCAGCGGCGGGATCGCCGATCGATGAAATCGCCAGCCAACACGGGGCGATGGCCGGTTTTGCCGGATATCCAAAATACATTTTCCTCACCGGCGGCACGCTGCTGACGAATCTCGTCTGGTGGCTCATTGTCTGCGTGAGGCGCGGCACCTTGCGGGAGTTCATCGAGGTGCCAGGAGGGCCGAACCGCGAGGACCTGGAGAAAACCGGAGCGGATGACGAAGTGCAGGCGCTCGTCGCTGCGGGGCGCCTTGCCTTCTATTATTTTTTGGCGGCAATCGGCGGTGTCCTGTGGTTCATCCAATTTATCTTTTACGAATTGGGACACGCCAACATGGGGAGCTTCAAATTCATCAGCTGGGGTATCCACATGGCGATGCTCGTGTTTTTCAGCTTCGTCGTCGGCCTCGTATTTCGCGAGTGGCAACAATGCAAACGGCAGACGATTGGCGTTCTGGTAACAGGGCTTGCGATCATGGTACTTTCCTTCGGCCTTACAACCTACGGTTCCCTGATCGGCGACCGCGAGGCTGTGAAGGACGGCACTCCAAGTGCCACAAAATCCCATTAGAAAAGATCTAACCTTGCCATCCAATCCCCATGAATGACACCAACACCACACTCACGCGCCCGCCCAAGCACCTTGACTACAGCCTGACCGGCGAGAATTCGACGAAGGCGATCGAAAGAGGTCTCGCCGAAGCGGATTGGTATCAAAGTCCCGTGCCCCGCGCCGAAATGCGCAAACTTCTTGAGCGTCGCGACGGCCCGGCGATTCGCGACACGATCTTGTGGTTCGGTCTGCTCGGACTCACCGGATGGGCCACCTTTGCGCTTTGGGGCACATGGTGGGTCGTCCTTCCCTATGCAGCCTATGCTGTTCTTTATGCCACGGCATCGGACTCACGCTGGCACGAGGCGGGTCATGGCACGGCATTCCGCACGGATTGGCTGAACAATTTCCTCTACGAGGTCGCCTCGTTCATGGTCATGCGCGAATCGGTTGTCTGGCGCTGGAGCCACACGCGCCACCACAGCGATACGATCATTGTCGGCCGGGACCCAGAAATCCAACTCCCGCGACCGCCAAAGCTCATGGACTTGTTCCTCGGGCTGTTCGCCATCGGGGTCTACCAAGGCTACTTCCCAGGCGTGTTCCGTCACGCGGCGGGAATTATTTCGCCTGACGAGAAGACCTATATTCCCGAGACCGAGTTTTCTAAAATCACGCGCAACGCGCGGATCATCCTGGCGATTTACGCCGCGACCATCGCCCTGTCGATCGCCATCCAAAGCTGGGTGCCAATCTTCCTCATCATCCTGCCGCATTTCTTCGGAACCTGGCTGATGATCGTCCACAATACGACCCAGCACGCTGGCCTTGCCGAGAACGTCCTCGACCACCGCCTCAACTGCCGCACCGTTTACATGAACCCGATCAGCCGGTTCATCTACTGGAACATGAATTACCATGTGGAGCACCACATGTTCCCGTTGGTGCCGTTCCACTCGCTCCACAAACTCCACGCCCTTGTCAAAGAAGACTGTCCCAAACCGTATCCTTCGATCCTTTCAGCATGGCGCGAGATTTTGCCGACACTTCTGCGGCAGAAAAAAGACCCAACCTACCATGTGAAGCGCATCCTACCGGCTCCGAAAGAACGCGCCGTCGAGGGACTCGTCACTGGCGATGCCACACCCGATGCCGCTGGCTGGGTGGAGGTGTGCGCCCAGGCGGATCTTGGCAATGAGGATGTGCTCCGCTTCGACCATGGCCGGAAAACCTTCGCCCTCATCCGTGACGCAGAAGGCCGGCTTTACGCCACCGATGGCATTTGCACCCACGGCAACAACCACCTCGCCGAGGGACTCGTGAAAGGCGGCATCATCGAATGTCCGAAGCACAACGGGCGCTTCAACCTGGCTGACGGCTCCCCTGCCCGTGCGCCTATCTGCCGGGGCCTGGCGACCTACCCGATTGAGGTTCGCAATGGGCGGATATACCTGAATGTAACGACCCCTGGAGGCGCCGGCGCTCGCCAGCAATCAAGCCGCACACTCCGCGTCGTCAGTTCCGTCAATGTCTCGACGTTCATCCGCGAAGTCGTGCTGGAGCCGGTGGATGGTCCCCTCGCCTACGAGCCCGGCGATTACCTGCAATTTGCCATCCCTGCCTACGGCGAAATCGCCTACAGCACCCTCGATGTTCCAGAGCCCTACGCGGAAGTCTGGCGTCGCCACGGCATCTTTGACCTTGTTGCCAAAAACCCCGATGGAGCGAAGCGCAACAACTACTCGATCGCCAGCCACTCAGGCGAAGGAACGATCCGACTCAATGTCCGCCTCGCCACACCACCCCCCGGCCAAGACTGCCCGACAGGCACCGGCTCAAGCCACATGTGGGCGCTCAAGCCCGGCGACACCGTCGATGCCATCGGCCCGTTCGGCGATTTCCACATCAAGCCGACCCGCAAGGAAATGATCTACATCGGCGGCGGCGCGGGCATGGCCCCGTTGCGCGCCCACCTCACGCACCTGCTGAAAGTCGAGAAATCCGCGCGACGCGTTTCCTTCTGGTACGGCGCGCGCTCGCGGCAGGAATTGTTCTACACCGACCTCTTTGAGCAACTTGCCGCCGCGCACCACAATTTCTCCTTCCATACCGCGCTCTCGTCGCCGCTGGATGAAGACAATTGGAGCGGCCACACCGGATTCATCCATGAAGTTGTCCTCGCCAATGCGCTCGAAAACCACCCGAACATCGCCGGGGTCGAGTTTTACCTCTGCGGACCGCCGATGATGATCAAGGCCTGCTCGAAAATGCTCGCCGACCTTGGCGTGCCGCCCGCGCACATCGCCTACGACGAATTCTAAAAACATCATGGCCCGTTACATCAACGACGGCTCGACGGATGCACCAAAACTCAAGGTGTTCCTGAACCTTGATACCCTCAACAATCTCCCGGCGGATAGCCTCTGGCCTGGCTTGCAAGGCGAGGCAATGATCGAACGCCTGAAGGCCGATGGATTTGAGGGCGTGCAGGCCCCCGGCTCCAACCGGATTGCAGGGGTTCCCCACTGCGGACTCGGGCGTGTCAATACACCGGCCGAGGCATTACCCCTCGCGCGCCAACATGCCGATCTCGGCGACCTCTGTCTCACCCTCCATGTCGGATGGGGCATCGAGGACGACGCTGAGGTGTTCCGCCTTGTCGAATCCATCCTCTCGGCATCGGAGACCACAAATCTCCCGATTTTCATCGAGACCCACCGGGCAACCATCACGCAGGACATGTGGCGCACCGTCCAGATCGTAAAACGGTTTCCCGATGTGCTCTTCAACGGAGACTTCAGCCACTATTATTGTGGTCAGGAAATGGTCTATGGCGGGGCCGACATGATGAGCGGCGTGCCTGTGAAGATGGAATTCATGGCACCAGTCTTTGATAGTATCGGGTTCATGCACGGACGGATTGCTTCACCTGGATCGATGCAGATGCCGATCGATGATGCCTCCAGGCGACCTGACGCCGCTACCGGCGTGGCCGATTACTTTGCTGACTTTCGATCCATGTGGACGCGGGCCATGCGCGGGTTTCTGACAAACGCAAGGACTGGGGACATCCTTGTGTTCGCCCCCGAAATCCTCGCTCCGACTTATTACTACGCCCGCGTCTTCCGTGACTCCACAGGCCGCTTCACCGAGGAAAGCGACCGCTACGCCCAAGCGCTTCTGTACCGCCAAGTGGCCCTCGACTGTTTTGCTGCGGCACAACGTTAACGCCGTTGCCGACGCCAAGCCGCGCCCCCTTTTTATGAAAAACCATCTCGCCGTAACCCTAGTCACGCTTGCCTTCATCTATTCCGCTCTCGCGGAGACCACAATCACTCCGGCAACCTCCCCGGCGAATGAAACCCCCTCGTATTTGATGCAAGACAAGCCCGCAGAGCACGCAATAGCGGCACCGGATGACCTCCCGCGTGAAACCAAGGAACAACGTGACACCCGCATGGCTTGGTGGCGCGACGCCCGCTTCGGGATGTTCATCCACTGGGGCGTCTATGCCCGGTTGGGCGGTATTTACGACGGCAAGGAAATCCCAAGCCTCGGCGAGCAGATCATGGGCAAGGCCGAAATCCCGGTCGCCAAATACAAGGAACTCGCCAAAGAGTTCAACCCCACGAAATACAACCCCGAGGACTGGGTGCTTATGGCCAAAAAGGCCGGCATGAAATACATCGTCATCACCGCCAAGCATGTGGACGGCTTTGCGCTCTGGCCCACGGCAACGAACGATTGGGATGTCGAGTCGACCCTTTACAAAAAAGACCTTCTCAAACCCCTCGCCGAAGCCTGCAAAAAGCACGGCATCAAGCTCGGGTTCTACTACGCCCAGACCGTCGATTGGTCGAACGGCGGCGCTTGCAACAACTGGGACCCCGAAGGCAAGGACGATATCCCGAACTACATGAAAAACATCGCCATTCCACAGATTAAGGAACTCGCGAACAACTACGGCGACGCCCCTGCGATCCTCTGGTGGGATGTGCCCGTGGCGATGAATTATGACTACGCCAAGCAAATCCTCGATGTCCTCAGAGTCCGGCCCAGCCTCATCCAAAACAACCGCCTCTTCAAAATGCACGGCCACATGGGCGTGATCGACATGGCCGCACTCGAGGAAATCAAGGGCAACTCCCTCTACGGCGACACCGAGACCCCCGAGCAATACATCCCGCCCACCGGTCTCGGCGACCGCGACTTCGAGGTCTGCATGACGATGAATGACACCTGGGGCTACAAGAGTTTCGACCACAATTGGAAATCCTCGAAAACCCTCATCCGCCAACTCATCGACATCGCCAGCAAGGGCGGCAACTACCTCCTCAATGTCGGCCCCACCGGCGAAGGCCTCTTCCCAGAACCCATTGTCGAGCGCCTCGATGACATTGGCAAGTGGATGGCAGCGAACGGCGAATCGATCTACGGCACCACAGCCAGTCCGTTTCCAAAGCTCGCTTGGGGCCGCTGCACCCAGAAGCAGAGCAAGGACGAGACCACACTCTACCTCCAAGTGTTCGATTGGCCGAAAGACGGCGAACTCCTCGTCCCCGGCCTCGAGAGCCAAGTCAAATCCGCCCAAATGCTCGTCGGCGGAGCGGAGTTGAAATTTGAAAAAACACCCAACGGCGTGCTCATCGAGGTTGCCGACAAAGCCCTCGACCCCAATGCCACCGTCATCAAGCTCGAAATTGTCGGCGAGCCCAAGGTCGCGGCGACCTTCATCAAGCCCTCTAAGGACGGGTCGGTTCAGTTGATCGCTGCTCTGTCCGATTTCCCTGCCCCCGCCAAAGGCGGCACGCCCCGCTTCCAAGAGGGCGAAACCGGAAACGAAGTCGGCTACTGGGAAAACCCGGAGGCCGCCGTGACTTGGGAATTCACCGGCGCCAAGCCCGGCGAATATGAGGTGTTGGCCGAAGTCTCCGGAATCAAGGATGCCAAGATCATAGTCGAAATTGGCGATCAAAAGCTCGTCGCCCCCCTCGCGAACACCAAAAACTACGCCTACTACAAAATCCAACCCCTCGGAAAAATCCGCATCGCCGATGACGGCAAGCAAGTCCTCGTCATCAAGCCCGAACCGACCAATTGGACCGCTTTCAACCTCCGCAAAGTCACCCTCAAACCCACCGCTTCTGCTGAGGGTAAAAACTAAAGCCCGCCAAAATGATCGCAATAGCGATCCTCTGCTGTTTCGGGTAAAAACCGCGAGTCCCTCCCGTTTCCAAAAAAACCCCATGATCCTGCGAGCTCTTCTCGTCCTAACAACCGGACTTTTCGTTCTCTCTTCCTGCAAGCCGCCGGAGCCACCAAAGATTACCGCGACGGACAGCGGCAAGAGCGGGCCCGGCGGGCAGACGATCAAGGGCGGGGATGTGACGATGAGCTTCGCGCCGGATGGCAAGCCGCTGTCCTTCACACGCGGAAACAGCACGAACCTGCTCAATCCCAAAGACCCTGGGCCGGGGTTTTACATGACGACCGGTTCAGGGGCTGAGGAAAAGACCATTCCATTCACTTCGCTTGAGTCGAAGGATGGAAAGCTCATCCTCACCGCCGACGACAAAACCCGCGCGACCCTCGCTGTGAATGCGGGGCGGCGACACATTTCCTTCCGCCTCGAGAAGCTCGAGAATGTGCCCAAGGACTCCGAGCCGGTTTTGAATTTCAAGTTGAATTTCAGCAATGCTTGCCCGGAGTTCATTCCGTTCGACTACATGTGCATCACAAGCGGCAAGTGGGCCTCGCTCCGCTGCTTTGGCACGGCTTCCTGGCCATATCTCTGGAAGCGCGGCGACCGCGACCCGCTCGGCGGCTTCGCGTTTTTTGTCCCTGAGAACGAAGACGACCACAACGAAACGATCCTCCGCATCTGGACCGAGGAAAAAGTCCCGCACCCGAAAGTCGAGGGCGAGTGGACCTATGAGCGCGCGAAGGCGTGGGTGCAGGAATGGGAAAACACATTTCAAGACACCCACATACTCACGATCGGCGCCGGGAAGCCCGAGGAGCTTGATGGGTTGATCGAGTATGCGAAAAAAATGAAGGTCAACCGCGTCTATCTCCACACCGACACTTGGCGGGGCGGTTACTGGGTCTACGACCGCGATTCGCTCTCCGTGCACAAGGCCGTTTTCCCGCGCGGCGAAGAGGATTTGAAGGCCTTCATCGACAAGCTCCGCGCAAACGGCATGGACGCGATGCTCCACTCGCTCTGCTACGGCATCGGGCCCGAGGGCTCAAAATACATGGGCAAAGGCAAAAAAACCGACCGCCGTTTGTCGAATTGGGGCAAGGGCAAGTTGGAAAAGCCCATCTCCGCGACCGATACGACGATCCTTTTCCGCCCGAACCCTGGCGTGAAATTCCCGGGACCGAATGACTACGGTCATTGGTTCAAATTCAACGATGTCCGGATTGGCGACGAGATTGTCCAATGCCAATTCGAGGACACGGATCAGCCGGTATGGAAATTGACCAAATGCGTGCGCGGCGCGAATGCGACCAACCACGAAGCCGGCACGGAAGCTGTCGGGCTTTTGAAGTCCTATAACCAAAACTACTACCCGGACAGCATGACCGATCTGGCGGAAATCACCGCCAAGGACTACGCGGAGTTTTTCAACCGACTCGGAGTCCAGCACCACGAATACGACGGCGCAGAGTCACACAACGATGTGCCATGGGGCTATCCGAAGTGGGCGATGTATGTTTACCAGAACACCGAGCGCCCGATGACAAGCAACAACTCGGGCGGCGCACCGAATCCCTGGGATCTGGTGTATCGCATGGTTTCGAATCCCGGCCCCGACGGGAAACGGCACCTCAACCTCTACCGCCCCGGAGGAGGAAGCGCCGCGCTGGCGATCGACCGCCCCGGCCGCCTCGCCACCAACCCGATCGAAAACCATTTCACCCTCGCCCAAGGCGCTGCCGCGAACAGCCGAGGATTTGGATTTGGAAAACCCGAGCCGATGTTTGGCATCTCCCTCGCGGCAATCAAACAATACGGCCTCGCGGAATTGATCGCCGACCAGTTCGCCGTCTGGCGCGAGGTCACTCCCCTGCTCACTCCGGAACAGCGGAAGCTCATTGCCGACTGCTACTATCTCGACCATCAGCCGAACACGATGAACCACCCCTCGGCCCACCGCAGCGCCAAGATCGTGTATGAGGCCCGCCGCGCCGAGGGCGGCTTCGAACTCCAGCCCTTCACCATCATGACGCGCGACAAGGTGGATGCTGATTGGACGACCGTGCAGGAATTTGCCGGCATCCTGCCCCGCCAGTATGTGGGCCCCGGAATGCGTGTGAGTTTGGAGAATCCCTTCGGCCGTCAGGCTCCGCAATTTATCATCCGCGTGCTCAGCGGTTACTCGGACTCTGCCGCACCCGCGCAGTCCGCTGCCGCCAATGGCCAAGAGGTCACGAAGGACTTCGAGGGCTACATGATCGGCGCCGGCGTGGATGCCCAAAAAACGGAAGTCACCGCCGCCGCTGCCGCACCCGTCGCAAACGCGGCAAATCCTCTCCTGATGCAGCCCAAGGCCTCGCAGATGACCGAAGTGGGGAATTACACCTTCACCGATGTCGGTTCCGCCTTGGAAGTCTCCCTCGACAACTCGAACAAGGAGGAAATTTTCCAGCAAAAAGACTTCCCGACTTTTGCCTTCAAAGGCGATCCAACAAAAGCGCGCGGCGTGGCCCTCACGGTCACCGGTGATGGCAGCGGGGCCTTCCTCGTCGTCCAAGTCGGCCCCAACAAAGACTATGTCGTCCCGATCGACTTCACCGGACGGAAGGACATCTTCATCCCCATCGGCGAGGCCTCGCGCAGCGCGGTCCGTTGGGGCATGCGCTACGTCACCAAATTCCACGGCTACGGCCCCATCGGCGCCGTCTCCATCGGCTTCGGCCGCGTGTTGGCAAACACCCAGCCCAAGGTTCTCATCGAAAACCTCCGCATGGTCGGCGAAACCCCCTCTTCGGTTAAAAACCTCACCGTCCACGCCGGGAGCGGCACGCTCACTGTCCAAGGCGAAGTCAAAACCGACCAATACCTGTGGTATCAAGGCGGCGACTCAGTCGGAGTCTACGACCTGAATTGGCACCGCATCCAAACCCTCCCCGTCGTGCGGAAGGATTACGAGGTGGACAAAGGCTTCAACGAATTCTGGATCGACGGCGAATGCGCCACCCCCGCGCCATGGTTTGATGCGCAATTCATCACGAAGGGTGATGTGATCGAGGTTCCGGCGGCAAAAGCCGTTTCGGCCTTGGCGAAATAATGATTCCCATAAAACCTCTGCAAGCAACCCTCCTTGCCTTCCTCGCCGCCGCCATTTGCTCGGCGCGGGCTGCGACTACAATTGAGAACGACCGCTACAAAGTCGATATCGAGGCGGGTGACGGCACCTTCACCGTGGAGCTCAAGCCGAGCGGAAAAACGATTCTCACCGCCGGGAAACTCAGCGGCAAAGGCGGCACGGCGAAAACGCTCGAGCTGGACGACAGAAATTTCGGCAAGGGCCATGGAGTCGAGATCACCCACGCCGATGGCAACCGCGAACTCGTCGCGCTCTACGAAAAACTCCCGTTCGTCACCTTCCGATCCACACTCCGCAATGGCGGCGCTAAGCCGGTCGTCCACAATCATGTCCCAACAGTTTCGGGTGCGGTGGACCTCGGCAAGCCGCTCTCGGGGATCAGCACGCTCGGCACCGGCGGTCTCTACCCGCCCGAGAAAAACCCCGGGAGTTATGCCTTTCTAAGCATCGTCGATCCCGAAACCCGCTCGGGTGTCGTGGGTGGTTGGCTCTCGCACGACTGTGGCAGCGGCGTGGTTTTTTCTTCCATCGAAAACGGCGCGGCCCGCATCCAGGCACAGATCGACTACGGCTGCCTGCGCATCCAGCCAGGCGAGGAAGCCGTGGCGGAGACCTTTGCGATCGGATACTTCGACGATGCTCGCTTCGGCCTCGAGGCTTATGCCGACGCGATTGGTAAAATCTACGCCGTGAAAATGCTCCCGCAGACGGCCGGACTTTGCACCTGGTATATGGACCGCCACGCCGCTGCTTGCGACGAGGTGAATCTGAAGGAACTAAACGCCGCCTGCGCTAAAGAACTCAAGCCTTTTGGCTTCGATTTCATGCTGATCGACGACAACTGGCAGGCCGGTGTGAAGGAGAACGGCCCGAAGAAAAACTTCACCACCCATGAGGCCAATGGCCCCTACCCCAGCGGCATGAAGGCGGCGGCGGAAAACATGGAAAGCTTCGGGCTCACGCAGGGCATTTGGTTCATGCCATTCGCTGGAAACTACAAGGATCCGTTCTTCAAAGACCGCCAGCATTTGTTTGTCAAAAAAACCGACGGCCAGCCTTACGAAACCTCTTGGGGCGGCACCTGCCTCGACATGACGCTCCCAGAGACGCAGGAGTTCGTGCGCGGGATCGTCCACCGCCTCGCGCACGATTGGGGCTACAAACTTTTCAAGATGGATGGTTTCTGGACCGGCAGTGGCACCCCGCAGATGTATATCCACGATGCCTACAAACAGGACGGTATCGGCGACGCGGTGTTCTCAAACCCCGACAAAACCAATATCGAAACTCTTCGCGACGGCGCGAAGCTCGTGCGCGAAGCCGCCGGCCCCGACGTTTTCCTCCTCGGCTGCTGTGCGGTCCAAAACATGCGTTCCTTCGGCGGTTCGTTCGGTTTGCTCGATGCCATGCGCGTGGGGCCGGACACCAATGACGGCTCGATCGGCTCGCTCCACGCCTCCCGCTTGTGGTTCCTGCATGGCCGCGTGTGGTGGAACGACCCCGATTTCGTTTCCGTCCGCGCCAGCCTCCCGCTGGACCGCGCCCGCCTGAATGCAAGTTGGACCGCCATTTCCAGCCAACTTTACTACCTCAGCGATTGGGTGCCGATTTACCCGGCGGACCGCCTCGACATCGTCAAACGCACCATCCCCGCGCACGGCCTGCCCGCCCGCCCGGTCGATGTCTTCGAGCAACAGATCGCGAGGATTTGGATCGTCACCGACACCCGCCAATCCGTGCGCCGCGATGTCGTCGCCTACTACAATTGGGACAAGGACCGTGCCGAAATTTCTGCCACTCCCGGGCGCATCGGCCTGCCGCCTGCGAAGGAGTATGTCGGCTTCGATTTTTGGGCGAACAAGTTCATTCCGCCCTTCAGCGGCGCGCTCACGGCGACCCTGCCGGGCGCATCCAGCCGCATCATGGCCATCCGCCCGGCCTCCGAGTTCCCCCAACTCCTCAGCAACTCGCGCCATGTCACCCAGGGCATCATCGATGTGACCGATGAAAAATGGGATGCCGCCAAATCCGAACTCTCCGCAACCAGCAAAATGGTGGCCAACGACCCGTATGAACTTCGCATCGTCGTGCCCTCCTCGGAAAAATCCTGGCGCGCCAAGGGCATCAAAGTCTCGGACGAAGATGCCGCCGCCGGCGTGACAGCCTCGATCAAGCAGGACGGCCCCCGCATCCGCGCCGCCCTCTCCAGCCCCGTGAGCCGCGGGGTGGAATGGCAGGTCGCCTTCGAGCGCGGCGAGGCCATCGACATCCTCCCGCCGCCCGTCGCGAACCTGAAAGCCAATGTGGAATTCAATCTGATCACCCTCTCGTGGAATGAAATCGGAGCCGCTGCCTACCGCGTCACCCGCAGCGACGGCCAAGCCAGCACCGAACCGGTCGCAATGTTTGTCGATACCAACTTCCCGCGCGAGAAACCGCTGACCTACACCGTCGAGGCGCTTGGCGGTGACGGCAAAGCCGCCGCCCCCGTCTCGATCGGGGTGACGCCGTTGACGAAACTCGTGGCACCGCCAGCCCCACCGCAGCCCACGGTTTCGCTCAATGCCACGAACACGAGGTTCGCCGAAAACACCGCCGGCACGGCCCGTTTCGGAGCCAGTTACTCCGGGAAACCGCTGGGCATTGACGGCAAAACCTACGAAAGCGGCTTTGGCACCCACGCCAACGCCCTCGCCGTCGCCACCATCCCGAAAGGCGCCACGCGCTTTGTCGCCACCGTCGGCATCGACGCCGCCGCGCGCCAAGACGCACGAGCCAGCGTCGTGTTCGAGGTCTACGGCGATGTGAACGAGATGGGCGAAAAACCCGTCCTGCTCGCGCAGTCGCCAGTCCTTACTGCGAAGGAAAACGCCTCTTGGAACTTCAATGTGGAACTCAACACCCGCTTCAAGGAAGTGCGCCTCGCCGTGAAAGACGGCGGCGACAGCGTCCACAGCGACCACGCCGATTGGGTCAACGCCGGCTTCATCGTTCCCTGACCAATCCGCAGAGCCCCTTGCATTCAAAAGCATGAAACGAACCACCCTCGCCCTCGCCGTCCTCGGCTCCATCGCCCTGCAAACGCCCGGACTTTTTGCCGAAGAAAAACCGGCCGCACCTGCTCCCGCCGCGACGCCGAACCCCGATCCCTACGCGAATGAAACCAAGGAGCAGCGCGACGCCCGCATGGCCTGGTGGCGCGACGCCCGCTTCGGGTTGTTCATCCACTGGGGCGTCTATGCCGTCCCCGGCGGCATCCACAAAGGCAAGCCCGTGAATGGCTACGGCGAGTGGATCATGGAAAAAGGCAAAATCCCGGTGGAGGAATACAAAGCCTACGCCGCGCAGTTCAACCCCACCCAATACGACCCCGAGGCCTGGGTCGCCCTCGCCAAAAAAGCGGGCATGAAATACATCGTCATCACCGCGAAGCACCACGATGGCTTCGCCCTCTGGCCCTCGGCCGTGAACGATTGGAACATCGGCTCCACGCCCTACAAAAAAGACCTCCTTAAGCCCCTCGCCGAAGCCTGCAAAAAGCACGGCATCAAGCTTGGGTTCTACTACTCGCAGGCCATGGATTGGAACAACGGCGGCGCCTGCTCGCAGGATCCGAACAACAAACGCACGATGGATGAATATATCGACCAGGTCGCCGTCCCACAGGTCACCGAGCTTCTCACGAACTACGGCGACGCCCCTGTGATCCTCTGGTGGGACACCCCCGCTGCCATGAACGAGGAACGCGCCGCGAAGCTCATCGAGCCCCTCAAGCTCAAGCCCGGCATCATCCACAACAACCGCCTCCTCAAAGTCGCCCCCTGCGGTGTTGTCGACATAGAAGCCCTCAAATCCGGCAAGCGCGAACCCTACGCCGGCGACACCGAGACCCCCGAGCAGCACATTCCCGCCACCGGCCTCGGCGACCACGATTGGGAAGCCTGCATGACGATCAACCACACCTGGGGATTCAAAAGCGACGACCACGAGTGGAAATCCACGAAAGTCCTCCTCCAAAACCTCATCGACATCGCCAGCAAGGGCGGCAATTACCTCCTGAATGTCGGCCCCACCGCCGAAGGCCTCATCCCGCAACCCAGCGTCGAGCGTCTGGAGGAAATCGGTAAATGGATGGAAGACAACGGTGAATCGATCTACGGCACCGGCGCGAGCCCATTTCCGAAGCTCCCCTGGGGCCGTTGCACCACGAAGAAACATGACGGCGGCACGACGCTTTACCTCCATGTTTTCGATTGGCCAAAGGATGGCAAACTCCTCCTCCCCGGCCTCGAGAGCCAAGTCAAATCCGCCCGAATGCTCGTCGGCGGAGCGGAGTTGAAATTTGATAAAACGCCCAACGGCGTCATCATCGATGTCCCCGCCCAAGCCCCCGACGCCAATGCCTCGGTGATCAAAATACAAATCGCCGGCAAGCCCAAGGTCGTCCAGCTTTTCATCAAACCCGCTGCCGACGGCTCGATCGTGCTACCCGCCTCGCTCGTCGATTTCGGCATCCCCGCGAAAGGCTCCGCCCCGTGCCTCCAGCAAAGCAAGGAAGTCCCCGAGATCGGCAGTTGGAACAACCCCGAGGCCCCCGTGAGCTGGTCCTTCAGCGGCCTGAAGCCGGGCGACTACGAGGTTTTGGCCGAAGTCTCCGGCCCAGAAAACGCCAAGGCCGTCGTCGAACTCGGCGCCGCCGCTCCCATCTTGAATGTCGATGTCTCTGGCATCAAAAAAGACAAGCCCGCCGAGGAAAGCGAAGTCGAAAAACTCCCTGCGAGCCTCAAAGCCACCGGCAGCTACCATAAATTCGAAACCCAAAACCTCGGCATGCTCGAGATCGAAGAGGAGAGTGCAAAAACTCTCACCATACGGCCCGACCCCACCGGCTGGAAGCCTTTCAACCTCCGCACAGTTACGCTCAAGCCAATTACCGGGCACTAACTTTGCAGAACTCCATTTAGAGAGGCAGAAACTAGCCTTCCAGAAGTCAGACCTAAGGACGCCACAAGCATCCTAAAGCCATATTTTCGCCCCGGAGATTTGGCAGATTGTGCATTTTGTTTTCGCGATTTGGGATAGGATGCCCACCATTTCAAAACCCACTGCATGAAAAAACTGCGCGACTCCGACATTAAGGAAATGTTCTCACGCTCGAGCGGGCCTGGCGGGCAGCATGTGAACAAGGTCTCGACCGCTGTCACCCTGCGTCATGTTCCGACGGGCTTGAGTGTCACGGTTTCGGACTCACGCTCGCAGGCGATGAACCGGGAGACGGCGCGGCGCAGGCTGCTTCGGAAAATCAACGAAGCCGCCGAGGCCAAGAAACTGGCGCAGTTGGCCGAGGCCTCGCGGGAACGGCGGCGAAAAGCCAAGCGTTCGCGGGGAACGAAAGTGAAGCTCGTCGAGTCAAAGCGCCGTCGCTCAGAAACAAAAAAGATGCGCGGCAAGATTGCCTGAAATTCCATGACCGAATCACCCGATTCCGAATCCGCCGCAAGACTCTGTTCCGCCTGTGGGATGTGCTGCAACGGCGTGCTGTTCCATGGAATGGCCGTGCAGCCTGAGGATTCCGTCAGAGCCTTTGCGGCAAAGGGGCTGAAGGCGAAGCGACGCGACGGGGAGTTGCAATTTCTTCAACCCTGCCCGGCGCACGAGGGGAATTGCTGCCGGATTTATGCGGATCGGCCGCAGCGCTGCCGGGTGTTTGCCTGTCGGCAACTCGAGGGAGTGTCCCTCGGGAAAATTCCGGAATCCGCCGCGCTGGAAAAAATCCAAGAAGCAAGGCGGCTCACCGATCGCGTGCGGGATTTATTGGATAAGCTTGGCGACTCGCGAACAACGAGGCCACTGGCCACCCGGTGCGCAGGAGTTTTTACCCCGCCGCTCGACCCCTCCCCTCAAGCCAAGTCATGGCGCGATGAGTTGCGGCTCGCAATGACCGACTTGGAGGAATTCCTGGCTAACAATTTCCGCCCTCAGCACCCGTAGAAAGACCGATCACTAATTTTCTGCCCATTCAATATCTTAACAAAATTCACATAATATTTTGCAATTTGTGCCTTTTTGTTTCTAGCCCATTTCAAAAGAGAAAATACGATAAAATGAACCTCCCACTCCTCCTTCTGGCCTTCCTCCTAACTTCCGCTGCGTCCGCCATGGCGGCCGACATGAAACTTTTCTATGACAAACCGGCGAAGGATTGGGAAACAGAGGCGTTGCCAATCGGGAACGGCCGGCTTGGGGCGATGATCTTTGGCGGGGTCGAGCGCGAGCGCATCCAATTCAATGAAGACAGCCTCTGGATCGGCGACGAAACGGACACCGGTGCTTACCAGGCATTCG
>ERZ889217.517-NODE-517-length-23101-cov-11.388093_pt1 | contig 23101 bp, 21 predicted proteins | sample MGYA00521098_ERZ889217 | MGnify/ENA primary metagenome ERZ889217 (study PRJEB32303, sample SAMEA104408613) | aquatic metagenome | biome: Brackish water; feature: Pelagic; material: water | place: Baltic Sea | collected 2014-06-10T22:04:00 | depth 2,362 m ... | reverse complement strand
GGGAGCCGACGACGAGATTCGAACTCGTGACCTATCGATTACGAATCGATTGCACTACCACTGTGCTACGTCGGCGATTAAGATCCAGCCTGCCACAAATATTAGTGGCGTGCCAATGCGTTTTTGAGGGGATCAAGTGGCGCATGTGGGGCAGATGCCAAAGAATTCTAGTGAGTGGCTGAGGTCGCGGAATCCGTATTGGCGGGCTAGTTTTTTTTCCGTGTCGCCGATGGGGCAGGGAATATCAATAAGGATGACCTGGTTGCATTTTTTGCAGATGAGATGGTCATAGTGCTTCCTCGGATCGCTGAGTTCGTAGTAGCTGCTGGAGCGCTGGAGGCTCACCTTGTGAACGAGATGGAGTTGCTCCATGAGATTGAGCATGCGGAAGACAGTGGCAAAGTCAGGGGTTGTGCCGGCACGTTGGGCGGCCCCTTGTTGGATTTCCTGCAGGCTCATGGGAGAGTCCGACTCGAACAGTGTTTCCAGGATTGCCGTGCGCTTGCGGGTGATCCGGAGCCCCTCATCGCGAAGTATTCCGAAGACGCTTTCCAAGGTGAAGGGGGAATCGTGCCTGGACATGTGCATAGGATAAATCCGAAGAGAGGTCGTTCAACCGGGAAATGGGATTCGGACGGGGAGGCCGCGAGAGGCAAGATGGGCTTTTGCGTCAGAAACTGTAAACTTACCGAAATGGAAAATGCTCGCGGCAAGCACCGCGTCGGCTTTTCCGTGCTCAAGGACTTCTGCAAGGTGCTCCAGTTCACCTGCTCCGCCACTGGCGATGACAGGAATTGAAACGGCTTCGGATACTGCACGCGTGAGTTCCAGATCATACCCGCCGTGGGTGCCGTCGGCATCCATGCTGGTGAGGAGGATCTCCCCGGCGCCGCGTTTCTCGGCTTCGAGGACCCACTCGATCGCATCACGTTCTGTGGGATTGCGACCACCATGGGTGTAGACGCGCCATTTTCCCGGACCATCGCGTTTGGCGTCCACTGCAAGCACGACGCATTGTGAGCCGAAGGCAAGAGCGGATTCTGTGAGGAGTTCAGGGCGTTGGAGCGCAGAGGTATTCACGCTCACCTTGTCAGCTCCAGCGCGAAGCATGGTGCGAAAATCATGCACAGTCCGAATGCCTCCTCCGACAGTGAGAGGCATGAAGCACTCATCAGCGGTGCGCTCCACGACGGAGATCATCGTGTCACGCCCATCGCTAGAGGCTGTGATGTCGAGAAAGACTAATTCATCAGCGCCTTGGCGATCGTAGACTTTTGCGCACTCCACTGGGTCCCCGGCATCGCGTAAATCAAGGAACTTCGTTCCCTTCACGACACGCCCGTTTGTCACGTCCAGGCAGGGGATCACTCGTTTGGCCAACATGACTTGTATCAATCGGCGCGAACGACCTCGAAATCGAGTCTAAAATGAATTGCGGGGCGGGTTAGGAAATTCCTAGTCTCACAATTCTACGTTGCCGGGATGCGGTTTGTTCCTGCGACGCATCTATTCCATGGATTTCCGCAAAAAACTCCGTCGCTACATGGGTTGGTGGGGGCTTCTCACAAGTTGCCTTGCCGCTTTGTTGCTTTCCGGGTGTGAGACTTTTTTCCATGCACCCTATATTTCCGGGGGGCGTCTTCAGCCTGCTGGATTTTTCGATACTGTGATCGTCGATGCCGGCCATGGTGGACATGACAGCGGGGCAAGGTCCGTAAAGGGATTGCGCGAAAAGGATCTTGCTTTGGATACTGCCAGGCGTGTTGCCACGATGCTTCGTGGCGCAGGCCTGCGAGTGATCGAGACGCGCACAAGCGATTATTTTGTCACTCTCGACAAGCGGGTTTCCATCTCCAATCGCCAACGGAATGCAATTTTTGTGAGCATTCATTACAACTGGGCAAGACGATCTAAAGCGCGCGGGATCGAAACATTTTTCTATGGCGGTAAGTCATCGCGTTTGGCTGCGAATATTCAAAAAGAGTCGCTTATGGCGTACCGTACTGAAAATCGAGGCATCAAATACCGCGGCTTTTATGTGTTGAAGAATAACAATCGTCCCTCTGTGCTTTGTGAACTTGGTTTTCTTTCGAATTACGGCGAAAATAAAATCGTTCAAAGCTCCTTCACTCGTCAGCGATTGGCCAAAGCAATTGTCGATGGAATTCTTGCAGAAAAAGCGGGGAGATATCCTTAGCTTGTTGGTGTTGGGTTTTCCTTGTTCCCAGTGGGAGTGGGTCGGAAAGTGTTTGAGTGATGACTACTGCCCGCCATGCGTTTCTGGAAACTGGCACACCAGTTTCAAACAACCCGTCGATTCTTTCCTGGGTCGCTGAGATCGCTGAGCTTGCTTCCCCTTCTTCCATTCACTGGTGCGATGGTTCCGACGCGGAGGATCAAGTCATGCGGGAGGCGATTGTCGCATCTGGTGCTGCCGTTTGGTTAAACCCCGAACTCCGTCCTAACTCTCTTTTGGTACGCAGCGATCCCAGGGATGTGGCCCGTGTCGAAGAGCGTACCTTTATTTGTTCCCGTTCAAAAAAGGATGCCGGTCCGACCAATAACTGGGAGGCGCCGGATCTCATGAAAGCCCGGCTCAAATCGCTATTTTCCGGATGCATGAATGGGCGGACGATGTATGTCATCCCATTCAGCATGGGTCCGGTCGGATCACCGATTGCAAAATATGGCATCGAAATATCTGACAGTCCCAATGTCGTGGCGAACATGCGCATCATGACGCGTGTTGATTTGCGGGTCTACGATTGGATTGAGCGCAGCGGGGGATTTGTAAAGTGCCTTCATTCAGTCGGGTGTCCATTGGCGGCAGGGCAAATGGACGTTCCTTGGCCATGCAATCCCGAACAAACCTATATCACGCATTTTCCAGAGGAGCGTTTGGTAATGAGCTTCGGGTCTGGGTATGGCGGCAACGCCTTGCTTGGTAAAAAGTGTTTTGCCTTGAGGATTGCCTCAGCCATGGCCCGCGATGAAGGGTGGATGGCCGAACACATGTTGGTCATGGGGGTAAAATCTCCCGATGGGCAGAAGAGCTATGTCACCGCTGCGTTCCCCAGTGCCTGCGGGAAGACGAATTTCGCGATGATGGTGCCGCCTGCTCATATGCGGGATGAAAACTGGGAAATTACATGTGTTGGAGATGATATCGCATGGATCAAACCTGGTGCAGATGGTCGTCTCCGCGCCATCAACCCGGAAGCGGGTTTTTTTGGTGTCGCACCAGGCACATCATATTCAAGCAACCCGATCGCCATGGACTCGATCAAACGCGACACCATTTTCACCAATGTCGCGCTTACCGACGAGGGAGATGTGTGGTGGGAAGGGATGACCAAGGAGGCTCCGGCACATTTGCTCGATTGGCATGGCAATGACTGGAGCCCTGGGCAGGTCGATGCCGCCGGGAAACCTATATTAAGCAGCCATCCGAATAGCCGATTTACCGCTCCGATCAGAAACTGCCCGGTGATCGACCCGGAATTCGAGAACCCTGACGGCGTTCCTATAAGCGCAATTGTGTTTGGTGGCCGCCGTTCCACAACGATGCCGTTGATCTGCCAGGCCTTTAATTGGTCCCATGGAGTTTATCTCGGTGCCACGATGGGTTCGGAGACCACTGCCGCTGCGGCAGGGTCAGTAGGGCAAGTACGCCGAGATCCGATGGCGATGCTTCCTTTCTGCGGCTACAATATGGGTGACTACTTCGCGCACTGGCTCGAAATGCGCAAACTTATCAAATACGTGCCACGCATTTTTCATGTGAATTGGTTTCGCAAAAACTCCAAGGGGGAATTCCTTTGGCCCGGCTTTGGGGATAATGCCCGCATCCTTGCCTGGATGGTCAAGCGGTGTCGCTTCGGGGCTCATGCGTTGGAGACCTCTATCGGCTGGCTCCCTGACTACGATGACCTCGACATGCATGGGATCGAGGAGAAGGTTTCGCCGCAATTGTTCGCTCAGGCTCAGAATATTGACACCGCTGAGTGGCACCGCGAACTGCTGTTACAGGACGAGTTATTCATCAAACTCTATAGCGACCTGCCAAAGGAGATTATCTTCCAGCGCGAGTTGCTTATGTCACGGTTGTAGGCGCAGGGTTCTCCTTGTGGGATGAGTCGGTGCCTGAGTCTAGCCAGTTGATGAAACGCTGGGCTGAGGCGAGGGAATTCATGACAGGGATTCCGCCCAACGTTCTTACCCTCTCGGCATCAGAGGCCTCAAAGACCCGCGCCAAGATCGGAATGCCGTGTACAAGTCGCAAGACACTTTCGGCGTCGGTGACGCGTCGCATTGAACAGAGAATCGCCTTGGCATGATGCGCGCCGGCAGCATCGAGAACGTGTTTTTCAGAGCCGCATCCCAGCACGCAGCGGACATTCATCTCCTCGAGCTGTGAAATAATCGCCGGATCGTCATCCACGACAACCACAGTATGGCCTGCATCTGAAAGCTCCTTAAGAACCCAGCGGCCGGCTGCCCCGAATCCCAGCATGATGACATGCCCGCGGGTTCTGAGGTGTGCCTTGGTGCGACGGCGAATCGGGAGGGTATGAAGGATCCACGAAGTTACACGCTCGGTGGCAAGGAATGGGGTGGGCATCATGCTGATAGCGGTGACAAGCGCCACAAGGCCGAATGTTTCCGCCTCGATATGGCCAGCTCCCAATGCGGCCAAGGCAATGACGAGTCCAATTTCTCCAGCTTGCCCTGTGAGAAGTCCACATTCGATCGCTGGGCGAGCGGTGAGCCCACATCTCCTTGCAAGAATAGCGGTGATCAGGGGGCGCCCGATGACAATGATGGCGATGAGGCCTACGGCAAGGGGCCATTGAGAGATGTCGGGAATGTCGGCAAAGTATCCCAGGACCACAAAGAAAAGGGCGGTAAAAAAATCACCCAAAGCCGCAATTTGAACACGGAGCAGACCGCTTGTTGGAAACCTGGAGATAGAAATTCCCGCCGCAAATGCCCCCACAACAAGCGGCAATCCAAAAAAGGAGGAAGCTCCCACCAGTGAAAAAAGCATGGCGAGCATCAGCATGAGGAGTGTTTCCTCGCCCGGTCTGAGCGTCGCAACAACCCATGGAATAATGGTCGACTGGAGAATCTGTGCCGCACCAAGAAGAAGAAGGGTCCCACCGATAATGCTGGGGACTGCATTCCACCCTCCTGGAAATGCATGGAGGACAACGAGGACGCCAATAAGCAGAAAGTCCTGAACGATCTGGATTGCTGTGACAAGACGTCCAAAGGGCTCAAGGGTCTGGCTCAAGCGGCGGAGTTGTCTCAGAGCGACAATGGTAGAAGACCCAGCCAGTGCACAGGCGATATCGATCGCCGCGGGAGTAGCCACCTCATGGAAGCGCGCCCACAGGAAGACAGCGCCAGCAGTTGCGGCCATGGGAAGAAGGGTCAAAATGAGAATGCGTCGAGTTCCGGAGCGAAGCCGCTGGGGATTGAGTTCCGCTCCTGCAAGAAAGACCAGAACGGCCACTCCGAGTTGAAGTGCCTCTGTGGCGATTTCCTCCGTGCCATGGATCCCGGAGGCGCCGAGAAGCCAACCGCCGATCAAATACAAGGGAACAAGTGGCATCCCTGTAAACCGCGAAACGGCACACCCCAGAGCAGCCACAATAAGGATAAGTCCAAGGGCGCTCATTGCTTCGTCAGACCCAGTTTTTGAAGTTCGCGTGATTGCAGCGCCACGCCATCGACTTTCGGAACAAGGAGAAAGCGAGTGTCCATGGCAATGAGGTTTTCCGTAGCCGAGAGGTCCATGACATTGGCGACGCAGGGGATGCCCGCTTCACGACAGCGGTAGGAGAGGAGATCATTTGTCTCCTCGATTTGAAGGGCGGTGATCAGCATCCGAGCATGCTTTAATCCTGCCTCCTCCAATGTTGCGGGATCCCCTGCATCCCCAAGCATCGTGGCACAGTCGAGACCCGCGATCTTGTGAGGATCGGTATCCACAGCCAGCACTTGGTGCCCACGATCATGAAGGAGGCTAGTGATTTCACGGCCGAGCGTATTGATGCCTACGACAATGAAGTGGCCTGAAAAATGGGTCTCTTCTTCTGGGGAGCCTCCATCGCGAGGCTTTGGAAAGATTTTTAAGATGCCGCTGGCTTTAACGATACGGAAGAGTGTGTCTCCACCCAATGACATGTATGAAGAGATGGATATCGTTACCAATCCAACCAGCGCGGTAATTGAGAGGATCGAATCAGACACGAGGTTGCTCTTTGCTCCCATGGCTACAAGGATGAATGAAAATTCACTGATCTGAGCAAGGGTGGTGGAAGCAAGAAATGCGGTGCGAGTGTTGTAGCCGGTCCGCAGGATGCTCCAGAGCAGGATCAGCGGCTTGCCCAGCAGGGCAACGAGTGAAAGCAAGACCACGGTTCCTGCACTCTTCAGCGCGGCGCCAAGATCCATTTGGACTCCCAAGGAAACGAAAAACACGGCGATAAAAAAATTCATCAACGGATGCAGGCGGCGGTGGAGATCCTTGTTGTAGGGGAGTTGTGCGAGGCTCAACCCTGCCAAGAACGCCCCGATCTCAACCGAAAGGCCGAGAAATTGGGCTCCCAAAACAATCAGAAAACACCAACTCAGGCTCCAAATGACATTTGTCTCAGGAGAGCGGGCCGCCCATGCAAATGGGGCTGGAAGAAGCCATTTGGATGCTCCCAGCACGACCCCCAAGAGGAGAGCCATTCCTGCAAAGGCCTTCGATATTCCAAGAGCGACTGTTCTGATGTCTACAGACCCTCCATCTAAGCCCGCCAGCAGTGTTAGAAGAACAATGGCTACAACATCCTGGACAAGAAGAATCCCTACGGCAATGCGCCCATGCAGGGAATCCATCTCGTGGCGCTCGTCGAGAAGTTTGACCACAACCACGGTGCTGCTGAAAGTCAGTGCTGCGGCAAGGAAAGCTGATTCAAGCATGCCAAACCCAAGAGCCGAAGCGATCGCGAATCCCGCGAGCGCCGTAGCTGCGACTTGTCCGATTCCTGCGGCAAGTGCCACCCCGCCAACAACGCGGGCTTTTTCCAGACTTAATTCAAGTCCGACGATAAAAAGAAGAAGAACAATGCCCGTTTCAGCGATGAGTTCCAGCGCATGGGAGATTTCCACAAGTCCGGTGAGCGGGCCGATGAATAGCCCCGCCAGAAGATACGCCACGATGGTGGGCATGCGGATCCATCCCGCCGCCACGGAGAAAACCGCCCCGGCGAGCACCATAAAACCCAAACTTCGCAAAAAATCCACATCGGCCACTCCGTATATCTAGCCATGCTTGAGCATCCGGGCAAGGTCGGTTGGATGCAGGCTTTCCCAAACGGGCTGAATCTGGTTAAGGTTTAAGAATGGTTGAAATCTCAATCCGCTATCTCGGCGGCCTCCGTTGTGAGGCCCGTCACGAACCCTCTGGTAGTGTTCTTCTGACCGATGCTCCTGTAGATAACGAAGGCAAAGGGGAGGAGTTCTCTCCGACCGATCTTGCAGCAACATCACTCGGTACCTGCATGCTGACAATCATGGGAATCGTCGCCCGCCGACACGATGTCGATCTCGGTGCCACGACCGTGAAGGTGCTCAAGGAAATGTCCACCCAACCGCCCCGTCGGATTGCTCGCTTGTCAATCGTGTTCACCATCCCGCTTCCCGCCGACCACCCGCAACGCGCGTTACTCGAAAAATCCGCCTCTGGCTGCCCGGTGCATCTGAGCCTGCACCCAGAGGTTCAGCAGGAGATCCGCTTTGACTGGGTGGGTTAAAGATCGAGAGTAATTTTGAATCTTAAATTGAGCGGTAGTTCTATGGATTAATTATTGCCTTTCATGACTTGACGATTGTTCTGTTTTTTTAGAGAAATTTAGAGTGTTTCAGTTTCTTCATCCCAGAGCTCTCTTTCTGACTGTGCTGTTTTCTTTCAGCGTACCGCGTGCGGATGCGGCGCTAATTTACTACACAAGTAGTTTGCCGAGTTCGGTATTCGCTGGTGCGTCCTTAAAATTTGGGCAAATAACCTATCCACTTGATGGGAGTTACACATTTGGAAGTTCAACAGGTACACGATTTGGTATCCAGCCTGAAGCGGATGGCATGCGTGCTGTAAACGCTGTCAACGGTCTCGAATGGGCTGCAGATGCTGGTATTGTCGGGTCTTCTTATCTTGGCACAGGGAATATTATTAAGTTTGGCAGTTTCAATTCGATCAGCGCTGGGTCTTCGTCCAACTGGACCAGCGCAAGCAGTGGCGTTGGGTTTGCGGAAGACGGTCGGGCTGGGAACTGGAATGCGGGTGGTCGGGGCGTGGCAGGAATTCGATATTTTACCGGTTCCGGATACCACTACGGTTGGGTCGAACTGATTTACAATGCGGCAGCAGATTCTGTCACTGTAGATCGATTTGCTTTTGAGAGTGTCATCAATGCCGCTGCTATTACACCCAACGTTGCCCCTGAACCAGGTCAGGTGGCTTCAAGCTTCCTTCTGCTTGCTGGAATCACCGGTTACGTCGTTCTGAAGCGTCGGCAAAAGCGCTCCGTTGCCAAAGTTGTCTAATCGTTTTGTTTGCGACGTTGGCGTAGGATAGCGATCCCGATTCCTCCAGCGGCAACAAGGGACATGAGCCAAGTGGAGGGTTCTGGGACGGAGGCGGTCGCGAGTGAGTACCCGATGTCTTCGAGGATGCCAAGTTCGATGGCGCTGAGGGTGCGCACGGCCGGGCCACTTGCAACGGCATGATTCATGACTTTTTTGTTGGCTCCGGTGAAGTAGGTCGTGTCGAGGTGCGAGACCGAGCTGCCGCTTGCCCAAGTTCCCGGCGTATAAAGCGGCACAAGGCCTCCGAACGCGGCCACGGCGTTCGCTCCACCGAAGTAGAGGCCACCCGCTCCACCAGTGAGATTGGTGTTGTAGGATGTGTTCCAGAGATAGGTTCCGTTGCTGATCGGAGCGTTGCCATTGGAATCCACGATGAAATCGTCGAATGTTACCCAATAGTTAGCCGTGTTGCTTCCGGCCGAGTCGATGAGCGACATGAACCCGAAAGCGTGGAGGAGTTCGTGCATGGCCACGGCTTTAAAGTCGTAGTAACCAGCCGAAATCGAGTCGTCGGTGTCCCAGTTGTAGTGGAAATTCCAATTGATCGTGCCGTCCGCTGTGGCACCATTTGGATCGACTCCCGTTTGGATTTTTTGCTGCACGAAGGTCTTATTGAAGCCTTGTGTGGCGTATAAACTGCTTCCCGCCGAAGCAAGCGAACCGCCGTTGGTACTATGGCCTGTGACGTTGAACGTCAGTGTTACCGGCGAGGCGACATTCAGATAATCGGCCAGCGTGTTGGCGGCGGAGTTGAGGGCGGTTTTATGATTGTCGGTCCACAAGTTGGATCCAGTGCCATATTGAAAATCGAAGACGAGCCCTGCATGGGTCGTGAGCGGAAAAAGCAGTAGACACAGAATTAGGAGGTTCGGGCGAATCATGCTTGCGATGGCATTTCGATACCAGTACCAGCTGTCGCGATCAAAGAGGAGCAATTTCAATTCGAAAAATTACCATGGCAGATTGACTATCCACCCAATGACTGGACATTTTCCAAAAAATATCGGCAGGGGCATTCCCATAACCGGAATCGCAGGATAATTTGCATGTGGAACGCCTCATGATCACCAGTACACCCATCCCGTTTGAAGCCCGCGCCAGCCTTCGAGTGCCGCTTGTCTCGGCCCATGTAAAAGCAGGGTTTCCATCTCCGGCGGATGACCATCTGGAGCGATCGCTTGACCTGAACGAGCATCTGGTAAAAAACCCCGCATCCACATTTTTCGTTCGAGTCGAGGGGGATTCGATGCGCGATGCCGGGATTTCCAGTGGCGATATCCTTGTGGTGGATCGTTCGGTCGAACCAAAAGACCGTCAGATCGTGGTCGCGATGCTTGATGGGGATTTCACAGTGAAACGCTTCCGCAAGCGGGGCGATGGGGTATTTCTAGAGGCTGAAAACAATGCGTATCCGCCAATCAAAGTAGGCGAAAACCAAGAGCTTGTCATCTGGGGGGCCGTGACCTTTGTCATCCATCAGCCCCGATGAGCACCCGATTCGCTCTAGTGGATTGCAATAATTTCTACGCCTCGTGTGAGCGTGTTTTTAATCCGCGCCTTGTCCACAGGCCGGTCGTGGTGCTGAGTAATAATGACGGGTGTGTGATCGCTCGCAGCGAGGAGGTGAAGCAACTCGGGATTCCGATGGGGGCGCCCGCGCATGAGCACAAGGAGTTCTTCCGCAAGAACGGGGTGGTGGTCTTGAGTTCCAACTACGCGCTTTACGGCGACATGTCGGCACGGGTCATGGAAACACTGCGTCCGGATGTGCCGGCGATGGAGGTATATTCGATTGATGAGGCGTTTCTTGCCCTTGAAGAGTGGCAAGGGATGGACTTTGCGCGGAAATTGCGCGCGCGCGTGCGGCAGTGGACCGGCATTCCGGTATCAATCGGGATCGGGCCGACCAAGACATTGGCCAAGATCGCCAACCGGTTGGCAAAAAAAACGCCCGAACTCGGCGGAGTGCTGGATCTCGGCTTGGTGCGCGATCTGGATGACACGTTGTCGCGGATTCCCTGTGCGGACATCTGGGGGATCGGAAAGCGATTGGCCCTGCGCCTTGCGGCGGGAGGCATCCATTCAGCCCTCGATCTCAAGCAGGCCGGTTCCGGCTTTGTGCGGAAAAGTCTCGGGGTGGTTGGGGAGCGGATTCAGAGAGAGCTACAGGGTGTATCCTGTCTTTCCCTTGAGGAGGTTGCAGCTCCCCGCAAGGGCATTGCTTCCGCCAAATCGTTCGGTCGGCCGGTGGAATCGCTTGTGGAGTTGGAAGAGGCCCTCTCCACTTATACCGCCCGCGCCGCAGAGAAGCTCCGGAGCGGGAGGCTCTTGGCAACCTGTCTCCATGTGTTTTTGAGCACGAACCCCTTCTCGGGCCACCAGTCCCAGCACCAGGCTAGCGCGCAAATACGGCTCTCCCGCCCGACAAACAACACGCCAGACCTGCTCCGCTCCGCTCTGTGCTTGTTGCGGCAACTCTACCGCCCGGGACACCTTTACAAAAAGACCGGGATTTTTCTGACGGATTTTATTGGGGAAGGGGAACGGCAGGCGGACTTTTTCGAGGACGTGCCGACAATACAGCGTCGACGTAAACTCGACGAGGTGGTGGATGGGTTGAACCACCGATTGGGACGCCATGCGATCCGGTATGGATCGATGGGGGTGCATGCAAAGTGGGCGATGCGGCAGGAAACCCGTTCACCAAAATTTACCACTCGCTGGGACGAGCTTCCGGTGGCCAAAGCGTAAAGTGCATTAGACCTTATGGTCTGCACGGTCGCTCCGGAGATGGATGGTCTTATGCTCGAGATCGTGCACGGCCCGGATGTAGCGGACGGTGCGACTGCGAGCGCGCATGAGGATCGAGTGGGTGATGGCAGTTTTTCCGATTAGTTTCACGCCGGGGAGCAAGGTGCTGTCGGTGATGCCGGTAGCGCAAAAGATGGCACTTTCGCCAGGAACAATCTCCTCAGCGGTGAACACCTTTGAGATTTCGTCGGCCGGGAAGATGCTGTCCTCTAGTTCGGACGCTTTGGATGGCTCATCCTTGAACCACATGCGCATCTGGATGTCGCCCCCAAGAGCGCGGAGAGCAGTGGCGGTGAGAATGCCCTCAGGCGTTCCGCCGATGCCCACATACAAGTCAACGCCGGAATCAGGCAGGGAGGGGGCAACGGCAGCGGTAATGTCGCCGTCCGAAACCATGCGCAGACTGGCGCCGGCCTCGCGCACGGCATCGATGAATTGTTTGTTGCGTGGACGGTCGAGAATCAGCACGACAAGTTCAGGAATACGCTTTCCCAAGGACTGGCTGGCGAGTTCCAGAACATCGGACATGGGGTGGTCAATGAGTGTGTGCTCAAGTCCTGCTGCACGCACCGCTCGGTCGATCCGTGGACCATAGGAGAGCTTGTGTGTGTAAAATGCCGGCATGTTTTTCATGACTCTCTTGCCGCACGGGCTTTCGACAGCCGACATGACCGAAATCGAGTTCGCCATGCCTTTGGAGATGTTTGTCGTGCCATCCACCGGATCCAGGGCGATATCAAAACGCGGGGCGGATTCCTTCCAGGTACCGAGTTTGTCGCCAAGAAAAATACCGGGGGCATTATCCTTGATTCCTTCGCCGATAGCGACCTCGCCACGGATATCGACCAAGTCGAACACGCCATAAATGGCATCGCAGGCTGCAGCATCAGCCGCTTCCTTGTCGCCGCGTCCGATCCAGCGCATGGCATTCAGTGCGGCATTCTCAGTGGCACGGACAAACTCAAATTCAATCGTACGTTCGGGGTCGTGGAATGTAGGCATAGGGATGTGAACGGGGTAGAGGGTAAAGGAAAACCAATCTCTCCGAAAATGGCAATCCCGTCCTGGTTCAGGAAATTATGAAATCAGTTCGCCCTGTCTCCGAGGAGTGGGGAGGCGTTTCCGGCGAAGAAAAACGGCGAGGGTGGCGCCCAGTGCATTGTCTTTGAGGCATCTGCAAAGATGTATTTCGTCTTGCTGCCGAGTTGGACAAGGATGACTTCGCGGCCGTTGAGTTTCCCGCTGGAAACAAGGCAGCGACCTGCGGCATTGGTGTAGCCGGTTTTCATTCCTGTATAATCTGGAGAGGCGCCAAGCAGAAGGTTGGTGGCTTCTAGGCGGGTGACACGTCCGTTATTGTGCCGGAACCGGGATTCCTGTTTCAGCATCATCTCGCGGAGCAGCGGAATCCGATAGGCATGGTAGGCGATGCGGGCCATGTCGCGCGCGGTTGAGTATTGTGAGCCAGGCAGACCATTGCTGTTGACGAAGCGTGAGGATGATGCCCCGAGAGATGCGGCAGTGGAGTTCATCTGTGCGGCGAACATTGATTCCGAGCCGCTGTGGTCACGGGCAAGTGCGGCACAGGCATCATTAGCGCTTTTTACCATGATCGCTTCGAGGAGTTGGCGTCGCGGGTAGCGCTCGCCGACTTTGAGATTGAGCTTGATCGGTTCAGCCAGTGTTTCCGGGCGTGCAATGGTAACGCATTGGTCGAGGTTGCCGCGACGGGCAACAAGGAGGGCGGTGAGAAGTTTCTGGGTGCTCGCCACCTGGCGGCGGGTATCGGCGTTTTTCTGAAAGAGAACATCTCCCGAACGTGCATCGATGAGGATGGCGGACTCTGCTTTGATCGATGGGGCATTCAAAGGCCATATGGAAGGATTTCCCGGAGGAGGCGAGGCGATTGGAGGAGGGACATAAGCCTCTGCACGCCGCACCGGGGGCTCAATGAATGTGGAGCAGGAGGAAAGAAAATTCGCTGCGATAAGAACAACCGCCGCGCCATGTGATTTCATATCCCAATCGATAAACAAAAAATGGGATCGTGCAATTTCCGAGTTTCAATTGATAAGGCTAAAAAGTGTGGAGCAATTTTCCGACAAGGAGTCTTTAAAAATTTACATTGAAAAATTATTATTAGGTATATGTAAATAAATACTATGTGACGTCTAATGCTCGGCTTCTGTCTTTTGTGCATTTTGAGTTTTTGTCATCCCTCAGATGCAGCGCTTGTTATTTATAATGTGAGCCCTTCTCAGACGATAGGTCCCGGAGGTTCTATGACTTTTGGAGCTATTCAAGCGGCATCTCCGGGCTCAACTGTTGGAACATTTATTTTAGGATCAACAACATCACCTTCTTTTGGTGTAACATTTGCAACGTCGCCCGCGGGTGTTTACACAATCAACAATAATAATATCGAGTGGTGTGTAGGACCTGCGCTTGGGGGTTCATACATGTCTACTGGAAATATTTACCAGTTTTCCCCCGGGGTCCTATTGGATGCGACTGGTGGAGGGGGAGTTGGGTCATGGATAAGTAACAGCCCCGGATTTATTGAGGTAGGGGTTGGTGGTTATTGGTCTGGTGGAGGTGCTGGTTATGCTGGACTGAGGATCAATGGGGGCGGAGGCAACTACTATTATGGGTGGGCTCACTTGAACGCCAATCTTGGAGCATTAATGTTCACAATTGATCAGTTTGTTTTTGAAAATGTTGCAAACGCCAGCATTACTACTGGCGCTGGTGCCAGCGCAGCCGTCCCCGAGCCTAATCAAATAGCGGCTTCGATTGTTGTGATCATCATGCTGGCAGGGGGTTATTTCAGATCTCTCGGCAAACTGTCCCGCATCAACGCCCACTCGCTTCAGACTTGAATTGAGAGCTGAGTGATTTCAATCCATCGGAAGCCTTGGAGGCGATGATCTCAAATTCCGGAGCATCCGGGGGATTGGGATCGACCAATATGCGGCGGGCGTTTTCGGGTGCTTCCCAGGCCAGACTGGCTGCCGGGTAGACTTGGAGGGAGGTGCCAACAACGATGAGGAGGTCCGCTGTGGATACGATTTCGGCGGCGCGCGAGAATTCCGGAACATCCTCGCCGAACCAGACGATATGGGGACGGAGTTGTGATCCAAGGGGACAGAGGTCCCCCTCGCGGAGTTCCCATCCATCGATCGGCAGCACTAGGTCGGGGTCACTTGTCGAGCGGGCTTTGGTGAGTTCCCCGTGCAGGTGGAGGACAGACGTTGATCCAGCGCGTTCGTGGAGGTCATCGACGTTTTGGGTGATCACCGAAACTCGTGAGTGGCGTTCCCATGAGGCGATCTCAAGATGCGCGGGGTTTGGGAGTGCGTCACGGAGTGCTTTACGGCGTTCGTTATAGAATTTCAGGACAAGGGTTCTATCGCGTTCCCATGCCTCAGGAGTGGCGACATCTTCCACGCGGTGATTTTCCCAAAGCCCACCATTATCACGGAAGGTCCTCAGTCCACTTTCGGCACTGAGTCCGGCTCCGCTGATGACGACAATATGTCGACGATTCATTGAGGTAAACGATCGGCAAATTCTGGCCGATAGAACCAATCAGACCAATAGGCCCATCCGGCCTTGGTCATCTCGACAGGCGAGTCGATCCAAGACCCGTTCGGCCCATGACGCCGGATCCGGTAGGCATCCTTCCACATCACGCTGGTGCCCTCCGGCACGTAGAGGAAGAGATATGGCTGATCCTCAAAAATCACTCGTTGGAGGTTGCTAGCCATGGAGATGATTTTCTCGCGGTTATATTCCTGCCTGATTTCATCAAGGAGGCGGTCAGCCTCGGGGTTCTTGTAGCCCACGACATTGAGTTGCTCGGGGTTTGTCTGTGAAGAGTGCCAGATTTGGAACTGATCGTAGCTGTTGCCGAGCGACCAACCCAGCACCATGGCGTCGAAGTCGCCTTTATTGATGTGGCTTTTGAGAAAGACGGCCCACTCGTAGAGTTCCACTTTTACCTCAATACCGAGTTGCTTGAGGCCATCTTGCGCAAGGGTGGCGATATCGCGGCGGATTTCATTTCCGTTATTCGTGATGAGGGTGAATGAAAAGCGCTGACCATCTTTTTGCAGGATGCCATCAGGACCAGGCATCCAGCCTGCTTCGGCAAGGAGGGCGCGGGCTTTATCCGGATCGTAGGCGAACGGTTTGAGCGACGGGTCGAAAAACCACATGCGTGGTGTAAAAATACCAGTGCTCTGAAGACCATGTCCGTAGAGGATAAAGCGGACCATGGAAGAGACATCGACCGCGTGGGCGAGGGCGCGGCGTACTTTTGGGTCTTGGAAGAGCGGGCGTTTGAGATTCCAGCCGATATAGGTGTAGCTGCTGCCAGGGCTGGTGAAGACCTCAAAGCGGTCATCCTTCGAGAAGGTTGTCACTGTCCATGGTTCAGCACTCCAGAAGTCGACCTGTCGGGTTTCAAATGCCAGACGCAAGGTAAGTTGGTCCGGCATGAAGCGATAGACGACGGCATCCAGCCAAGGCCCCGGCGCGTTGAAATAGGTGGGGTTCCGAATGACGCGGATGAATTCATTGGTTTTCCATGCGTCGAATTTGAATGCTCCAGTGCCTACCGGGTTTCGGTTGAAGTTGGCTACCCACCAGCTTTGAGGTTTTCCCTCAAGCAAATGCGCGGGAAGGATCGACATCATCCAGCTCTCCAACGCCGGAGAGTAAGGTTTGCGGTAAATGACACGGAACGTGTGGGGGGTAGGTGCCTCGACGCGAAGAATAAGGTCGAAGTCAGGTTTGCGTGGGGAAGCGGTGGCGTCATCCATGATCGCGTCATAAGTGAAGACCGCATCGTGCGAGGTGAATGCGGCACCGTCATGCCAACGGACATCATTTCTGAGGGTGAAGACAACCTCGGGTTCGGCAAGAAATGGAACAGGATCACCAATCTCGACGTTGCCACCCCCTATGGAATCAAGGGCAGCGGAGATTGTTTGCTTCAGGGCAGGGTCTGCAGTGAGTTCACACGCCGCTCCGGATTCCACCCATGCACGGAGGATTGAGTTTGGAGGAAGGGCAGCATGAAGTTTGGGCAGGACTTCATGGGCGTTGGCTTTGGACTCCACACGTATGGTGGCCAACGGTGCCAATGAATCAGCTGCAAATAACGCCGCAATGTCCCGGGATGTGTCGAGGCCCGGTTCCCGCATAACAAGTAGAAGACGATTATCTTGCGATTGAATGCGAGTGAGCGACCAGATTTCCCAGTCACTTTTGCGCGACTCCAGAACAGCAGCCGCAGCTAGGGCGGCAGGGCGATCACGGAACACAAAGGTTGTCGTCTGAGTCAGTGTCCAAGACGTCGCTAGATCGCCAATGATTTCAAGGTCTGGATTGTATTTCAGGAGCCCGTTAAAAAGAGACGAGGTGACCTGTGATGAAGCGCTGTCGGCTTGCTGAATAGGATTGAGCGTAGAGGGTTCGCCCAGCACGCCGAGGGACATTTCGTTCTTTCGATCCGTGGCTAATCGGGAGGAATTCCAAAAGGAGATTCCGATCAGCAATAGGAGTAAAACAGGAAATCCGTAAATGAACCAACGGGCGATACGCATGGCGAAAAAACGGGATTACTATGCCCGGTGAGGTCGATAGCACAAGTGGCGTTTGCATTCAGTCACTGCGGCATCGATACCATCACAGTGGGAGGCAACGCGATTGTGGATAGAGCACTCAGAGGGGGTTTCGATCGTAAACGTGCGATCCGCATGGCCAAAGTGTAGCAGTAATGCCTCAGGCCATTCTGGAAGGGTGTCAGGGGACACGCGCCGGCGGATGACGCCGTGTCTGGAACGACTTCCATCGATTCTTGAGCGGGGATCATGTGGGAGGTGCCGTTCCATCGCAGTGATGATTTTTTCACCCAGGTGGGGACGGGTGGCGGATGTCTCGTACACATAGACGCCACGAGCGTCATAGTCCTCATGGAGAATGATCGCGAGATCGAAGTGCTTTGCGGCTATGAGGGCGCACTGGGCAGCAATGTGGGGGGTGGTATGCGGATTTTTGTAGCAACGGTTGAGATCGATCCCTTGATCATCAGTCCTTTTATTGTGGGTGAGTCCCCAAGGATTCAGGCAGGGAAAAATCGTGAGATCCAGCGAAGGAAGGAGGTGCTGGTTTCCTGAAACCCATGAGAGCAACGCTTCCGTCGAAGCGCTTTCATCTCCATGAATTCCTGCCGAGAGATAAAGGCGAAGTGACCCTGGAGAGGCGGAGATGCTGCGGGCCCAGTAGATCTCGAATCCACCACTTTGAGCGAAACTCGAAAACCCCAAGCCAGCCTTGCGTGCCGCCGATTTCCACCGCTTCACAAGCCATGGGTAATCGTGGCTGCGTGAAAACTCCTCAGCCGCCTGTTTTGACTTCGATGATGTCATGGGGTGCGCTCTCGCGGAGTCCCGCGCTGGAGATTCGGGTGTAGCGTGCATTGGCGCGGAGGGACGGGAGATCGTTTGCTCCGAGGTACCCCATGCCGCTCTGAAGACCCCCGGCGATCTGGGCAAGAACGGTATCGACCGATGCCGAAACTTCCTTGAGTGCTTCCACACCTTCAGCAGCGGATTTCTGGGCGGTTTCCTTCACGTGTCCATACCGCGCCGCGCTTCCGGCCTTCATCGCGGCATGGCTACCCATGCCACGATATTGTTTATAGAATTTGCCATTGATTTCCATGATCTGTCCGGGCGCTTCTGGGCAGCCCGCCAAAAGGCTGCCACAGACGACACCTTGGGCGAGGGTGAGGGCTTTCACGACATCGCCGGATTTTGTAATTCCGCCATCGGCCAGAAGGGATACCCCGCAATGAGCGGCAGCCTTTGAACATACATAGAGAGCGGTGAGTTGAGGAATGCCCACACCGGCAACAACGCGTGTTGTGCAAATCGATCCCGGGCCTTGGCCGACCTTGATCGTTGTCGCGCCACAATCGGCAAGAAATTCAACGCCGGTAGCACTGGTGACATTTCCCGCGATGATTGGAAGATTTGGAAAGACCTCGTGAATCGCACGCACAGCTGATCCCACACCAAGTGTATGGCCGTGGGCTGTGGAGACAGCCACAACATCCAGACCCCGTTCGACAAGGGCTGCAACGTGTTCGATGAGGTTTCCCCTGTCGAGAGAACCATCTGCCGCACGGGGCGCACTGATCGCCGCGCCGCAGAGAAGGCGGAATTTTTCGTCGCGAGAGGGTTTGGTTTGCAGGGAGCGTTCCTGCGTAATGCGCTCGATATCACTCAACGTAAAAAGTCCCTTGAGGTGATCCTCCGCATCCACGACCAGAAGTTTGTGAATCCCGATATTGTCAGTGAAAAACCGGTCGGCACGAGCGATGGGATCGTCACCCAGCTCAGACTCCCGGATCGTGAGGACCAAGGAACGGCCAACCATGGCTTCTTGAACCGACCGCGATGCAAACCGTGGCCGCACGCAGTGACCGGGGAGAAGTCCTAACAACCGCTCGGATTCATCCACTACTGGAAAGGTGCTGAAGGAGTATTTTTTCTCTTCGATCAAAGTGATGACATCACCGATGTGTTGTTGGGGGTGGACCTTGATCGGTTCGCGAATAAGGCCGTGGATATGGTTTTTTACGCGGCCGACCTCCGATAATTGCTGCTTCTGCGGCATGTTATAGTGGATCAGTCCAAGCCCGCCGTTGAGAGCTAGAGCGATCGCCATGCGTGACTCGGTCACCGTGTCCATATCCGCCGAGACGACCGGTAGATGCAGGTTCAGGCCGGGGGCCAGAGAGGTCTCGATATTCGCTTCGCGGGGGATGATGTTGCTGTAGAGGGTGGCCAGGGACACATCATCGTAGGTCAGAGCCGCATCCGAGTGTGCGCGGAAAAAAGAATCCGCCGGTTGATAAAAGAGGGAATCCCAGTCTGCGGGAGTCCGAGGCTGCGAAGTGAGTGATTCCATAGCCGACATTCCCGAAGTGGCTAGCCTGAGGCAAGTAGAAACTCACAGGATATTGCCGTACAAATGACTCGCAGGTATGTTCTCTGTCTCATGGTCCGGCATCTTTACGTCCACATCCCGTTTTGTCCGAAGGTGTGCCCTTATTGCAGTTTTTATAAAGAGACCAGCGATCGAAATAAGACCCAGGCGTTTCTTGATGCAGTCCTGCGTGAGGCTGAAATGGAAGCCGAGGGATTGAAGCCGCAAACTGTTTTCTTTGGTGGGGGCACGCCGACGGCACTTTCGACAACTCAATTGCAGTATCTGATCGGGGGTCTCCGAGAGCGCATCGATTTCACGGACGTGGTGGAATTTACCCTTGAGATGAACCCGGCGACCGTTTCACTTGAAAAAGCTGCAGCGATGTTGGCGTTGGGTGTCAATCGCGTAAGCATGGGGGTTCAATCGTGGGACGAAGAACTGCTGAAGGTTCTCGGGCGTGTTCACTCTGGAACACAAGCCGAACGAAGTTATCGAATCCTCCGTGAAGCAGGGTTTGGGAATGTGAATTTAGACCTCATCTTTGGGATTCCCGGGCAAAGCGACCAGCAATGGCGAGATAGTCTCAGGAAAACGATCGATCTCGCTCCGGATCATATTTCAGCCTATTGCCTAACCTACGAAGAGGACACGGAGTTTTTTGAACGCTTCCAAAGAGGAGAAATGGGGCCGGAGACCGAGCGTGATTCTGAGTTTTTTGAAATGGCCATGAAGGAACTCGAAGGCGCTGGGTATGGACAGTATGAAATCTCCAACTACGCCAAGGCTGGCCGCGAGTGCTTACACAATCTCGGTTACTGGCGCGCGGCGGATTATGCCGGTTTGGGACCCAGCGCTGTATCGACAAGATCGGGGTGGCGTCGGCGCAATGTTGCGGACACCGCCGAATTTACTCGCCGAGTGATCCATGCGGAGGATCGATTCGAATCCTTGGAAAAACTCGACAAAGAAATTTTAAGGTTCGAACAAATTGCTCTCGGATTGAGAACACGGGAGGGAATAAATGCCGGTTTGCTGGAGTCCAGTCAACGACAGCAAATGATTGGTGAAGGGTTACTTGAAGAATCCGGGGCATCGCTTCGTCTGACCCTCAAGGGGCGTCTCTTGGCCGATGAGATTGCAGCAGAGTTGGTGTAGGGTCCATTAAATCACCCCGACAGATCATTCCTTGAGAGATCGGGGTTGCCTTGACTCCGACAAGGTCTTGAAAGCTCCCTTTATGATCATGAAGAGATAATTGAAATTGCTGACTTGGTAAAATGAACTGAATCCAGCAAATTTGATTGATTGGTGGGTGCTTCAATTTCAATCATTGGCGGGGGGCCAGCGGGTCTGCGCGCGGCGGAGATGTGTGCGGAACTCGGCCTGCATGTCGTTCTTTACGATGCCAAGCGCTCGGTCGGGCGCAAGTTTCTCGTTGCCGGCAAAGGCGGCTTGAACCTTACCAATGCGGAACCAAAGGAGACTTTCTCTGAAAAATATTCAGGAAAGTCCCCGGCTTTTTGGCATGGAATTCTTGATGAGTTCAGTGCCCAAGAGCTGCGCCGATGGGCTGCTGATCTTGGTTGTGAGACCTTTGAAGCAAAAAGCGGTCGAGTTTATTTGAAAGACCTCAAAGCCGCGCCTCTGCTTCGCCGTTGGGTGTTGAAATTGAAGGCGGCAGGCGTTGAATTTCGGATGCAACACCGTTTGCTGGATATCATCCCCGGGCCACCTTTCCGTCTTTTGTTTGAAAACGGCACGCAAGCAAACTCAGATGCCGTTGTGCTGGCGCTCGGGGGAGCTTCATGGCCGGATACAGGTTCGGACGGTCTCTGGGGAGTTTTTTTGAAAAAGCTCGGGCTTAAGATCTCTCCGCTTGCCCCAGCCAATTGTGGGTGGGAGCACGATTGGGCACCAGAAGTTCTAACGGCGGCTGAGGGGAAACCGCTGAAAAATATCCGCGTTATCGCTGGCAACAAATCATCAGCTGGCGAACTCCTTTTAACCCATTACGGCCTGGAGGGTGGTCCGCTCTACGCTCTAGGCCATTCACTTCGAGCGATGGAGCATCCGAGCATTTCAATCGATCTGAAACCCGCCCACTCCATAGAACAACTCGTAGCCAAAATGGAATCCGCCCGAAAGAATATCGCCGATGAAGCCCGACTACGCTGGAAACTCAGTGATGCTGCTCATGCTCTCCTTGCCGGGCGCAATTGCCCTGATGCAGTCTCTCTTGCTCATGAGGCGAAGAATGTCGTGATTCCCTTCAAAGGACCTCGCCCAATTGCCGAGGCCATTTCCACCGCTGGAGGTCTCTGCTGGGAAGAACTCACGGATGATCTCATGGTTAAAAAGCACCCAGGGCTTTTTCTGGCAGGTGAAATGATTGATTGGGAGGCACCCACTGGCGGCTACCTGCTTCAGGTATGCTTCTCAACCGGCACAATTGCCGCTCATTCAGCGTGCAAGTACCTTAAAGAAAGACGAGAGGGGTAAACTTTTCCCATTTTAATGGATGGCTGTGTCTCGCCGCTGGAATTTATGGCGAGGGTGTTTCATTAGGCTCGCATAGGTCCGAGTACAGTAATGGGGGTAGCGGGAAGGGCCCCTTTTATCATCCATACTTCAAGTAATTTTCAAGTTTGACTTATTCACACAGCAGGCGCACTTTATAATTTACGTTATCAAGGATGATTATCGGAAACAGCATGGTCGCTGGGAGTATGATGGCGGACAATTTGAGGTTGTCCTTGAATCGTCATGCTCAGACGCTGGAGAGGATTTCCTCTGGAAAGCACATCAATTCTGCCAAGGACGACCCTGCTGGTCTCTCAATGGCAACAAAGCTGTCTGCAGCCATCCGTACTTCGGATGTCTTTGAGAAAAACATCCAGAATGCGATTTCGTTTTTGCAGGTGCAAGATGGTGTTCTTGCTCAAATGGGGAGCGCGCTTGAGCGGATGGCTGAGTTAAAGGCGCTATCCGATGACGTTACGAAGTCGAGCGAGGATGTGGAATTGTATCAGACGGAGTATGTGGCGCTGCAGGAGCATTTGGAGCATCTCTGCATGGAGGAATTCAACGGGATTCGGTTGTTCGCCAGTTCCTCAACTCCTGATCACTTTTTTGTGCAGAATTTGGAGAGGGATGAGAATCACCAAATCAGCAGACCTTTTACTGAGGATTTATTTGTAGGATTTACGCGTTATGTAGGAGGGAATGTCTACTCAGTAGTATTATCTGATGCAATAACGTGGTCGGATGCAAGGGTTGATGCCGAAACAAAAGGAGGGCATTTGGTGTCAATTACAAGTGAAGAAGAGATGGAAAAGGTTTCAAAAATTGCGCCAGATTCAGACAGCAGGAATTTGTGGATTGGAGCAACTGATGGGAATGAAGAAGGGGTTTGGGAATGGGTAACAAGTGAATCATGGAATTACACGAACTGGGCTTCAGGTGAGCCTAATAACTACAATAAACTGGAGCATTATGCTCACAAAAAAGCTAACGATGTTAAATGGAATGATTATCCAAATGATGGTCCTTTTAATACAGATGTTGCAAATATTGTAAATGGCTATATTTTTGAAAGGGAATCTCTTAGTATTATACCATCTATATAAAATAGATAGACACAATAAATTTA
>ERZ889217.516-NODE-516-length-23102-cov-17.270708_pt1 | contig 23102 bp, 21 predicted proteins | sample MGYA00521098_ERZ889217 | MGnify/ENA primary metagenome ERZ889217 (study PRJEB32303, sample SAMEA104408613) | aquatic metagenome | biome: Brackish water; feature: Pelagic; material: water | place: Baltic Sea | collected 2014-06-10T22:04:00 | depth 2,362 m ... | reverse complement strand
ATCCTCGCCCGCGACGCGACTTTTGCCGCCCCCGAGCCGGTGCGACACGTAACTCGAACGCGCTCTAGCGGTCGAAAAGCCGCTTGATGGCCCACACCGTGGCCGCCCGCCCGGCCCGGGCTATCGACCGCGTCAGTGGAATATGCTTTGGGCAAACCGCCACACAATTCTGGGCGTTGCCACACATCTGGATCCCCCCCTTCGACGTCAGGGCCTCGAGCCGTTCGTCGGCGATCATCTTCCCGGTGGGGTGGGAATTGAACAGCATTGCCTGGCTGATCGCATGCGGACCGAGGAAGTTGGAATCGAATGCCTTCCTCCGTCGGATTTCAAAATCTGCCTCCGATTCCGTCTCCTGCCGAACCAGCTCGATTTTGGTGAACTGAGGGCAGGCCTCCATGCAGCAGCCGCAGCTAATGCATTCCGTGAGCGGGTAAGCATCTTGCTGTTGCTCAGGTGAGATCCGTGGCCCAGGACCGTGGTCGTAGGAATCGTCGACGGGTACCCAAGCCTTGACCCGCTCCAAAGAGCGGAACAATCGGTTGCGATCGACCACGAGATCACGGACAACGGGAAACTTCGACATCGGACGGAGTTCGAGTTCCCCACCGTTCTCGTCCAGAAGTTTATCGACGAGGGCCGAGCAGGCCATCCGGGTGCGGCCGTTGATCAGCATCGTGCAGGAACCACACACCTCTTCCAGGCAGGAGCAATCCCAGGCCACCGGCGCTACTCGCCGGCCATCCTGAGTACGGGCCTGGGCCGCGATCTTCTGCAGCACGCTGATCACGTTCATGTTCGGCTCGTGAGGCACCTCGTAGCGTTCCCAGTAGCTCTCGCCACCAGTCACGTCCTGCCGCAGGATCCGCACTCGCACCCGGCCGGCAGGCGGCACAGGGCCGGTTGCCGCGACAGCCTCGTGCCCCGTCTCAAATCCTTCAACCGCTCTGATCATGAGGTTCTCTCCCGGTGTGCCGATCTCAGGTGGCCGCCCCAGCGGCAGCCAATTCCACCCGGCCGTTTTCGGCACTCCGGGCGGCCAACCGCTCCTTCCAGACTTCCTCGATCACCTCGCCACCCACCAGCCCGTAGAGCCGAGGGCGAGGCGGAAGCAGCGAGGTATCGACATCCTGATAGTTGATCTCCGGATTGCCATCGGCATCGCAGACGGCAATCGTCGATTTGAGCCACTTATTTGTGTTGGCCTCGAACCGGTCGCACCACCGCTCCGCCTCGGCCCGCTTCTCGATCGGGTCGGTGGCCTCGATTCCGGGCATCGCGAAGTCAGGCTTGTAGTGGGCTCCGCGGCATTCATCTCGCAACAAGGCACCCTTGATAATCAGCTTGGCGATCGGAAACATGTCGCCAAGCGACTTGGTGAACACGACATTTTGATTCGTCCAATTGCCCGTGTCCGAGACGGCACAGCGATGCCATCGCTCCTCCATGCCACAGACCTCGTCATAGGCCTCGGCAAGCTGCTCGTTGCGGCGCACCACCGTGGCCACCCGGGTCATCAGGCTACCGAGTTGCTGGTGGAGTTCGTAGGGGTTTTCCGTGCCGGCCGTGCGGCCCAAAAGCTCGCGATGCCGCTCTTCCTGGTGGCGGATCTCCGCCTCAAAGAGCCCGGTCGAGTCGGCCGCCCCGGCCACTTCCTCACGGGCAGCCAACAGGCTCGGGGCCACGAACAAGCCGCTGAAGATGCACGACAGCAATGAATTGGCACCGAGCCGATTCGCCCCGTGATATTGGTAGTCACACTCCCCGATCGCATACATCCCGGGAACGCTCGTCCGCTGATTCCGTGGTGAACCCTCGGCCATGCCGCCGCTGCTGCTCCGCTCGTAATCCACCCACAGCCCGCCCATCGAATAATGCACGGCCGGAAAAATTTTCATCGGCACGTTGCGGGGATCGACGCCCTGAAATTTCTCGTAGATCTCCAGGATGCCACCCAGTTTGCGGTCGAGGATTTCTCGCGGGATGTGCGTCAGGTCGAGGTAGACACAGAGCCGATCCTTCTCCACCGACAGCCCTTCGTTCGTGCAGATGTCGAAGATTTCTCGTGTGGCAATGTCACGGGGCACAAGGTTGCCATACTTCGGATACCGCTCCTCAAGAAAGTAGCAGCGTTCGGCTTCGGGTATGTCGCGGGGATCTCGGGCATCCTGAGGTTTCCGCGGCACCCAGACCCGGCCACCTTCACCCCGAGCGCTTTCGCTCATCAGCCGCAGTTTGTCGGCCCCAGGAATCGCCGTGGGGTGAACCTGAATGAACTCGCCGTTCCCGTACCACGCGCCTGCCTGGTAGGCCCGACTGACGGCGCTGCCCGTACAGACCATCGACATCGTGCTCCGGCCATAGATCAGCCCGTTGCCCCCGGTCGCCAGCACGACTGCGTCGGCAGGAAAGCTCCGGAATTGCATCGTGACCAGATCCTGGCAGACGGCGCCTCGGCACCGGCCCTGGTCATCGATCACGGGAGCGAGAAAATCCCAGAATTCGTACTTCGACACCAGCCCTTCCGCCTCGCGGCGACGAACCTGCTCGTCGAGGGCGTACAACAATTGCTGGCCGGTTGTGGCCCCGGCAAAGCTGGTCCGCTTGAAGAGCGTGCCTCCGAACCGCCGCTGATCACGAAAGCCCTCGGGAGTGCGGTTGAACGGGACCCCGAGCCGATCCATCAAATCGACGATCCTCGGGCCCCAGTCGGCCATTTCTTTGACCGGGGGTTGATGCTGCAGAAAGTCGCCGCCGTACACGGTGTCATCAAAGTGCTTCCACTCCGTATCGCCCTGCTGTCGGGTCAGGGCATTGACGCTGTTGATCCCGCCCTGGGCACATACGCTGTGGGAACGCTTGACCGGCACGAGGCTGAGGAGATCGACATGGACGCCGAGTTCCGCCAGCCGCATCGTTGCAGCCAGGCCCGCCAGGCCTCCTCCGATCACCAGAATTCTGGGCTGTGCCATGCGATCACTCTCCCTTCGACTTGAGCGCCGTCGGAAGCATTGGCGATGCTCCCGGCGGCGAGAGTTTCTCTTTCTGCTTTTCCATCCACTCTTCCGTGGCACGGGCCTGTTCGACGTCGATGTTTCGCATTCCGGAAATTGCTCCGAGACCGGCGGCCGCCAGCACCACCCCCACCGCGATGCTCACGAAATTGGCCCGCCGCATCGCCGCCGGGCTTGTCCAGATGCCCCAGGTGATGCCCAGCGTCCACAAGCCGTTGGAAAAATGAAAGACCGCGGCAAGCACCCCCAGGGCGTAGAGCGCTGAAATCCACATCGGCTGGAGTGCCACCGCAGCTGTGCTGGAGGCGTAGTGCGGATCGAACTGACCGCCACCCAGCGGCTTACCCAACCAGTGAAGTTGGATGATGTGCCCGACGATAAATACCGCTGCGACCATTCCTGACACCCGCTGCAGCGTGTAGCGCACATTTCCAACGTAGGGATACGATCCAACGTTCGGCAGCCCATTGGCGATGATCAGAAACCCCACCACCGCATGGAAAGCCAGCGGCAAAAAGATGAAGGCCACCTCCACCGGTACCAACAGCGGTCCTAACGAATGGATCATGTCCACCCGGGCCTGAAAGGAACCAGCGCCGGCGAGAATCGACGAATTGGTCAGGAGGTGAACCACCAAGAAGGCGCCCACCGGCACCAGGCCCGACAACGAAAACAGGCGGTAGATCAGAAACTGATGGCGTTCCAGAAAGGAAGACTCGCTCACGACATGCTCTCAGGGGGCGGGGTTGGCGGGGACCGAAACCGACCTGTGCCGCCGCCAACGGCCGTTTGATTGAGTATAGATGCCGCTCCGGAGGCGACAACGCCAAAGGCGGTTTGTCGCCGCGGGTGCCACGAATTTATACTTTGGAGCGTTGGAAAGACTCTGACGCGACGGAGGGCGGTTGGTGACGTCTGTGACAGCATCGGACGGGTCGTCGTCCTCGGAACAGGATCGCGAGGTCATCACCCATCTCCCGGACGGAGTCGCTGTGCTCGAAAATGGGTCAACGATCCGTTGGGCCAACGAGCGATTCGCGGCCTGGTGTGGTAGCCGGGGCCCCGCCCGCGGTTGCGACTTTTTTGCGGCGCTCGATCTGCCGACGCAGGAGCTGGCAAGCTTCCGCGAGGCCCTGCGAAGTGGCCAGCCGGCCACCGCCACACTTCGGACGTCGGCCAATCATTACTTTGATGTCCAGGCCTCGGTGGCCTTTCCGGTCGCGACCGAATCGGGTCCGTCCCTGCGGACGGTCGTCTCGGTTCGCGACGTCACCCACGCGATGCTCGAGCAGCAGAAGCGGGCGGCGATCCACGCGGCTGGCGAACGGCTGGCCGATCTCTCGCCGAGTGAACTGGCGGACATGACGATCGACGAGCGGATCGAACTGCTCAAAAGCAACATCATCTACTACTCGAAGGACCTCCTGCAGTTCGACGTGGTGGAGATTCGGTTGCTCGACAAGCAGACCGGCCGGCTCGACAAACTGCTGGCCGAGGGGATGCAGCCGGAGGCGGAGGCGCGGATCCTCTACGCCCGGCCTGAAGGCAACGGCGTGACCGGTTATGTGGCGGCCACCGGCCGCAGCTACACCTGCTCCGACACCACCAAGGATCCGCTCTACCTCGAGGGTTGCAAGGGGGCGAAGAGTTCGATGACCGTGCCGTTACTTCTCCACGACGAGGTGATCGGCACCTTCAATGTCGAAAGCCCGGAACCCGGGGGCTTCTCCGCAACCGACCTCCAGTTTCTCGAAATCTTCTCCCGCGACGTCGCGGCGGCCTTGAACACCCTGGAACTGCTTGTGGCCGAGAAGGCCTCGACGGCCGCCGAGAGCATCGAGGCGATCCACGGGGCGGTGGCCCTTCCGGTGGATGACATTCTCAACGACGCCGTGGGTGTGATGGAACGCTACATCGGCCACGACGCCGACGTCGTCGAGCGGCTCCAGCGGATCCTGCGAAATGCCCGTGACATCAAGCAGGTCATTCAGCGGGTCGGAGAGCAAATGGCCCCCAGCGCCGCCCATGCCCAGCGGCGGCAGGCGGCTCGACGGGCCTCGCTGGAAGGGCGGCGGATCCTGGTCGTAGATTCCGACGACCAGGTGCGGGCCGCAGCCCACGCCCTGCTCGAACGCTCCGGCTGCACGGTGGAAACGGCCCGGGACGGTGCCGAAGCGGTGTCGATGGTTCGGTCGGGGGGGATCGATGCCTACGACACGATCATCTCCGACATTCGGTTGCCCGACATGAGCGGCCACCAACTGTTGCTCAAACTGCAGGAGATTCTCAATCCGGTGCCGCTGATCTTGATGACCGGCTTCGGCTACGACCCGGGGCATTCGATCGTGAAGGCCCGGCAGGCGGGCATCGATCTGGTGCTGTTCAAACCGTTCCGGATCGACCAGTTGGTCGATACCGTGGAAAAGGCTGTGCTCCGCCGGGCCGCGGCCACCAGCCACGCGGCGGGCCAGGGCTGAATCAACGACGCCCCCGTTCTCCCAGTTTGCCGGGATTTCGCCCTGCTCCTACCACGGCGACATGGCCTTGACCCACCCTGACGCACGGCAGTACTTCTGTCGCGCTCTGGCTCAGTCCCCAGGAATGGCGAAGACATGTCGCACACCCCAATCCCCTCTGCCTGCCGTCTTCGTGCCCGCCTCGTGCCGGCGCTGCTGGTGGGATTCCTCACCTGCAGCAGGCTATTGTCGGCCGAGGATGACTCCGGCGCGGGCGGGGCGAGCGACGCGGCCGAGGCTCGGCAGGTGATCCAGCAGGCCATCGAGCAGGCGGACCGGCGGCCGGGCCCACCCGCTCTTCAGGCCGGCCGAGGCATTGCCGCGCTGAGTGCGGCCAACCCCGATGAGCCCGAAGGGCTACGGACCGCCCGAATCTCGGCCGAGGTAGCGGCCCGGCAACTCGAAGCCAAGCGACTCGCTCAGAAGTCACCCGCCGACGCCCTCGCCTTGCTCGACGACCTCGACGCCGGGCTCGCCGCCCAGCCTCTGGCCGACGACGCCCGCAGCCAGCTCCTGCGCCGCATCGAACGCACCCGGATCGAGATCGAGGGAGCCACCGGCAAGCGCCGGGCGGAACTCGCGCTCGAGCGTCGCAATGCCGAGGTCGAATCCCAGATCGACCGTGAGCGGGCCCAGCGGGTCGAAGTCGACCAGCGGCTCATCATGCTGGTGGAGGAATACAACTCGCTGATCGACGAGCAGCGTTTTCCCGAAGCGGAGGCGGTGGCCAAGAAAGCCGGACAGCTCGCCCCCGACAATCCCGTCGTGCGCCAGCTCCTCTCCCAGAGCCGCACGATCCGCCGACTCGACACCCAACGCACGATCGTGGGAGACAACGAGGTCGGCTTCCTCGACGTGATGGAGGACGTGGAGCGGTCCGGCCGGCCGATCGCCGGTTCGATCGAGTTTCCCGACTCGAAGGAGTGGGCCAATCTCACGAAAACCCGCTCCGAGCTGCTGGCCGAGGGCCGGTCACGAGCGACGGCTGAGGAAGTCCTGATTCAGCAGAAGCTCGACGTGAAGGTGCTGCCCTCGTTTCGGGAGCAGCCCTTGGCAACCGTGCTCGACGCCCTTTCGAAGCAGGCCGGCGTGGCCATCCACCTCGACATGGTCGGCCTTGACCAGGAAGCCGTCAGCAGCAACACGCCGGTGACGCTGTCGCTCGATCAGCCGATCTCGCTCAAAAGCGCCCTGAAACTGCTGCTGGAGCCCCTCCACCTCGGCTATGTGGTTCGCGACGAGGTGCTCAAGATCACGAGCCCGCGGCTCGTCAGGGGCGTGGTCTACGCGGTCACCTACCCAGTCGCAGACCTGGTGTTGCCGATCCCGAACTTCTCTTCAGATGGCCTCGGGATTACCGGCGCCTTGCGAGAGGGCTACAGCCAGGCCGCCTTGCGCAACTCGCTCTCCGTGCAGGTCGGTCCGCCGCCGGCTGGCGTGGGGCCGGTGGCCCGCGGCGGTGAGGCAGCAATCAACCCGACCTCGCTCGCCCAGGTTCAGTCGGGGGGCGGGCCCGCAATGGGCTCCACTCCCTCAATACCATTTGGCCCTCCCTCGGGCGGCGGAACGACCCAAAACTTTCAGCCGCTCATCGATCTCATTCAGAGCACTGTCGCCGCTGACAGCTGGGACGTCGTGGGCGGACAGGGGGCGATCCGCCCCTTTGAAACCAATCTCAGTCTTGTTGTCCGGCAGACCCAGGAAGTGCACGAGGAGATTGCCGACCTGCTCGAGCAACTCCGCCGCCTCCAAGACCTGCAGGTAACCATCGAGGTTCGATTCATCACCCTCAACGACACATTCTTCGAGCGGATCGGCGTCGACTTCGACTTCAACATCCAATCCGGTGTCAACGAGCCGCTCAACATGACCGCCGTGCCGACCTCGAGCAATGGGTCGGCTTCGCCGGATTCGCTCGGATTAGTCGCGGCCCCCGGGGGTCGCTCCCAGACCATCGGCCTCGACAACACCGGTAATCCGGGCGTGGCCCTTTCGCCGAACCGCACTGGCCTCGCCCAGACCAACCAAAATAATCAGTTGGGCCGCAACTTCTTTTCGGTGCCGTTCCGCCAAAACAGCTTCGGTGCGGCTCAGGTGCCGGCCCTGCCGGGTCTGCCCGACCCCGCGAGCTCGGCCGCCAACTTCGGTTTTGCCATTCTTTCCGACATTGAAGCCTACTTCCTGATTCAGGCGGCCCAGGGCAACACTCGGTCGAACGTGATGCAGGCCCCGAAGGTAACCCTGTTCAACGGCCAGCAGGCCTTCGTTTCCGACACCACCCAGCGGCCTTTTGTGACCTCCGTGATTCCGGTCGTAGGTGACTTCTCGGCGGCCCAGCAGCCGGTGATCACCGTGCTCAACGAGGGCACGGCCGTCAACGTGCAGGCGGTGGTCTCCAACGACCGGCGATTCGTGCGGCTGACGCTCGTGCCGTTCTTCTCGCAGATCGGCCAGGTCCAGGAATTTCAGTTTGAGGGCTCGCGCTCGACCAAGGCCAAAAGCAGCGACGAAAAATCGGGCACTGAACTTGACCTGCCAGGCCTCAACGGTATGGCAGGCGTGAGCAATGGCGGAGCCGCCGCGAACGAGTTTGAGACGCTCACCAACGGCACCACGATTCAGCTGCCGGAATTCATCTTCACCACGGTGACCACCACGGTCAGTGTGCCCGACGGCGGTACGGTACTGCTCGGCGGCATCAAGCGGCTCAACGAGGCCCGCAACGAATTCGGGGTGCCGATCCTGTCCAAGGTTCCCTATATCAACCGCTTGTTCAAGAACGTCGGCCTGGGCCGCACCACCCGCAGCATCATGCTGATGGTGACGCCGCGAATCATCATCCAAGAGGAAGAAGAGGAGCGACTCCTGGGGGCGAACCGCCGGTGAACATCTCCCTCACCCGGCTGGCCCTCGTGGCCGGTGCTTCCCTGGCCGGGATCGCCGTGGCGGCCGGAGCCTTCGGCGCCCATGGGCTCAAGGACAGGCTGGCCGCGTCCGGCCAAGCCGAGAACTGGGAAACCGCCTGCCGCTACGCGATGGTCCACGCCCTCGCCCTCTTGGCAGTGGGACTCCTGGCCGCAATCCGCCCGCCGGCTCCAGCGAGCCTGACCGTCGCCGCCTGGTTTTTCTTCGGTGGAACCCTGATCTTCAGCGGTTGCCTGGCTGCCCTCGCCCTCTCCGGCATCAAGATCTTGGGCGCGATCGTGCCGATCGGCGGAGTCCTCATGATCGCAGGCTGGGTTCTCTTCGCCCTCGCCGGCTGGCGGCACGGATGATCGTGGGTGCCAGTTCCCCGGCGTGCCTGAGGGATGGGCGGCGCGGGTCGTCCACGACCCCATCCATACGCCTGGGGAGCATCGTGCGGCGGCTCATGAGCTGCCCATGCCGCTGGCGGGTCTACTCTTCTAGCCGCTCCACCGCTTCGGCCGCTTCAGCGGGCTTGACCACGCTTTCGGCGTCGAGAAACCCGGGGGCGGGATCGCTCTCCAGCCCTTCGGGTCGCTGCGCCCGTAGCACCTCAGGCTGAAGCCGCTGGATCCCCGAATAACGCCGCTCGATCGCCGTCTGATCCCGCTGGAGTGCGACGACCCTGGCCCGCATCCGATGTCGCTCGAGTGCCAGGCGGTCAGACCCCTGCACCCGCTCGAGCGACCGGGAGACCGGCCAGGCCCCCGTGCCTTCAGACTCCTGCTCGGAGGCTCTGGAGAAATCTGCCTCAGCCTCGTCAAGCCTGCCCAATTTGCGAGCGGCGAGCCCGCGGAAGTAAAGGGTCCGCGGATCCTCGGTGCCGGCTTCGACGGCCTGAGTGAGATCGTCGTAGGCCCGCTGGTAGTCGCCGGAGAAATAGGCGTGCACACCACTGCCGTACGCGCGGGCGAGCGCCGGATCCTCAGAAACCGGAGACGCGGCCAAGGCCAGGCCCGCACCGACGACGGCAATCCCGAGGCAGAGGACCCCTGCCGAGATCGGGCTTGGACAATGGCTGCTTACGCTTCGATAGACCATCAACAGATCCCCCAAGAACACGGTTTCTCAAGAAAAGCTATCGACCGAAACCACGCCTGGCAAACGCCGCCTGCCTGCTCCGGCCGCACGACCGTCATCACCCGGCGCAGGCTGCCCGGCAAGGTCTACCCCGCCCCGAGAGCCCCCCGGGCAGCCGCATGGCGGCGGAAGGTGGGCTCGTCGAGAATCACTCCCGCTCGCATCACTTGAAACATCACGGCAACCTGGGGCCAGCCGACCACGGTGAGGAGCCGGTCGAATTCATTCGCCGGACAGCAGCCCTTGAGTTCCGCCGCAAGCAGCCGGCCCTGCCGCTCTGACAGGGTCCCATCCACCTGCCAGACGTGATCGGGGCGGGCCGATCTCCAGAGAATTGCGCCGTCGGGTTCAACGAACATCCGTGGCAGCCTGTCGAGGCCGGCGAGCACGGTGTCGAAGCCAACCGAAAACGGCTCTGCGAGCGACTCGCGGGGCACCTGAAGAACCGGCCAACGCCCCCAGGCGTCGGCGTGCTCTCCTGCGACGGCCGCGGCGGCGGGCAAAGGATGGAGAACGACCTCGAAACGGTAGGCCCGGTCGCGATCGGTGCCGCCGAGGCTTTCGGTCACGGCGTCTCCCCCGATGATGGGATTCCGCCATTCCTCAGGCTCGCCCGCACCCAAGCGGCATAGCCGGCCGACGCCGCCACGTCAGACACGATCAGCTCCGGCGTGGCGTAGTCGTGCAGTTGTCCGATCGCAGTCAGGCAGGGCTGGCAGAAGGCAGCCGCTGTTTTACACGTGCACCGCCATTCCTCGGCTGTCTCGACGGCACCCTGCCAGCGATAGGTGCTTGTGATCGGCCCATCGACCTGCACGCAAGCAGCCAGCCCAGCCTGGACCAGCTGCTCGCCGCAGGCGATGGCGGCAGCCCGCGTGGCAAATGTGGTGCGGATTTCGATCAGTCCCTGCTCAATCATGGCGGGCGGCGACCAGTGGCTCAAGCGCGAGACTCCTCTCCCTGCATCATGCCGCATCGACGAAGCGTTCACCAGCCACCGCATCTCCGACCCTGACGATCCCCGAATCCTGAGGGTGGGGACCGAACCAGCTGAGGTCCAGAGCGGCGGACGGCCAGGGTCGGATCAGCAGCCGAGGAAACTCACCGCCGAGCCCTACAACAGCACCATTCCCGGCGACAGCGTGGGTCGCCAGATGGCCCAACACCATCGTCCCGCCAACCCGCCCGCGCGGCGCGGCCACTTCCAGCCGGCGGATCTCCGGGGGAACACAATTGGCCGACCATGCGAGGCCGGCAGCCGACTCGAGCCAGGCAGCCAACGCGGCCGGGGCGTCAAACTCAAGTTCGTGGGCTGGCGGGTCGCTCAAGGCTGCGCTGAACCAGCGGCCTACGGACCGGCGCCAGTGGTCGGCCACCGCTTCCCGCTGCACCGGAGCGAGCCGGGCGAGTAGCGTCGCGATCTGCTCTGTCATCTCGACGGGAGCGGCCGCGGCGAGTCGGCCGAGCATCGGCTTCAGGCTTTGCCAGGCCACCGGGATGTCCCGCATCCCAACCGCAAACGGCACCAGCAGCCCCACGGTCAGGCTCTCGGCCAGAGTCGGCCGGAAAGCCTCGGCCGACAGCCGGTCCCCGACGTCGGCGCGAAACCGGAGTGGATCGAGGTCGTGGCCATGGCGGATCTCATGGCTGCCGTCCGACCATGCTTCGCCGATCCGAAGCCCGAACCGGTCGACCGCGGTCGAAACCTGACCAAGGTCGGCATCGCGATCACCAAGCAGCAGCACCGGTTCAACCTCCACCCGAGTGACGATCCTGTCGGTGGGGCGGCCGCGGGCGTCGGCTGTCGGCACGCCCAGACCGTGCCGGGCCCAAGACCGGAGCCTGGCGATCGGGCCGCGGGCCGCGCGGAGGGTAGCCGTCAAGACGTCCAGCCGTGCCATCCGACCGCGCCGACCGGCATGCCAGGGCCGCTCTCGGCCGGTCCAGCGTTCGGTCAGAAGCAGGTCGAGGGTGTCTCCCGCGAAGACGAGCGTGACGTGTTCAACGGGCCGGTACCGGCCATCGCGACGAAATCCAGCCCGAATGGTCGCAAGCCGCAGGCCGTCGAGCCACCGCTCAGCCACCGCCGGCGGGTTTCCCCCCAGCGAACCGTCGGAAAGTCCCCAGTTGGCCGTGATCCCGAGCATCGCTTTCCCGAAATGAAGCGGCCAAAAAGCCGTCATCGGGTTCCCGTGGGCCCAACCCTGCCGAATGCCACTGATTGGTTCTTCGGCAGACTGTTCTCGTGGCTTGTGGCCGGTGCACCGAAGCCGGATTCTCATGAAAAGCCCGGCTGGTCATGCCGGTCATGCCGGTCATGCCGGTCATGCCGGTCATGCCGGTCATGCCGGTCATGCCCCGGCCGCGGACAGCCGGTTGGCCAGCCATCGTCAGGGCTCGAGAAACGTCGTCGGGCAGGTGCGTTCGAGCGATCCGTCGAGCTCGGCTCCGGTCACGATCGCCGAGGCTTTGCCCGTCCCGGGGGCCGGCAGCCGGTAGGTGAGTTCGAAGGTCTGACGACCACCGGGCGGGATTGCCCCGATCGACTCAAAGCTCACCCGGGCACTCTCCACCCGCACCCGAGAAGGGATCGGGTCACCGACCAGTCGGGCGCCTTCGGGCAGGAGCACAACAACATCCAGCCGGCCGCTGGGTAACGTGCCGCCGTTGGTAACGGTGCACACGAGGGTGGTGGCATGGCCGGAGGCGACCGGATCGTCGAGGTCTGCCAGCGAGAGTCGGAGGCCGGCTTCCGAGGGAGACCGCAGCCGGGGACGGGGCGTGTTGGAGGTGATTCCCACGCAGGCGTCGTCGGCCAGCATCGACCCGCCGGAGAGTCCCGAGAGCACGGCTCGAACACACGACCGGGTGGGTGGTGAGTCGCTAAACGCACCGGCCACGGGTTCGGCGCGGAGGTTGATCTGCCGCTCTTCCGCACCCTTGGCCGGGACAGCCGGAATGGCCCAGGTGACCTTCGAGCCAACGAGGGCATAGCCGTCTGAGGCCTCGAGCGGGCTGAGGGCGGTATCCCAGGAAAACTCGAGCGTAGCGGGCTGCGAAGGCCCTGTGCCGTTGTTGCGGATGATGGCCACGTATTTCACGACTTCCCCGGCCACCACCGCCGAAGGTCCGCTCAGGTCGAGTTCAATGGCCGGTGTCGTGGGAGTCGTCGGTGCCAGAGCGGCGGGAGCAGCGATCGCCGCCGGAGGACCGAGTATCGAAGCGGCCGCAACCCCCGGAGCAGCAGGAGGAGCAACCACGCTCGGAGGCATCGCCGGCGCATTGACGGTCGAGGGCGGAGCTGCCGGAGGCGGCGTGAACAACGGATTGGGGGCCACTTGCACACAATGCTGAGCCCCACCGAGGTTTTGCTGCGACTGGTCGAGAATCACCACCCGGTGGCACTGCCGGCCCGGCTCATCGAGCAGGAAGTCGAGGGTCAGCCGCCGGGCAGTTCCGGGTGAAAGATCGACGGTGCCCTTCTGTTCGATCGGACTCGTGGATGCCTCGTGGTGATACCCGGAATCGAAGTAGTCGATCACCCGCAACTGCTGAAGCGGCTTGCCGGAGCGGTTGACCAACTCCACCTCAAACGACACGCGGTCGCCCACCCGTCCCTCGAGCGGGCCGGTAATCGATACCAGCACCGGCTCCTGCCCCGAGGCCACGGTCAGGAGCAGGCAAGTCATCGCCGTCAGTGAGAACCGCAGAATCATCTCAAACACTCCCGAGGCCGGCCCGATGTTGGACGGCGAAAAGGCTACCACGGCGACACCCAAAAGGGCACGCGGTCTGCCGCCGCCCCTACCCCCACCCATGACGAAAACCGGTCCGGCGGGGCCGGAAGAACTCGCAGACTGGGGGAAACCGGCCGCCACAGTGGCAAAAAATCGACCCAGGAAAACCTCGGCGTTGCCTCGGTTGTGCCAGTGCGTCTTCGAATCCTGCGGTCGACCTCGAGGACAAAAGCCGAACAAAAGCCGTGCCTGGCTTTTTCCACAGGCAGCGAGGCTCTGCGTGAAAAGGCGATCGTTGGCCCGAGAGCGTGCTGCTTTGGTCTCCGGCCGGGGCTGTGAAGTGGCCAGATTCGCAGCTATGGCGCTGGAGCGGCGCTTGAGCCAGACGCAGCCCGAGGGCCCCTGAGCCGCTCGCAACCGGGTACTGAGTTTTCAGGCAGAGCCTAGATCGCCTCAGAGCGGTGGCGGACGATGTCGCCCTCCACCATGTAAATGACATCCTCGGCGATATTGGTCGCCATGTCGGCGATCCGCTCGATGTGCTTGGATACAGAGTTGATTCTCAGCAGTCCTTCGGCGTTGTCTGGGTCGGCCTTGATCCCCGCCATCACCCGCCGCTGGATTCGCTGGCGGCCGTCATCGACCCCGTCGTCCTCCTCCCGCACCTGCCGGGCGAGAACAGGATCACCACGCACGACCGCGTCAAGGCATTGCTTGACCATTTCCTGGGCCTGCATGGCCATCGAACGGATCTCCGGGGGCAGTTCGATCTCCTGGCCTTTCAACTGAGCCACCCGCTTGGCAATGTTTTTGGCAAGATCCCCCATCCGCTCCAGATCATTGTTGATCTTGAGCACGGCGACCACAAACCGAAGGTCGGCGGCCACGGGCTGGTAGAGGGCGAGGATTTTGAGGCATTCCTCCTCCACCTCCACCTCCATCCGATCGATCTCCTCGTCGTTGGTCATCACCCGCTGGGCCAGAGGCACATCTCGATTGATCAGGGCCGTGATTGCCTTGGAAATCGCCTCCTCTACCAGCGTGCCCACCCTGAGGATTCGCTCTTTGAGCCCGTCGATCTGCCGTTCGATGTGTCGTGTCATACGTGCGTGATGTGGACCGCTCAACCGAAGCGGCCAGTGACGTAGGCCTCGGTCTCGCGGAGCACTGGCTTGGTGAAGATGTCGGTCGTGGCCCCGTATTCGATCAGCCGGCCGAGGTACATGAAGGCTGTGTAGTCGCTCGTGCGGCTGGCCTGCTGCATGTTGTGGGTGACCATGAGCACCGAATAGCGGCCGCGGAGTTCCTGGATCAGATCCTCGACCTTGCCGGTGGCGATCGGGTCGAGGGCCGAGCATGGCTCGTCGAGGAGCAGCACCTCCGGCTCGGCGGCGATCGCTCTAGCTATGCAGAGCCGTTGCTGCTGACCTCCCGAAAGCCCAATCGCGCTGTCCTGCAATCGATCTTTGACCTCGTCCCAGAGGGCTGCCCCTCGGAGGCTGATCTCGCACACCTCATCGAGCACGCCGCGGTTGCCTTCGCCATCGATCCGCAGGGCATAGACCACGTTTTCATAAATGCTCATCGGAAACGGGTTGGGCTTTTGAAACACCATTCCCATTCGTTTTCGCAGGTCGATCACGTCCATCCGCGGATCGTAGATGGAGTCTCCGTTGAGCCGCATATCACCGGTGATGCGGACATTTTGCACGAGATCGTTGAGTCGATTGACACTCCGCAGCAGCGTCGACTTGCCGCAGCCACTGGGCCCGACCAGCGCAGTCACTTTTCCCTGAGGGATCGGCATCGTGATCCGATGCAAGGCCTGCTTGTCGGCATACCAGAGATTGAATCGATCGACCTCGAGCACCGGCCGCTCAGCCAAGACACTCGCATGCACTTCTGACTCGACCTCAAACCCCCCGGCCACCGCGAGTAGCCGATCAGGCGGGGGGGCCTCGGCCGCCGCAGTCTGCGGTTTTGCATCGGTCGCCGCTTGCATGAAAATCACTCCCAACGGGTTGGCCAAATTGTACAGGCCGCGATGACTCCCTGCCGGTCGGCGGAGGCCCGCCGGGCCGTAGATTCCCCCGACATCAAAAGCTGCTGAACTGCTCGAATTCGTCGTAAGGCCGGTGCTCGAGATTGACGAATCTCGTGTAGTCCTGCTGCCAGAGGAGTTTGATGTCGTCGGTGGGGCCGTTTCGCTGCTTGGCTACGATGATCTCCGCCTGGCCGCGAACCCGCTCCTTGTCTTCGTCGTTGGTCTGGTAATACTCTTCGCGATGCACAAACATCACCACATCGGCGTCTTGCTCAATCGCCCCTGATTCTCGGAGATGATTGAGCCGGGGCCGGTTGTCACGGGAGGCCTCGGCCTGGCGATTGAGTTGGGCCAGACAGAGTACCGGGATGTCGAGTTCTCGCGACATCAGCTTCAACCGCCTGGCGATCCGAGCCACCTGTTCCTGGCGGGGATCCCGCGGATTGTCGGGCTCGATCAATTGAAGGTAGTCGATCACCACCAGCGTCAGCCCCTGCTTCCGCTTGAGCCGCCGGGCCACGGCGGCGATCTCGGTCAGGGTGCGGCCCGGGGTGTCGTCGATGTACAGCGGAGCGGTGCCAATCTCGGCTGACTTTTGAACCAGGCGACGGCGGTCCTCCTGGGAGATCGTGCCATTGCGAAGTCGGTGACCATTCACCTGGGCCGCCGAGCAGAGGAGCCGGTCGGCCAATTCAAGGCAGGCCATTTCCAGGCTCACGAACAGCACCGGCTTCTGCGTGCCGATCGAGACATGCTCCGCGATATTCATCGCGAACGCCGTTTTTCCCATGCTGGGCCGAGCCGCAAGAATGATCAACTCGGAGTTGTGCAGGCCACCGCAGAGTGTGTCGAGATCGGTGAAGCCGGTCTCCACCCCACCGATAGCTTGCTCGTGCTTCATCCGGGCGTCCATCCGCACCATCACACTCTCGAGCACCGAGGCGATCGGCTGGGCGTCCGTCGAAGCCCGTCGCTCGAGGATGGCAAAGATTTTTTCCTCCGCCCGCGAAAGTAGCTGTCGCGGCTCATCCACTGAGTCGTAGGCGTCGCGGAGGATATCGGTGCCGGCATCGATGAGCGAACGCAGCAACGACTTGTCGCGAACGATCTGGGCATAGTGGACAGCATGGGCCGCGTGGGGCACCGCTTCGAGCACCTCGGCGAGCAGGGCCGCGCCACCGATTTTTTCCAAATCCCCCTGGTTGCGGAGCCGTTCGAGCACGATCGTGGCGTCGATGCGTTTGCCACCGTCGTGCAGTTCGATCAGGTGCCGGTAGAGGGTCTCGTGGGCCTCATCAGCAAAGTCTTCAGGACGCACCACCAGTGCCACGTCGTCGCAGACGTCGGGCTTGAGCAGGATGCTGCCGAGTACCGCCCGCTCAGCATCGACATTGGACGGACGTTCTCGCCCGTCGAGGCTGGCCGAACCGCCATCACCGGAGTCGCGCCGACGCTTGTCCCCGCGGCGGCGAGCCGAAAGCTCACGCGATCCGTCCCGTGCCGTAGCCATTTCTGCGGCGCCTCCGGACCGAGCTAGCCACTTTTATTGAGCTAGCCACTTCTACTATTTGAGCCACTCTGGGCACGCGACACACACCCGCACACCACAACCAATCGTGCCACATCCTGCTGTCTGATCGATCCATGCATTCACAACCAGCCGCCGACATTCACCGCGATCCTTCACCGCAACGTTCCCGCCACCGCTACGTTCCCGCCTCGAGCATCTGACTGGAGCATCTGACTGGAGCAGTTGCTTGAATCCCGGGTGGAAGGGCCGCTGCTCACTTTCCGCCGGCTTCACTACTGCTGGGCACCACCCAGACTTTAAGGTCACCCTCGACCTCGGCTGCAAGACGTACCTTAACGGTGTAAAGCCCTACCTCTTTGAGCGGGCCCTGAAGGATGATCTGATCGGCCGCCACATCGAGATCCTGCTGCTTGAGCGAGCGGGCGATCTCAGTGGCACCCACCGAGCCATAAAGGTGGCCCTCGTCGTTTGCGTTGGCCTCGATCGTAACGCTTGTGCGCACCAGTTCAGCCAACACGCCCCTCAGGCCAGCGAGCCGCTCGCGGGCGATCTCCTCCAGCTTGGCCCGATGCTTGTCGACCATCCGCTTGTGATGGTCGGTGGCAAACGTGGCAAGGCCCTGGGGCAGCAGGTAATTGAGCGCATAACCCCGCTTTACCTCTACCACCTCGCCCTGCTTGCCGAGGTGTTCGACCTGATGTACGAGCAGAAGTTCAATTCCACCTCGCTCCCCCTTCGGCAGGCGCTTACCTGCACCTGCAACGCGGGGCATGGACTTCGTAGGCATAATTTTCTCCCTGCGAAAAAAGTTCAAAAAGTGGCTTTGGGATCAAAACCGGGTTGGATGCATCAAAAAGGGATGTCGTCGCCGCCACCGGCGCCGCTGAGGTCGGCACCATCATACTCTCCACCACCACCACCACTGCCGAACGCTTCATCGGCGCCCGATGCAGCAGGCTGCCCGGCTGCCACGTGGGGTTTACCCGTCCGACCCCCCTCACCGCGGGATCCGAGCAATTGCATCTTCTCCCCCACGACGCGGAGCTTGGAATTTTTCTTGCCGTCCTTTTCCCAGGTATCGAGTTTGAGCCGGCCTTCGATCAGGAGCGGAGCCCCCTTTGTGACATATTCACCAGCCACTTCCGCGGTCCGTCCCCAGAGCGTGACATCGACAAACGTTGTTTCTTCCACCCATTCGCCGCTTGGTGTCTTCCGCCGGTCGTTGACCGCCAACCCGATGTCGGTCACGGCAGTGCCGGACGAGATATACCGCAACTCCGGGTCGCGGGTGACATTGCCCAGAAGCACCACCCGGTTGTAACTGGCCATGGCTCAAGCCTCCCTATTTACAAACTGAACGCATGTACAACATCTACTGAGGATAGCCCCTCACCAGCAGGCCTGCAAGCCCCCTGGCCACGGTTTAGGTTGCAGCCGCGGTCGTTGCCGGGGCGGGAGCGGGAGCGGGAGGTGCTGGCGGCTTGCGGGGGCTGGCCTCACCTGACGAAAGAGCATGCTGGACCAATGCGTCGGCGATCCGGTCGTCCACGCGGAGCACGAGGTTCCGGAGGATATCGTCGCTGATTTCACACTGCCGCTCGAGGTTGGAGAGCCCATCGCCGCCGGACATGCGGAAGTAGGTCAGCCAGTAGACGCCCTTCTTGTGCCCCTTGATCGGGTAAGCGAGTTTCCGCTCGTCCCACAGCCGGGCCGCCAGGATCTCCCCACCGTGCTGGGTGATCAGGTCGGAAATCTGCTGCGACACGGCGCCGGGATCCCGCGTGTAGCGGCCCGAATCCAAAATAAACATTCCCTCATACACTGCCATAGTTACTCAACCTCCGTCGAATGTGGCCCAAAGTTCTCAGTTGTACCGATTCATCGCGGCCTCCAGACCGCGGGTCGCCCATTCCTCGGCGGCATCAGCCGCCCGTTCCACCATCGCAAGTACCAAGCCGTGATCGGACTTGGCAAATTTCCCGAGCACGAAGTCAGCTGCCTTGCAGCCGGCCGGAACCGGGCCGATGCCCAGCCGCAGGCGAGGCACTGTTGTTGACCCCAGCCGGGTCATGACGTCGGCCAGGCCGTTTTGTCCTCCCGCCGATCCACCCGCCCGCAGCCGAAGCGTTTCCAGCGGCAGGTTGAAGTCGTCGCACGTAATCAGCATCTCACAATCCGTGATCTTGTAGAAGTCCCGGGCCGCCAACACGGCCGAACCGCTCAGATTCATCCACGTTAAAGGCCACAGGAGCAGCACCGGAACACCCCGGATGCTCACCTGCACCACCTCGCCTTGAAACCGCGCCCGTCGCCCCGGCGAACCTGCCCGGCGGGCCAACACCTCGAGTACCTCGAAGCCGACGTTGTGGCGGGTTCCCAGATAGGCATGACCAGGATTGCCGAGCCCAACCAGCAATTTCACGGCATACCAGCCATTCGGAACGACCTGGTCACGACGCGACTGCCGGAGTCAGCCCGGCAAGCCTCACTCGGCCTGAGCCTCTCCTTCTTCTGCAGTCCGTCCGATCACTGCCGGCTCGGCCGGTTCGCCGGCTTCGTCGTGGGCCTTCTTTCCTGGCAACGCACACGTCACAACCGTTTCATCGGCATCCGCGAACGCCTTGGCTCCCGGAGGAAGTTCCAGGTCACGAACCTTGATCACGTGTCCGAGTTCGAGATTGCCCACCTGAGCATGGAGTCGATCAGGCACATGGTCAGCGGTGCACTCCAACTCGATCTCATGCATGGCCAGATTGACGATGCCCCCGGCCTTATGGCCAGGGCACTCACCCTTCAGATCCACCGGCACCTTCACCCTCACTCGCTCCGACGCACTGACCCGGACAAAATCAACGTGCAGCGGTTCCTTGCCATAGGTATCCCACTGCAGGTCCTTGATCAGAGCCCCAGTTTTGACGGCGCCTTCGAGTTGCACGATCCGGCTCTCATGGCGAATGGCCAGGAGCAAGGCATCCCGGCTGGCCGACAAACCGACACACGCTTCCCCGTGTCCATAAAGGATCGCCGGCACGAAGCCGGAACGCCTGAGCCGCCGGGCCTCGCGTGAACCCGAAGAAGACCGGAGGGTAACCTGTAGCGTGTCGCTCATGCCGAGGCCTGGAACCTGTGTAAGTGGGGTGGCAAAAAAAGGATCGCCGCGGGGAAGCGCCGCAGAAAGCCTGTAATTGTGCCACGGACGGGCCATTTCGCAAGGCATCCGCGGAATCGGGCCGAATCGCTGAGCCCGGGGATGAGGCAGCGAATGTCAGAGCACCGGCGCAGCCGAGTCTACGCCTGTCGTCCGAGCCCGCCAGTTGACACTACTTCTCTGCATCAGCCCCTGGTCAGCCCCTGGTCAGCCCCTGGATTGCCTTTGGAATGCAGGCCGCATTCAGTCTTGCCCGTGCCGCTCCACCGGCCGGCCCGTTCGTCTTCATCAGCCGTCACGGATCGGGTGCAGGGAGCGCAGCCGATGCTCACGTAGCCACGGTCATGGAGCGGGTTGTAGGGCACCTTGTCCCGGAGGATCGTGTCCCACACCATGGCCTTGGTCCAATTGGCCAAGGGCGAGATCTTCACCACCCCGAATTTGTAGTCCCAGCCAACGATTGCCGCCGCCGCCCTGTCGTCGCTCTGATCCCGTCGGATCCCGCTCATCCAGGCGTCGAATCCGGCCAGCACCCGGCGAATGACCGCGAGTTTGCGGTCGCTGCAGCACCGGTCGGGCGTGGTGCGGTAGAGCGGGCCGCCATGCTGCCGCTCGTAGTCCTCGACGTTCGTCTCGGGCCGCTCGAGGGCCACCTCGATCCCATACCGTTCCGCGATCTGATCCCGAAGCTCGAGCGTTTCTTGAAATTGGTAGCCGGTGTCGAGGTTGAACACAAACGTGGCCGGGGCAAGCGTCGCGAGCCAGTGGAGAATCAGGCAGCCTTCTGGGCCGAAGGCAGTGGCCATCGTGAGCCGCGTACCAAACCGTTCTGCCGCCCAGGCGATGATCTCGGCTGGAGACGCTGGTTCAAGCGACCGACTAGCTCGTGCGAGTTCTTCCCGAAACTCCGGAGTGGGTTCGAGCCTGGCGGCCGCTGCGGTGGGACTTTCGAGCATGGCCTGCATATGCGACTTCTCAATCATTACTATTTCGGTCAACTATAAGTACATTTCCCGCCGCCATTGTGGGATCGGCCTCGGGCCGGGTCAATCACGACGAGGTCCGGAACAACCGTCACAGTGTGCCACCGACGCGGTTCGGCCGAAAAACCTGCTGGCACAATGGGGCAAGATTCCGCTGCCGCAGGATGCAACGCTGCCGACCGAGACCACCTTCGGTGTTTCCGAGGGTCGATCAGGCGGACTGAGGTCGCCTGAATCAGGGTCCGTCTGAAAACCCAGTGCCTCGCTGCGTGTGGCTCATGTGCTCTCTGACCGCGTCCGACTCTAGCGCCATATTCGGCAGCCGCGGCCCGGGATCGGTTTTTCACAGGCAGCGGACACACCGCCCAGAAATCGGGATCTCACGGGCCGCGCTGGCATATTCTGGTCACTCGGAGGCGATGTTTCGCCGTCCCGGACAGAGCCGTCTGAATCAACACTGGCTCGAGGAGCCTCGCAGCGATGGCACGGAAGGTGGCACTGGCGGTAGACCTGGGGGCTTCGGGCGGCCGGGTGGTGTCGGGGGCATTTGACGGGCGACTGCTCGAACTTCAGGAGCTCCATCGATTCGAGAATGGACCGGTCGCGATGGCCGGCCAACTCGTCTGGGATCTGCCGCGGCTGTGGCAGGAGGTATCCGATGGGCTGCGGGCCGCGGCGGCGCGGCACGGCCAGCAGGTTTCAAGCGTGGGTGTTGACACCTGGGGAGTCGATTTCGCGTTTCTCGGCAGTGACGGCGGGCTACTCGCCAATCCCGTGTGCTACCGCGACCCGCGGACCCGCGGGATGGTCGCCGTGGCCGAGGCGATGGTGCCGCGGGAGGAGATCTTTGCCGCTACGGGCCTGCAGTTCATGGAGCTCAACTCGCTCTACCAGTTGCTCGCCCTGGCTCGCGGGCCGAGCAGTGTGCTGGCGGCTGCCGACCGGCTGATGATGATTCCCGATCTGTTCCACTGGTTGCTCTGCGGAGCAGCATCCAATGAGCGGACCAACGCGAGCACCACCCAGTGCTTCGACCCACGGGCTGGAGACTGGGCCTTTCCGCTGCTTGAACGGCTGGGTCTGCCTCGGGGCATTTTTGGTCCGATCTCACAGCCGGGCACCAGCCTCGGCATGCTCCGCCCCGAGGTGGCTGCCGCCACCGGCCTGCACAACGTGGCGGTGATCCTGCCAGGCACCCATGACACGGCCAGCGCGGTGGCCGCTGTTCCTGCCGATGAGCCACCGAGCAGTCGGCCCGACTGGTGTTATGTGAGCCTCGGCACCTGGGCGTTGGTCGGCGTTGAACTTGATCGGCCGCTGGTCAGCCCGGAGTGCCTGGCTCACAACTTCACCAACGAGGCGGGCGTGGGTGAGACCACCCGCCTGTTGAAAAACTGCTGCGGTCTCTGGCTCGTGCAACAGTGCCGGGCCGCCTGGCAGCGGGCAGGGCAGGCCTGGAGCTGGGACCAGCTCACAGCCTTGGCCGCCGAGGCTCCGCCGCTGATGACGATCATCGACCCAAACCACCCGTCCCTCACTGCGCCAATCGACATGCCCGCGGCGATCCGGGACTTGGCCAAGGCCGCTGGCGAGCCTGTGCCGGAGACCACCGCGGCCACGGTGCGGGCAGCACTCGAGAGCGTCGCGGCGGCGATCCGGCGCACGCTCGGCGAACTCGACAGCCTCCTGGGCCGCCGCGTGAGCCGGGTTCACGTGGTCGGCGGCGGCGTACAAAACGCCCTCCTCTGCCAAATGATCGCCGACGCCACCGGCCGGCCGGTGGTAGCTGGCCCCGTGGAGGCCACGGCGATCGGCAACCTGCTTGTGCAGCTTTTAGCCCGCGACGAGGCGGTCGATCTCCGGGCGATCCGCCGGGTCATCCGCGACAGTTTTGACCCGGTTCACTACACACCCCGCGACACCGCCCGTTGGGAAGCCCGTCTTCCCAGGTAAGCAGCAGAAAAGCCGGGGAAAAGCGGGGAAAAGTGCCTGTCCTAATCCCGAAAAGAATCCCGAAAAGTGCCTGTCCCAATCCCGAAAAGTGCCTGTCCCAATCCCGAAAAGTGCCTGTCCCAATCCCGAAAA
>ERZ889217.515-NODE-515-length-23144-cov-15.515960_pt1 | contig 23144 bp, 21 predicted proteins | sample MGYA00521098_ERZ889217 | MGnify/ENA primary metagenome ERZ889217 (study PRJEB32303, sample SAMEA104408613) | aquatic metagenome | biome: Brackish water; feature: Pelagic; material: water | place: Baltic Sea | collected 2014-06-10T22:04:00 | depth 2,362 m ... | reverse complement strand
TGTCATTTAAGTCTCGCTTTAGACCAAGCTTTAGCATCTCATCGTCGGTCATTTCAATACGCAATGCCATTCGTGACAGAGGGCCCTTAAGGTCATGCGGCAAACCCGCCAATAAGGTTTGCTGGGCTTGCCTTGACTGTTTTAAGGATTGGAGCATGGCGTTAAACCGTTCGCCGAGTCGTTGCGTTTCATCGGGTCCCGAGGGCACAACCGGCTCGGGCTGACCCAAGGCCAGTTGATCGGTGGCTTTGACGAGCCGGGTGATGGGCCGTGTGATGTGCCAAGAGAACCCAGCGGCCACGAGCAGCAGCAAAGCTAGGGCCATCAGCCACCACACTAGCATTGGCGTGGTGAGTGGTGGATCAACCCGATCGAGCGGAATTCGCAGCCATTGTGTCGGTCCCGATTGATCAATAGAAACATACAAGTAGGGTTGCGGGCCCGCCGTGACAGCCACTTGATTGGTACTGCCCAAAACACGATTGATATCGCGCGACAAGCGTCTTAGACTGTGTCGAATGACGTGCGTGTGCCCGTCCGCAGATGGTCGCAGGCCATCAGCGGAAAGAAAGCGCGCACGCGCAGGTGGCCTGGTTTGCAATAACTGCCACTGGCCGCTTGAGGCGCGGTGCACAAACATAGCCCGCTTGGGTGGTGCAATCATGGCAATGGCGGACTGCAAGGTGGTGATGCTGGTAACCAAGAGATTGGTGGCGACAGCCTGTAACTGATGCTGCTGATAAACGGTTACCGCATACAACGTCAACGCCTGGGTCAACAACACCGCCACCAGAATCAAACCAATCAGCCGCGCCCGTAGCGTGCGAGGCAAAAGCCAAGCCAGCCATCGTGGCGCTTGAGCCTGTTTTGAGTTGCTCATGGCGAAAACCGGTAGCCTGTGCCCCAAACCGTTTGAATCCATCGGGGTGACTTGGGGTCGTCTTCGATGGCGCGCCGCAGCCTCAAGATGGCAATATCGATCGCTCTGTCATGCCTGTCCCCGGCGTCATCATCGCGAGCAAGCGTCAACAATCGGTCACGCGACAGCGGCTTGCCTGCGTGTTCAATCAGTGCTTCTAGCAGGTTGAGTTCGCCACCGGTGAGTTTGATAACAGCCCCATCACGGGTGAGTTGCCTAGAAACGGGATCAAAAAGGAACGGTCCAAACGAAAATGGTCGGTTGGGCTTTATTGCCGATGGCCCAGACTTGCGCCTTAAAACCGCTTCGATTCGCGCCAAAAGTTCACGTGGATCAAAAGGCTTGCCCACATAGTCGTCAGCGCCCGCCTCTAGGCCCATGATACGGTCAACATGTTCGTCTTTGGCTGTCAACAGAATCACTGGCACGTCTTCACCCTGCGCGCGTAGATCGCGACAGGCTTGCAATCCATCTCGACCAGGCATCATGCGATCTAGCACCACCAAGTCGGGTGCAAATCGAGCAATGACGTCCTCCAAGGTATTGGCATCAGCCGCGAGCAAGGTGTCAAAGCCGTGCTTATTCAAATAACTGGCCAGTAATTGCCGAAGTTCAGGATCATCATCGACAACAAGAATTTTTTGGGAATTTGCCATGACTCAAGTGTGCGTCGGACGGCCCACCAGCGCAAGTGTCTTGAGAACCCTTTAGGCGCTTTGAAATCCACTGAAACATCTGTTTACCGTATCGGCGCAGCTTGGCGGATTGTTTGGTCGACATAGATCATTACTTGGTCAGCATAGAAGGCCTGCCAAGAGAACTTTCGACTGTCATTTAATGCCACCATGTTAATCATCACCATTAAAGCCACCGCTACCCAAAGCGGCCAGGTGGTCTTCTCAGCCCCACGCCAAAAGACCTTAACCAACCAAAACAGGACCGGGATCAAAGCAATTGGGAAAATCACCGTTAAGTGCCAATAATTAAAGACAATCGGGGCCAGTGCGGCACTTATCATGGCGGCCATCCAAGCACCAAAGGTGTACAACAATAGCCAATGCTGCGCGCTTTGTACGGGACCGGCGCGACGACGCAGGTGCGATTTGATGAGCTTGAAGGCGTAAACATTTGCCACCAAGCTGATGACCATTGTGAGCAGTGCCAAAAGACCCAGTAGCACCCGCCACGACATGACCGAAACCCATTGAAGCGTCGCGAGGGGCAACCAGGAAAATTCCGTGTGATTGACCAACTGACTTGGAAACGCCCAAGAACCGTAACGCAACCAATAGATGACCGCTTTTAAGACCGGATAGACGTGCACGCCACCCCAGCCGATGTATCGCTCGCGTCCAGCAGGATCTGCGTTACGCGTGATATCGGGATTGGCCAGCACTTGCTGAAGGTAGGGAAACAGTGACAGTCCAACGAGTGCGATCGCCAACAACACCCCCCAGGCATTGAGCCGTAAGGCACCACGATATAAAAGGTACCCTGACAAAATCACCAGCACCGGCCACGAGAAATGCAGCTGCATGGCCAGCCCGATCGACAAGACATGCAGAAAACTCGGTAAAAATGCTGGCGATTCGCGCAAGCGCCATGCTGACCAAAGGTGCAAACCAATACAAAAGATCAAATAGGAGGGGTTGTAAAGCAGGCTGTCAAACAAAAACCAAGGGTTAAGCCAGCAAAGGACCAAAAAAATCAGTCTGACTTCGGTGCGATCATCGAACACCTGCCGAATCACGTTATCGAGCAATAAAAAACCGACCAAGCGCACCAACAACAAAAAAGCCATCGGCGCATAGGGTGAATCCCAAATAAGCAACGGTCCGCCAACGAGCCATGCCAGCAATGACCCAGGTACGTTACCGACCACGCTGGCTGTGTTGCCGACAGTTTGCCAAACGCCGTGATAAGCCCCCATGTAACCGTTATGAATCATCTGGAGTTGGTCGCCTTGGACGACCTGTTGACTGGCATACCAAACGGCAAGCACAGAACCAAGCAGTAAGCCACACCAGAAGAGCGCCGCTGATGCACTCGATCGTTTTGAAGGATTCATGTCAAATGGATTAAAAAATACCAAGGGGTCGATCGACTATCGTTAAGCCACCAATAAAAGTAGCCTCAGACAAAGCTGCCACATTGTACGATGGCAATAGCTACCACAGACATCATACGACTGGAACCTTCATGACGACCATTACTGATCTACCCCACGCCAAAGTAACCCTCGATGCCCAAGGCGTGGCCTGTTTAACCATACAGACGGGCAATCACTTGAATATTTTGGGCACCCCAGTGGTGGCTGATTTGCGCTTGGCATTGGCGAAAATCGCTCAAAGGTCAGAAATCCGAGTTTTGGTGCTTCGCGGCACAGGAGACAAAGCCTTTGTGGCCGGCGCCAACATCAAAGAAATGGCGGGACTTGATCGCCTTGGTGCTGAAACCTTTATTTCTGGTTTGCGCGACCTCTGCGAGTTGGTCAGACATTTTCCCGCCCCGGTCATCGCACGGATTCCAGGCTGGTGCTTGGGTGCTGGGCTTGAGTTGGCCATGGCTTGCGATTTGCGGGTGGCCGCTGAGGGCACGCAATTCGGTATGCCTGAGGTCAAAGTGGGGATTCCTTCAGTCATTCACGCCACCCTGTTGCCACGCTTGATTAGCCCAACCCATGCCAGTTGGATGTTGCTTAGCGGCGAATTAGTGGGTAGCGAGCAAGCCCTCAGTTGGGGGCTCGTGAATGAGTGCGTCAATCTGGCCAAATTAGACGCTCGTATCGATGCCATCACGACCGCTTTTGTGGCGCTCGCACCCGAAGCCGTTAAGCAACAAAAACGCCTTATGCGTCGTTGGGAAAAATTGCCTCTCACCGATGCGATTAACGACACTGTCGGCGAGTTTGGTGCGGCATTTGAAACGGGCGAGCCTGCGCATTTCATGGGTCATTGGATCAAAGAAAACCAATGACGCCGTCGCGTGGCCCCGTTGCCGTTAACCGTCGGGCTAGGATCGAGTGGTGTAGCTGTTCATCTTGATGTTGACAGCGAGCCAACCAATCACCACGCATGCGCATACCGAAGCGATCAGGCCCAAACGCAGGCCCGATCGAATCGACAACTCAGCAATCGCCACACCCACGAGTGCCGTGCCCACGGCGCTACCTAACGCCCGGGTGGTTTGAACCAAGGCCGAGGCAACGCCGACATCTTGCCGATTCGCCACGATCTGCATAAAAAGGGTGAAGTTGGGCAGTAAAAATCCCAACCCTAACCCACAGAACGTCATGCTCAATAGCACCCACCAAACCGCGCTTTGCGCGGTGAATGTCAGGGCGAATACACAACCCAGGCCCAGCAAGATACTTCCCAACAGCATCAATCGCTGCGGATTGCTCTCGCGAGGAAACAAACGACCGTTGATGATGCTGCCAATCGGCATACCCGCCACCAGCGGTGTAATCAGGGCGCCAGCCACAATGGGGCTGAACCCGAAAACATCTTGGAATTGAAGTGGGATGTAAAAAATCAGAATGAACATCACCGCACCGCTGAGTATCGAAGCCAAATTTATAAATTGGGCTTGGCGCGTTTGAAGGACTCGCAATGGAAAGATGGGCGTTGGCACGAGACGCTCAACTCTGAGCAAAAGATAGCCTGAAACCACGGTACTGACGATCACAGCAAGAGCCACCCACGGGGGTACGGTTGAATCTTGTCCCGTCAGCAGTTCAATCCCGACCAATGGTGCCCCAACTGTCAGGGCCATGAGCAAAGCACCAACCCAATCCATCCGGTGCTCGTCGCTACTGACGGGCTGCAATCGAGGAAAGAAACGCCATATCATGAAAAAAGCAATGACGGCTGTGACAGGAATCACAAAAAAGGCAGCCCGCCAACCCAAGGCTTGTGTCACCAAGCCACCAAGGACAGGCCCAACACCACTGGCCACTGCAAAAGTCGATGAGAGCAACACCATCCAACGCACCCGCTGCTTGGGATCTGGAAAAATATCGGCTGGCGCGGCAAAAGCAGTGGCAATCATCATGCCGCCACCCAACCCCTGTAGCACCCGAAAGGCAACCAGCTGCGACATGCTCTGTGACAAGCCCGACAAAACAGAACCCACCGTCACCAGTACCAGCGACAACAATATCAAAGGCTTGCGCCCGTAGAGATCACCTAGCCGCCCAAAAATCATGATGGTCACGGCACAAGCCAAGAAATAACCCGTTCCTGCCCAAGCATAGAGCGCCATGCCACCCAACGCCTCAGCGACTTGCGGCAAGATAGTACTGATGATCGTGGCATCAAAAGCCACAATCGAGACGGTGACTGCAACACCTGCCATCGACAATAGCAACTCACGATGACTTGCCGCAGGGGCTGATGGTGCAGCGGGAGGAGACTCAGACACATTCAATCCAGAAACAAAACCGCTTCGGCAACGCCTTAACCAATATCATCAGTATAAGACCGGGGACAAGCACACGCGTTGAGGCCGCGCCACATCTTTAAATGCTTTCATGCAACAGGGACCATCTCACGCGCCAAACGGGTAATCCCTTTAAGGTCTCTGGCTTGTTGGCGCAACGCCGGCAACATTTTTAGCAACAGTTCAGCCGTCACAAACATATCTCCAGCGGCCTGATGCCGAGCAATACACTGCAGGCCAAATTGGGCCATACGATCGTCAAGGGAAACGCGACGCGAATCGCGCGCAACCCAATTGGCCAATGGCGCCACATCAATCCACTGATTGCCCGGCACGGCGAGCGTCGCCTTTTTATACGCATTCAAAACCATTGATTTATCGAATGGCGCATGAAAAGCGAATAATGGTGCATCCCCTATCCAATCGGTAAAATCTTGTAGCACCTGCCTTTGCTCATCGCCAGCCGTTTGCGCACCAACACCAATGTGATGAATCAGAATGTTGTCCTTGGCATGCTTTATTTTTGCAGGACGGATAACCGCCTCGAAACTGTCTTGAACACGGATACGCGCAACCTTTAGGTCGGACTCTAGATGAATAGCGACAGCAGCAATAGAGATCAATCGATCGCGCCACAGACTCAAGCCCGTGGTTTCAGTGTCGAGCACAATCCAACGCTCGGCTTGGGTAGCCGTTGATGTCATCACAGAAGCGTCTGTTTTGACTTTGGTTTTATGAAAAAAATTATCGAACATAGTCGAGCTTCAAACGTTGTTGCATCGTTTTACTGATATTAAAAGCGGCTTTGAGAATCACTTTATCCACGCTGCTTAGCTTGGCCGTGTCTAATGCGTTTGGGTTAATGTTTTGCCCTTCACTGTCTATCTGAGCTTTTAAGCGCATGGTCTGCAAAAACTCAAAGGTCGACACCCAATCCTCTACCTTGGTTTGACCAAAGCGTGGCAAGCGACTGATTGCTTCTAAGCGTTCTCGTGTATTTCTGACAGTGATGTTGTTAGCCAGGGCGTAAATGCGAGCAAAATCAACAACTAGCGCCGTGCCATTTAGCTTGAAATCCAAAACCTCTTTGCCGTCAACGGTAGCCGTGTCAAGACCGCCAAACATTGTCAGTGGCACTTTCCAATTCATGGCGTTTGTGGCTAATAAGGCCACAAACCGAGGCGTGGCGGCGGCTGCCATGCTGACATAATCAGACACCCCTTGGGCCAGACTGGCGTTACCGCTCAATGCCCTAAAGTCGAAAAAAATACTGGCGTCCAGTAAGTCTTGGGGGGAACCGGCTTCAATCCAGCCAGCGCAGCGTTTGATCCAGTCACTTTGCCGGCGGCAATATTTGGGGTTGCTGGCCATGACGTTGCCTTTGCACAACGGAAAGCCGCATTGATCCAACCCTTCATTAACCTGACGGGCAAAGCGTAAATATTGCTGCATCGCAGCATCCGAAACCCCATCTGCCAAAATCAACGCATTGTCTTGGTCGGTCGCAATGGTCTGCTCTTCGCGCCCCTCAGAGCCCAAGGCTAGCCAACAAAATTGATCTGCTTCAATATTAAACTCAGCGGCAGTGATCGTAATTAATCGAGACGTCAGCAAGTCATTTAAGTAACTCACGAGGCTTGTCAGTCGATTACCTGTCACGCCTTGACTGAGTAAGTTTTTTGAATATTGTCGAATATGCTCAGCCGCACGCACAAGTGCTTGTATATTTTTAGCACCGTGAATAGCAGCACTGATGTTGCTGACCGAGAATCGCTGAAATGAGAAAAGGTCTCGTTCTGAAATCAAGCCAATAACTTGCGCATTTTTAACAATAGGCAGGTGACGAATGCTAGCCTGCATCATCAAATGGCCAGCCATTTCAACGGTATCACTTGCCTCAAGCGTTTTGATATCGCTTGTCATCACCTCTGAAATAGCAACAGACAAATCTTTTTCTGCAAGCACCACTCTTTTTAACAAGTCATGCCGCGTTAAGATCCCTTGCAATCGCTTGGACTCATCGATCACTAGAATTGATCCGATTCGCATTTCATCCATGATAATCAAGGCTTCGCGTAACGTTGTCTGCGGCAAAACCGATACGGGTTCACGGGTTACCAATGATTCAAGTGTGTTCTGGTGCAGTTGTGTTTCAGCTGCCTTGGCAGCGAAATGTTGGCGTAAATCTTCTTGCGACTTATGCAGGATCGTCTGAAAGCTGCCTTTTAAATAATCGATAAAACGTGGTGATTGAATACCAAAATCAGTTAATTTTTCAACGGGGAATTGCAAACAAAACGTATCCCCGAGTGATCGATAGACCGTACTGACTGGCCGGTTTGTTAACACTGATCCAATTGAGAACATTTCGCCAGCATCGAGCTCAAAATAAATCGATTCACCCTGCTTTTGATCCCGCTTACCCGACACAGAACCTTGGCGAATCAAATACAAACAATGCGGCACGCCTGTGTTTGGGGCAATAATTATTTCATCAGGCTCATAATATTGTTCATCACAATTTTTTATAAAAATCTCGACACTTTCTTTATCCATTTCTGAGAATGGCATCACCGTCATGAGTTGCTCAACCAATCCGTTGACCAAGCTAGAAGAAGTGCTTTTACTGGGTTGTGACTGATTAACCATGGTGTGTTTACTCCCTTACAAAACACTCAAACGACACTCAAAAATAGTATTAATTTGTCAGCCAGAAGCAAGCAACAGTAAGGCTTGCGTCAGATACCAAAGGATTGACTAGTAAGCCTCACGTCAGATATTAAACACCTACTTAGTTTCCCTAATACTGCTATTAATGAATTCTGCTGTAATCGCCTTCAGTATGTCAAAAAACCATTAAGTTGTATCAAAAAAGTGAGGAGATAACATGTCTGAGAATTATGACTCGCAAGCATATTGGCGGGCGACCCTTTCGCTGCTGACCAAAGTCCTGATTATTTGGGCCTTGGTTTCTTATGGCGCCGGCATTCTGTTTGCCGATTCGCTCAACGGCATCATGCTAGCCGGCTACCCATTGGGCTTCTGGTTTGCTCAAAACGGTGCCATTTACGTGTTTATCATTTTGATCTTCTGGTATGGCAAGAAGATGAATGAGATCGACCGTAAATTCGGCGTTGAAGAGGAATAAAGGGGCTACTCATGGAACTTCAAACCACGATTTACATTGTTGTTGGCCTTACCTTTGCGCTGTACATTGGTATTGCCATTTGGGCCCGTGCCGGAAGCACGAGCGAATTTTATGTGGCGGGTAGTGGTGTTAATCCAGTTGTCAACGGGATGGCCACTGCCGCCGACTGGATGTCGGCGGCATCTTTTATCTCCATGGCAGGCCTTATCGCCTACATGGGATACGGCGGCAGCCTTTTCTTGATGGGTTGGACCGGTGGCTATGTGCTTTTGGCTTGCTTGTTAGCCCCTTACCTGCGCAAATTTGGTAAGTTCACGGTGCCACAATTCATTGGTGATCGATACTACTCAAAGGCTGCTTCGACCATCGCTGTGGTTTGTTTGTTGGTCGCTTCAATCACCTACATTATCGGTCAGATGACGGGTGTTGGTATCGCGTTTTCGCGCTTCCTGGGCGTAACAAACGATACCGGTATTTATATCGGTATGGCGATTGTGTTCTCTTATGCTGTGTTCGGTGGCATGAAGGGCATTACCTACACTCAAGTCGCGCAATATATCGTTTTGATCATGGCATACATCATTCCCGCCATCTTCATCTCGTTGTCGCTCACGGGCAATCCACTGCCCCAGTTGGGCTTGGGCTCCAACATGACTGAGAGTGGCAAGCCTCTTTTGGTGACCTTAAACGAGGTGATCCAAGAGCTCGGCTTTAACGAGTACACGACGCAGTTGCCAGGCAGCAAACTAAACATGTTTGTCTACACCCTGTCGCTCATGATTGGTACAGCTGGTCTGCCACACGTGATTATCCGTTTCTTCACGGTTAAAACCGTCGCTGATGCGCGCTCTTCGGCTGGTTGGTCTTTGGTGTTTATTGCATTGCTCTACACGACAGCCCCCGCTGTTGCTGCCATGGCTCGCATGAACTTACACACCACTATTAACCCAACCATTGTTTCTGAACCTGCAAAGGTCTTTACCGCTGATGGTTCAATTTTGAACTCAGAGCGGCCGGACTGGATGAAGCGCTGGGAAGTCACAGGCTTGCTCAAATGGCAAGACAAAAACGGTGACGGTCGCATTCAGTACTACAACGACGCATCCAAAAACGAAGCCTTCAATAAAAAGGCAAAAGATGCCGGCTGGAAAGGTAACGAGTTGTCCGTCAACCGAGACATTATCGTGATGGCCAACCCCGAAATTGCCATGTTGCCAAACTGGGTGATTGCGCTGGTGGCTGCGGGTGGGTTGGCAGCGGCACTTTCAACGGCGGCGGGTCTACTCATGGCCATTTCATCGGCTGTCTCGCACGACTTGGTCAAGAACGTGTTCAAACCGGACATCTCTGAGAAAGGCGAGTTAATGACTGGCAAGATCGCCATGGGCGCCTCTGTCGTGTTGGCAGGTTATCTGGGTCTCAATCCGCCTGGCTTTGCCGCGGGAACGGTGGCGTTGGCTTTCGGTATTGCGGCCTCAACGCTGTTCCCAGCCATCATGATGGGCATCTTCTCTAAGAAGATGAACAGCGCTGGTGCGATGGCCGGTATGGTCTCTGGTCTGGCGGTTACCCTGTTTTATGTGTTTGCTCACAAAGGGATCTTCTTCATCAAAGGCACGGGTTATCTCGAGCTAATCGGTGGTGCCAACAGCTTCTTTGGCATCACGCCTGAAGCCTTTGGTGCCATTGGTGCGGGGGTTAACTTCATCGTGGCCTTCGCGGTGGATAAAGTGACCAAAGAGCCGCCGGCTTACATTCAACAAATGGTGGAGAATGTTCGCATTCCCCGCGGCTCTAAGGCTGTAACCGGTGATCACTATCACTAAACAGTAAGATGTCACGGTTGGCTGATCCAGAGCCTTAGTACTTCTCTGCATCAGCCAACCGGGCGACTCAAAGCCCTGGGGTATCAAGCCACAGGGCTTTTTTATTGGAGAAATCAAGATGATGCTTGATGTCAGCACGGTGATGTTTTGGCTTTTGTTTTTAGCCTTATTCCCCATTTCGTTTACCTGGTTCAGGCGTGCTTATCGGATCATTCACAACAAGGATTACAGCGAGGTGGCCTTGTCACGCGGCGTCTCACCACCTAACGCCGAACGCTACGCACCATTCACTGCTGTTGTAAACATAATCGCAGGCCTATCGCTTACCTTTGTGATTCTTTCAGTGGTGATGTTTGGCGTCTTTGGTATTGTGTGGCTGAACCCCGATTTCCAAAGTTGGGTTGCCGTGGCTGGCTCAACCATTTGGATGAAAATCATCTTTGATTTCATCATCAGCCAACAGGCCAAAATGTTCAACAAACGACAAAAGAAAGACTCCACAAGCGCATAAGCGAGACCCAACTGATGCCTAACACCCCATGGGTGATGCTGACCGTGGCCATTGTGGCCGAGGTGATTGCCACATCATCACTCAAACTGAGTGATGGGTTTACCCGCCTTTGGCCTTCTGTGGTTGTGGTCTTGGGGTACGGGATTTCGTTCTATTTCCTGTCGGTGACCATGCGATCAATGCCAATCGGCGTGATCTACGCGATTTGGTCTGGCTTAGGTGTGGTTTTGGTGACTTTGGTGGGTTGGTTGGTCTTTAAGCAGCACTTAGACCTGCCGGCGCTTATTGGGATCAGCCTCATCATCGCTGGTGTCGTCATCATGAATGTCTGGTCAAAATCCACAATCAGTACCCATTGAATCCAAGACCCATTTGGTGCGCCGCTGTCTTACACTAACTCAAATCAAAACTTAGAAGACACTCATGCAGCACGAACACTACTGGATCATTCGCCATAAGCAGCACATCCTGATTGACATGGCGCACCCTGCTGGACCCAATTTTTTTTCTCAAGCTGAGTTTCTGAAAGGTGCCCACAGCGAACCCATTCAGGTGGGGCACTGGCAGGGACTGCCGTGTATGGCCATTGAGAGCGATGACTTGCCTGAACACCTAAGCTTTTTGGGTAACGCCGAGTTGGTCCCTATGCGTCAAGTCTTTGGCGTGGTGGGCCCAGAGGCCTTTGCCATGGCGGGTCGCGCAACCCAATTGATCGACTGGCAAATGACGCATCGTTATTGTGGGCGTTGTGGTCACGCCACTCAATTACATGAGAGCGATTTTGCGATGCATTGCCCGCAGTGCAAATTAAACGCGTACCCCCGCATCTCACCGGCTGTCATGGTGCTCGTGCGCCATGGCACACAATTCTTACTGGCGCGTAGCCCGCATTTTAAGCCCGGTGTGTTCAGCGCCCTGGCTGGCTTTGTCGAAGCGGGTGAAACGCTTGAACAATGCGCTGCGCGCGAGGTCATGGAAGAGGTTGGCGTGAAGATTGATAACCTGCGCTACTTCTGTAGCCAATCATGGCCATTCCCTAATTCACTGATGATTGCTTTTTTCGCTGATTATGTGTCGGGCGATATCGTCCCTGAGCCGTCTGAGATTGAAGCCGCCGACTGGTTTGATATTGACGACCTACCAAAGCTGCCCGACCATGTCAGCATCGCCAGACAACTGATTGAGGGCGCGCTGAAAGAGCTCAGGGTTTAATAGCGTTAATCATGTCGCAAGGGCTTGCGTGTGCCTAGCAATCATTTTTTCTTCATTGGTTGGTATTCGCAAGCACAAGACGCGAGAACGCGCTGTTGAAACAATGGTTTGATCCGCTTGGTTGGCATGCTCATCTCATTCAATGTAAACGGTAAACACGATCGCACCCAGGCCCTCAAGTGTGCCGAACCGAGTCATCAAAAACCCAACATTCATAGATTGATAATCTCTGCGTGCCATGCAATCATTTGATGATTTGACAACCTTTAGGTTAAGCCACCATGCATGTCTGCCTGACACCCGAATTAGAGGCGCGGATAAGAGCCAAAGTTGACAGCGGTCTTTACAACAGCGCTAGCGAAGTCATCCGTGAAGCGCTACGGTTCATGGATAGCAATGAGCAATGGATTCATGAAATAAAGCTGGCTCAACTTCGCGAGCAACTGCAGCTCGGCACCATTCAGCTTGACAAAGGACTGGGTATCCACGTTGGGTCCAAGGCTTAACTGGACGCGGTGGTTGGCTACGACTGTGTCATGGACTATCCGTAGAGGTCAAGCGAATCGACTGGCCATTAAAAATTTCTCGCAATGCTATGTGCCACAGAACGTTTGATGGGGAACATTAGACGGATCGGGTTGCTGATAACGCTCGCAACCGGGCTGCTCTTGGTAAGGCTGCATCAATACCGTTAGCAAAGCATTAAAGGGGCCCATATCTCCAGTGCCACCCGCTTTTAAAGCCGCTTCAACCAAGTGGTTGCGTGGGATGTAGGCAGGATTGAAGGATTGCATGAGTGCCTGGCTGCTTTGAGGCGAGTGTTGGGGTTGCTGGTATTGCTGAGTCAAGCGCGCTTGCCATTGTTGATGCCAGTGGCCAAACCCCTTGTCGCTGTAAAGACCGGACAAGGTCAGTGTGCCCAAACTTAAGTCCCTATAGGTATTGGTGTAATCGGCTCGGTTGGCCTGCATCCATGCCAATAGACCGTCAATTAACGCACGGTCTTGCTGCGTATCGTCTTGGATCAAAGGCACCAATCCAAGCTTGCCGCGCATCATTTCAAACCAACCTTGATCATAATGTTTGGCAAAGGTACCCACCGCTTCTTTCGCGCGCTCAATGGCGATGGCTTCGTCATCATCGAGCAGTTGCAGCAAAGCTTCGGCCAAACGCAAAAGATTCCACTGTGCCATACCGGGTTGGTTACCAAACGCATAACGGCCTTGGTGATCAATGGAGCTGAATACCGTCGCGGGATCATAGTGATCCATAAAGGCACATGGGCCGTAGTCGATTGTTTCGCCACAGATACTCATGTTGTCGGTGTTCATGACACCATGGATGAAACCCACACGCATCCAATTCACCAAAAGCTCTGCTTGCACCTGCACCACTCGGTTCAACAATGCGAGCGCGGGCTTGTCTGCCCCAGCCAAATCTGGATAATGGCGCGTGATGACGTAGTCGACCAGCGCTTGCAGTGCATTTTTATCTTGCCGCGCAGCAGCATATTGAAAGGTACCCACCCTGATATGACTTGCGGCCACGCGCGTCAACACCGCACCTCGCTCTGTGGTCTGGCGAAACACCGGCTCACCCGTACTGGCCACGGCCAAACCACGCGTGGTAGGAATACCAAGCGCATGCATGGCTTCGCTGATCAGGTATTCACGCAACATGGGGCCAAGTGCTGCTCGACCGTCACCGCGACGCGAGTAAGGCGTGGGCCCAGATCCTTTGAATTGAATATCAAACCGCACACCCGATTCAGTCACTTGCTCACCAACTAACACTGCCCGACCATCGCCCAATATCGTAAATCCACCGAACTGATGACCCGCATAGGCTTGTGCCAATGGGGCCGATTGAGCGGGCAAGTCGTTACCGGTGAAAAAAGCGGGATCCAGTTCGGCAAAACGGCGAGCTTCATCCACGCTGTCGTCAGACAGCCCTAAAGAGTGGGCCAGTGGATGATTAAAAATCACCAGCTTGGGGTCACGCACAGGCGTCGGTTGACACCGCGTGTAGAAGGTTTCAGGTAATTGGCTGTAAGTGTTTTCTAAGCGCCAATTCAAATCGCCCATGGTCATCGAACTGTTTCCAAATATTGTTTGTATTGACATGCTAACAATTCGAGACCTCGAAGGGTCAATGCCCCTACGAAAATCGGGGCGCTTAGTGCTTTCACACACAAAAAAAGACGCCAATGGAGACACCATTGGCGTTTTTTCCCAAAACCGCGCCGGCTTTTAGGACAGAAGCGTTTCAGAATCAGTGTAAGGGAGGTCAAGGGCCTGGGCGACCGCTTGATAAGTGACTTGGCCTTGGCACACATTTAGACCATGACGCAAGTGTGGGTCATTCTTTAGCGCTTGCTGCCAACCAAGGTTGGCAAGTGCCAAGCCGTGTGGCAAGGTGGCATTATTCAACGCAAAAGTTGATGTCCGGGCAACAGCGCCTGGCATGTTGGCCACACAATAATGAATCACGCCATCGACTTCAAAGGTCGGATTGTCATGCGTGGTTGGGCGTGAGGTTTCAAAGCAACCGCCCTGATCAATGGCCACATCAACGAGCACACTACCCGCTTTCATGGTTTTAACCATGGCTCGCGTCACCAATTTAGGGGCGGCAGCACCGGGTAACAAAACGCCCCCGATCACCACATCGGCATCTGGCATCAAGTGTTCAATGGCTGATTGGGTTGAATAAGTGGTGCTGATGCGATTGCCAAACAAAAGGTCGAGTTGGCGCAGTCGATCGACGCTCTTGTCAATGACGGTGACCCGGGCGCCCAGCCCAACAGCCATTTGTAAAGCATTGGTCCCCACCACACCAGCACCCAAAATCACCACGTGACCCGCTGGCACACCAGGCACGCCACCTAGCAAAATGCCTTGGCCACCCTTTGATTTTTCCAAGTGAGCGGCCGCCGCTTGGATGGCCATGCGACCCGCCACTTCACTCATGGGTGCCAATAGCGGTAAACCACCGCCATGTCCTGTGATTGTCTCGTAAGCAATGCAGATGGCTCCTGAAGCCATCAACGCCTTGGTTTGCTCAGGATCGGGAGCCAAATGAAGATAGGTATAAAGAATTTGATCAGGTCGCAGCAGAGCGCATTCGCTAGGCTGAGGTTCTTTCACCTTAACAATCATGTCCACGCCTGCGAAGACCGCTTCAGCACTTGGTGCAATCGTGGCCCCAGCTTGACGATATTGCTCATCGGGCATACCTGCCGCAACGCCAGCCAGTGTCTGAACAATGACGTCATGACCTGCGCTCACAAACTCCTTGACGCTTGCTGGCGTGAGCCCCACACGATACTCGTGATTTTTAATTTCTTTTGGGATACCGATACGCATGAAAATCTCCTTTGATGATCGCGAAGGATATTGCCACGGTATCAGTCATCTTCACATGATTACATTTCTTTGTACACTTGCCAGTCTATGAAACATACTGCCCGTGCCGTCCTTGGACAAATTAGCGATATTGATATTCGCCTCTTACAGGTTTTCAAGACTGTGGTGAATTGTGGTGGCTTTGCCGCTGCTGAGCTAGAACTAAATATTGGTATCTCGACCATCAGCAGGCACATTAAAGATCTAGAAACCAGACTGGGCCTGACGCTTTGCAAGCGAGGCCGCAGTGGGTTTTCTTTAACAGAGCAAGGGCGACAAGTCTATGAAGAGACGCTCAGACTGATTGGTGCCTTCAACGACTTCAGGTCGAGTATCGACGACATCCACGCTCGGGTGGGAGGTCAACTCCAAATCGCGGTATTTGAAAAGAATGCCGGCAATCCTCAATCCCAACTGCACAAAGCAATTGCTGACTTTTCCAAACAAGCGCCTAACGTACTGATTAACCTGCACATCCGACCCATCAACGAAATCGAACGCGGCGTGATGGATGGCCACTACCACTTGGGCATTATCCCAGACCACCGTCCTTCAACTGTTTTTTCCTATGACCCCTTGTTTCATGAAGACATGCAGCTTTACTGTGGCCATGGACACCCCTTATTTGAAACAAAGAACAACCGCCTAAGTTGGAAAAGTTTGGCCCAGTACCCATTGGCCGGTTTGGCCTATCACTCACCGAATATGGAAGTCAGCCATCGCGCACGATTGATACGCCGAGCCAATGCCTACGATCAAGAAGGTGTCACCACATTTCTTCTTTCAGGCGGTTATGTGGGCTTTTTACCCACGCATTACGCTGCCTCATTCGTGAGCCAAGGCAGTTTGCGCGCCATCAATCCAAGCCGCTTCAATTACCGCGTCAATTTCTTTTCTATCGTGCGTCGCTCACCTGAACCCAATCGTGCCACCGTGCTATTTAAAACCTGTTTGCAAAACGCTCACGCCATTAACTGAAAGCGCTTCAACAAACAATTGGTAACAATTAAAAAGAAATCAGCGTGCACAAAAAAAGCATACCCGCGACAGTGTATTACGCACGATTGGCGACAACCCAGTGACAGCAACACTGGCCGGCTTTGACCGTTCGCTCTACCACGCTGCTGTTGGCATGGGTGCTTCACCAACGCGGGCTTTTTGGGATATCACCATGCCCCTGATTCGGCCTGGTGTCATCTCAGGTGGCCTGTTTGCGTTTGTGACTTCGTTTGATGAAGTTGTGGTGGTGCTTTTTTTGGCTGGGCCAGAGCAACGCACCATCCCGCGTCAAATGTTTTCTAGGTTGCGCGAACAGATTAACCCTACCATTTTGGCCGTGGCCACACTGCTCATTTTGCTTTCAGTGGCTCTGCTCGTTACCCTAGAGATCTTAAGGCGACGTAGTGTCCGCATTCGTGGCGAGGCGTTTTGATTGCCAGACCATTTTCCTAGGCCCCATCAATCGCCGCTCTGACCGCTGTCAGAGCCCGTTCGAGGGCAAGACGGCCTTCATTTATCGATTCCTGCCCCCGATGAAAATCCATCAGACCCAGTGCAGACAAGCGTGGGGTGACTAACGCATCAGGTGGCTCACCGGCCATTCGACTGCGGGTAATTCGGACTTGCATGATGTTCACACTCGATGCCACGACATCAAATAACGATGGCAAAGGCGGAGATTCTTTGTCCGCAAGCGCTGGCCACTGACCGGCCACTCGGTCTTGCATGCGCTTTAGCCACGCCGACACGGGATTGTTCATCTCTAAAAAACCACCCGACTCTTTTTCACCGTCCAAATGTCGGCCCACAATATCGGCATTCAAATCAACAGCAATCACCACATCAGCACCCATGGCTCGGGCCAAGGACACAGGCACAGGGTTGACCAAGCCACCATCCACGAGCAGTCGTCCTTCAGATCGCACTGGTGTCAGCACCCCCGGTAAAGCCATCGACGCTCGCACCGCTTTGGCAGTCGACCCATCACGACACCACACTTCAGCACCCGTGGTTAAGTCCGTGGCAACGCTGGCAAATGGCATCGCTAGCGATTCGATCGGGCGATCTGTGAAGGTCCGTTCAAAGAATGCCATCAGCTTTTCGCCTTTGATCAATCCCCCGCCCAAGCTCACGTCCATAAACCCCAAAACATCCATCAAGCTCAGTTTTTTGACCCAAGCCTCGAATCGGTCAAGTTCCCCGCAAGCATAGGCAGCCCCCACGAGCGCTCCGATTGAAGTGCCACAAACCATATCAACTGACACATCGGCCTCTTCTAAGGCACGGATAACGCCGATGTGCGCCCAACCTCTGGCCGCACCACCGCCCAAGGCTAAAGCAACAATTGGTTTGGTTTTAAGCATATATTGAGCTCCAATGCGACCGTGAAAGCGTAGCAGTTTTCAATGAACGAACCGCTGTTTTGACGTTCTTTAGGGCAAAATAAGGAAACAACATCAGTCAGGAGCAAATTGTGCAGTTATTGCAGGCCATGAACGAAAGACGCAGTATTCGAGGGTTCAAACCCGACCCTATCGCCAAAGAGACATTGGCTGATATTTTGCAGACCGCTGGGCGCAGCCCCTCATACACGAACACCCAGCCCTGGGAAGTCACCGTGGTGACTGGTGAGCGCCGCCAGGCGCTCAGTGATGTACTTTACAAGCTAGCCCAAGCCGGTGAGCCCGGGAAGGCTGACGTGCCGGTACCGACGGTTTGGAGCGAAGCCACTGCGCTGCGCTCCAAAACGCACAACATCAATCGCTTTGCTGCCCTTGGTGTGGCGCGCGAAGACACCGCACAACGTAATCATTTGAGGCTAGAAAATTTTCGGTTTTTTGGTGCGCCCTGCGTGATGTTTGTCTGGATGGATGAGGCCCTTGGACCTTGGTCCAACATGGACGTGGGTGGTTTTTTACACGGTTTGAGTTTGACGGCCATGGGCCATGGCTTAGGCACCTGTTTGCAAGCCTCTCTAGCCAACTACCCAGACGCCATTCGCGAGTGCCTTGACCTGCCCGCCAGCAAGAAACTTTTGGTGGGGTTGTCAATGGGCGTGCCTGATTTAGAGGCGCCACTTAATGCTTATCGCAGTGCTCGCATGCCCATTGAGGAGTTCGTCACTTGGTATGAGTAGAGCACCCATTCCGAACACTGGAGCCATCTGTGACAGATAACTTTTCTAACTCACAGCAAGTTCGTAAACCCGCTGTGATATCAACAACAGGTGTTGTTGCCGCTCAGCACGCGGGTGCAGCGAACGTCGGTGCCCGCGTATTAGCCGAGGGCGGCGATGCGGTGGATGCCGCCATTGCCACCTCGCTGGCCTTGGGTGTGCTTGAGCCTTGGATGAGTGGTTTGGCCGCTGGTGGCTGCATGGTGTTGTGGCGCGCCAAGACACAGCGCGCAGAGGTGATCAATTTTGGAATGCGTGCACCGCTGGCAATCAATCCCGCCGACTACCCCTTGAGCGGGCAAGGCACGGCGTCAGATTTATTCCCTTGGCCCAATGTTGTCGATGATCGCAACGTCAAAGGCGCAACCGCTGTTGCCGTTCCAGGCATGGTCGCCGGTCTGGGTTTGGCGCACCAAAAGTTTGGTCGGATGCGTTGGGCTGACTTGGTTCAACCATCGGTTAAGTTGGCTCAAGAAGGACTATTGACGGATTGGTACTCGGCCTTGATGACAGGGGCCAATGCGCGCGCATTGTCAGAAGACCCTGACACGGCCGCTTACTTTTTAGACGATGGGAAATGGCCCATTGTTGGGGGCTGGACGGCCGTTGAACAAAAACGCCTTGATCAAAGCGCGCTCGCCAAAACACTACAAATCTTGGCCGAAGAAGGTCCTGAAGCTTTTTATCACGGTTCAATCGGTCAAGACCTGGTTCGAGATGTGAGAGCCAAAGGCGGATGCTTAAGTCTTGAGGATTTGGCCAGCTATGAGGCTGATCATGTTGAACCGCTCACATACACTTGGCATAAGGGCACGATCTTTGCCTCACCCGCGTTAACGGGTGGTCCAACCTTACTGTCTGCCTTAAATGCGCTGTGCCAAGCCCAGATCGACCCTGGCCTGCCGGGCGCAAAGACCTACCGAGCCATTGCACTCGCCTTAGACAGCGCCTTCAAAGAGCGTTTAAACAGCATGGGCGATCATGAGTCACCGACAAGCCCTGGCAGCACCACGCATTTCAGCGTCGTCGATGCCGAAGGTAACCTTTGTGCGGTGACCCAGACACTATTGTCGGTATTTGGGTCTAAAGTGGTTTCGCCGTCAACCGGCTTAGTCCTTAACAACGGCATCATGTGGTTTGATCCCGAGCCTGGCAAACCCAACGCTTTGGCACCGGGCAAGCGATGCCTCACCAATTACAGCCCAATCATTGGGCGAGGCGCCGATGGACAGTTGATTGCCTTGGGTGCTTCAGGTGGTCGCAAAATTCTGGGCGCAGTGATGCAAATCGCCTCATATATGCTCAATCACGGCATGAGTTTAGAAGAGGCATTCCACCAACCCCGAATTGACGTCAGTGGCAATGGCAAAGTGATTGCTGATCCCTTGCTGTCTGTTGAGATCCAGCAAGCGCTTGCTGCGGTGTTACCAACAACCTTGGCCAGACGACATGTTTACCCATACGCTTACGCATGCCCTGCGGGCGTTAGCCGTCACAACGGTCTAAACATGGGTTGCACCGAGACATACACGCCCTATGGTGATGCCGTGGCAGCACAACGCTAGTGACGCCATCAAACCCGCATAAGATTAGACCTTAGCAGCGGGAGGCACAAAGGGCTCAGGCGTGCCCTCAGGGTGCTTTTCAATATAAATGGACTGACTCGGAAAGGCGAAACTAGCGCCCTCGCCTTCGACGATTTGCTTAACCTCATAGGCCAGGTCTTCTTTGTGGGCCAGCCAATCTCCCCATACTGTCGTGTGAGTAAAGGTATACAGCATCAAATCAATCGAAGACGCATTAAACGCATCGATACGCACGAACATTGAGGCCGCTGGCGGCTGCACAAATGCCTCGTTGGTCTGCAGGTACGTCTCTATCTTTTCTCGTATGGCTTTTAATTGCTCAAGAGAGATTTTGTACTCTAAGCCAATTTTCCAATAGATGCGGCGATAGGTCATGCGAGAAAAATTGGTCACGGCGTTATCCGATAGTTTTTGATTGGGTACAAAAACCGGTGCCTGGTCAAAGCGACGAACCTTGGTTGACCGAAAACCGATGTGTTCAACCGTGCCTTGCACCACGCCGTCAACCATGATCCAGTCACCGACCTTGAAGCGCTTTTCAATTAGGACGCACAAACCACCAATCAAGTTACGGAACAGGTCTTGTGCGCCCAACGCCACCGCGACACCAAACAGGCCCAAACCGGCCAGAATTGGTCCCACCTGAATGCCCCACAACTGCAAGATAGTCGCCCCACCAAGAAAGATGATTCCCCAGCGAATGCCGGTGATGAACCAAGTCAACATTTCAGCCGTCAACACGCCTTCCAAGCGACGCAGAAGGCCGCTTAATGGCTTAATCATGTTGTAGAGTGTCCAGAAGATCGCCACAGTAATGACGGTGCGCACAATGTTGTCCGCCAATGTCTCCAACTCGCCATGAAAACCAAAGTATTGGAAGGCGAAAAATAGACCAAGGGCTATGAACAAGACTTGCAGTGGGCCTGCCAAAGCCTGGCTTAATTCGTCATTAAAGGAGTTGGCGGTCTGTTTGGTCCAGCGTTCGATAACTTTGATGACAAAGCGCCTAAACAAACCTCTGAAGATAAAAAACACCAGGAAAATAAGCAGCCCAATCACGGCTTGCGATAAGGACTGTCCCAGAACCCCATGATTCCAGACGCTTTGGACGACTGTCCAAAAGTTTTTAAACGTGGCGGTTATTTGTTCCATGTCATCAAGCTCTTTTATACCTAGGTTTCGCGGTTGTTAGTGGGTCAGTGTAGCCAACACGGTTACGCATGGCTACCGGGCATCCATTAGGACAGTCTGTTTAAAGCGTGTGTGACACTAACTTTTAACAAATGCCTCACTTCGATCCAACCTGCTCGCGAAGCAAACGAAGCTCTTGGTGAATGGCTTGTAATTGCTCGCGTAAGGCTTGCTCTTTGTCTTCAGTGACTTGCTCTTTTAAAGCCACCTCAGCCGCGTGATCTTGCTCAGTAAACGTTTGCATGGCATTGACAATAATCGCGATAAACAGGTTCAACATCGTGAAGGTAGCCACCAAGATAAACGGCACGAAAAACAACCACGCATAGGGGTACTGCGCCATAACTGGTCTCGATATACCCATCGACCAACTCTCGAGTGTCATGACTTGAAACAGGGTGTAGAAAGACAATCCAATGCTGCCAAACCAAGCCCGAAACTGATCACCGAAAAGATCGGTCGCAATGACCGCAAAAACGTAATAGATCAGCATCAACAACAAACCGATGGCACCAAGCCCAGGCAGGGCGCCAAGTAGGGCACTTACCACGCGGCGCATTGAGGGGACAATTGTGATGACACGCAATATTCGCAAAACCCGGAAAGCCCGCAAAACCGACAACGGTCCTGAAGCAGGAACCAAAGCAATCGCAACAACCGTTAGATCAAAAATACTCCATGGGTCTTTAAAGAAACGCCATCTCATGGCGTACAAACGAATCAAGAGCTCCACCACAAATATACCCAAACAAATCTTGTCGACAAACAATAAGGTACCCTGCCAGCCTGCCATCAGCTCGGGCGCCGTTTGCAAGCCCAAGACCAAAGCGTTGAACAAAATGACGCCAAGAATGGCGTTAGTGAACCAAGGGTTCTGAATGAGGGCGAATGCTCGGTCGCGCACGGTCATGTGTGTCATGTTAAATAGCAGTCAATGTTAAAAAGGTAAGGTTATCAGTCGGGCAAATTTTGATTGACAACAGCAATAAGCCTAGCCGATTTCGATGAACCGATGGTGCTGTTTTGGCGGGGTGGCTGAAATCATCGGCACGACATTACATCCCAAATATTAATCGTTTGGATGGGGCAAATAAACTGCCTGTATGGGTGTGACTGCCCAACTTGAACAGCCGAAAGCGCAACCGACTAGAAACAGGTTCAGCTAGGCAAGCGAGATGCAAACGTTGGGGCCATCCGCGCAGCTTGGGGTAGCGTGTCACAAATGAGTGACCACCCTACCCGTGGCAAAAGTTCTATTTGTAAAGCAAGGTCACTGCAATAATTAGTATGCCTAGGCCTAGGTTTATAGAGACCCAAAGCCGGATCTTGCCCAGAGCGACCGCGCCTTTATCCCAAACAGAAAACTTAACGGCATCGTTGAGCTTTTTGTAGAGCGCAAAGCGAATATGAAAAAAGATGGCAACCATCAACGTGCCTGCGATTGCCATGAACCACCACGACACTGGCATCTGGAACGAGGTGCCCGATTGAACCATTTGCTTAGCCACGCGGCCTATCATCCAAAATCCAGTGATCAACACCAGCAAAGAGACGGCAGTTACTGCTTTGAAGAATCGGCCTAGCACGTCTTGCATCAATGCCAAGCGCTGTGGCCCTTCGAGCTGAAGAACGGCTGGGCGCAGAAAGAACTGGGCAAACATCATGCCGCCAACCCACAACACCAGCGACAACAAATGAACCGTTTTAAGTACGTCATACAGCATTACTTCCT
>ERZ889217.514-NODE-514-length-23189-cov-28.906847_pt1 | contig 23189 bp, 18 predicted proteins | sample MGYA00521098_ERZ889217 | MGnify/ENA primary metagenome ERZ889217 (study PRJEB32303, sample SAMEA104408613) | aquatic metagenome | biome: Brackish water; feature: Pelagic; material: water | place: Baltic Sea | collected 2014-06-10T22:04:00 | depth 2,362 m ... | reverse complement strand
GCCGCGAAGATTTACATCGAACCTGAGTGAACCCCTGCACCACCATCAATTACATAAGTTTCGCCAGTTATCCACGAAGCCAAATCAGAACAAAGAAAAAGAGCCAAGTTGGCGATGTCCTGTGGCTCGCCAAGACGCTTTGTCGGCAAAGCCGAAGCAAGTTTGTCGCCTAGGTTCTCAACGAGCACTGCCGCAAACGCTGTTTTAACTAATCCAGGTGCGATACCAACTACGCGAGTTCTGCCAAGTTCACATGCCAATTGAGATGTGAGATGAATAATCGCCGCCTTTGTCAAGTTATAAACACCAAGCCCTTGTTCAGCACGGAGCCCGCCCACAGACGCAATATTTAGAATAACGCCCGGATTTTTTTTCATCGAGGCGTTAAATACAGCCTGGCTCCAAAACAGTGGCCCTTTTAGATTCACTTGAAACGTTTTATCGAAGCGCGCTGAATCTACGCCAAGAGTGTCGCCATAATACGGATTTGTCGCGGCATTATTAACCAAAATATCAATCTTGCCAAATCGTTTCATCGTTGCATCAACACACGCTTGACCCTGCTCAATGTCACCAGTGTTGGCGGCGAAAATATCAGTCTCACCATCAATTTGCTTTGAAACCGCGCGAAGAGATTCTTCTTTACGCGAAGAAAGCATTACTTGCGCGCCAGCTTCAGCAAATGACTTCGCAATTGCGGCACCAATTCCCCGCGAAGCGCCGGTTACGAGTGCGGTCTTACCGCGGAGTGAAATCTCCATTGTTTGAGACTAATACGGCTTATGCGTTTGGAGAAATTCGAACGGTTTGTATTCGACGACCATCTAACTGCTCAACGCGAAAAGTCCACTGTTGCTCAACCATGAACTCCCCCAGCTCAGGTACATGTCCAAGAACGCCGAAGACAAGACCACCAACAGTGTCATACTCGTCATCACTAATCTGAGACTCAAGTACCTCATTAAGTTTGCCAATAGTAGTCACGCCGGCAACCAAAAATTCACCGTTTGGCTGTCGCTGAATTGATATATCGTCATCATCATGCTCGTCACCGATTTCACCCACTAACTCTTCAAGACAATCTTCAAGAGTTACTAATCCAGCGAGTAAACCGTACTCGTCAGCAACCATTGCCAAATGAAATTTGTCAGCTTGCATTTCTCGCATCAAGTCAGATACGAGTTTGGTTTCCGGCACAATTTGAACGACATGTAGGAAATTCTTAATTGACTCGCCACCTCGTCCGTTGCGTTCTGCAGCAATCAGATCTTTTGCAAATACAGCACCTACGAGATCATCCTGATCGTCATCATCTGCGCGCAATACAGGTAGCCGGCTTAGTTGACTGTCAACCACAATGTCCAGAGCATTAGATACGGACAGATCATCTTTAATCGAAACAATGTCCGGACGACGAATCATTACTTCGCGTACGACAGTGTCACCAAATTCGATTACTGATTCAATCAACTCACGCTCTTCATGCTCAATCACAGAGTCTTGTGCCACCGCTTCAACAATTCCGAGAAACTCTTGTTCGGTAATAAACGGACCAGTCGCTAAACCTTGACCACCAACAATCAAATTAGTTAGTTTGATCAAACCGCGAGACATGATTTGCAAAGGTACAAAACTAACGATTGCCGAAACAGGACGAGCAGTGACCGTCGCACCTCGAACCGGGTATAACAGCCCATATGTTTTTGGCACGGCTTCTGCGAGCACAAAGAAAATAATCACATTCAAAGTCACACCAATAAGCACACCGGCTGCGCCGAATAATCTTCCAGCAACTAAACCTGTCAAAGTCGCCTGAACAGTTTGAAAAATATTGACGGTCAAGAGAAGCGGATTTACCCATCGCGTGGGCTCAGCAGCGAGCTTCAAGATCAATTTCGCGCTTTTGGCGTTTTGATCAACGAGTGCCTGCGCTTTTTGTTTCGTAATCCTCGACAAGCTCATTTCTGCCAGCGAAAGAAATATCAAACCAACCAGGAGCACACCAATAACCACCAACATCCAAATATCACCGTTCGTGGGTAACTTTGCAAAAATCATAATTCGTAAACTCTCTTAAATGAATCAGGCATTGTTGATTTCCAATGGTGCTTCTCTAGAAGATCGCGTTCACAATTCTGCATCTTCTTTGCCTTATCTTCTGTGTCGTGGTCGAAACCCAGAACATGAAGAATGCCGTGAACAATCAATAGAGCGATTTCATCATCTAGGTTGCCAGCATGGCTATGCGCCTGTCGACTCGCAACAATTGGGCAAACGACAACGTCACCCAATAAAATTGGCAGATCGTTCAAATCAATCGGTACACGCTCCGGTCCGCGAGAGATCGCGCCAGGCCCTGGCGAACAAAATGATTCAATTGCATCTAAAGGAAACGCCAAAACATCGGTAGAACCGACTTTGCCCATATATTGTTCGTTTAAACCAGCGATTGCGGTTTCGGGAACAAACATTAAAGTCAGCTCGGCCGCACCCCGAACACCTTGAGAGCGCAAAATATTTTCTGACAACTGTCGCCAACGTGGTACGTCAATCAAAATATCACTTTGCTCGTCGGCACAAAAGATCTCAACGTCTCCCTCGCCTCCTACTTTCTGAGGCCCAGTTTTCTTGACATGAGGTTCAGACACGTTTAATTGCCATTGTGCCGATCTTCCGCTCGTACGCCGCAACTATGTCAGCGACAATTCGGTGACGCACAACGTCACGTGTATCTAGATGAACGAATGCAAGACCTTCGATGTCTTGCAAAATATTTTCAAGACCAATCAAACCACTTCGATTATCTGGAATATCAACTTGCGTCGTATCACCAGTAACTACAACTTTCGATCCAAAACCAATTCGTGTGAGAAACATCTTGATTTGTTCGGGAGTGGCGTTTTGAGCTTCGTCTAAAATGATGAAACTATTATTTAGGGTTCGTCCACGCATATAAGCAAGTGGCGCAACTTCTACAATTTGTTTTTCGGCAAGCTTCAGAGCACCCTCCGCACCGATCATGTCATGCAATGCATCATAAAGCGGACGTAGATATGGATCGAGCTTCGCCATCAAATCTCCTGGCAAAAAACCAAGACGCTCGCCGGCTTCAACTGCCGGTCGGGTAAGAATAATTCTCTGAACTGACTTCGTTTGAAGTGCCTGAACAGCCATTGCTATTGCCAACCAGCTTTTTCCAGTTCCCGCCGGGCCGAGCCCGAACGTAATTACATTGTCTCGGATTGCATCTACATAACGTTTCTGTCCCGAGGTCTTGGCACGCACTGGTTTACCTTGACTGAGACGAACAATATCTTCTGTAAGCACTGATGTCGGACGCTCGTTAGAACGAACCATGTCAATACTCCGTGAGACCACAACTAGGTCTAGATTCTCTCCGCCTTGAAGCAAACCTGTCAATTCTTCGAAAAGACAACCGACAACATCGCTACTTTCTCCCGAGATTGAAATCTCATTGCCGCGCACCAAAATTGCCGTGCTCGGAAAACTTTTTTCGATAAGCCTGAGATAAGAATCGCGCTCGCCAAGCAAACTAGCCATCAGATGCGAACCTGGAACAACCACTGTCACCCCAGCCATTGAGACACTCATCGAGTTATCAGACTATCTAGAAAACGAGTTCGTCACCGAATGATCTGTAGTACCGTTTTCGTGATGTCTGAAATCAGCAGCCAATCGTGGTGGCTTGTAGCGCTTATTACTCTACTTATGCTCGCCATAATCGCAAATTTCAAGCGAAATAGCAAGACGAATAGCGAACCAAATCTGCAGACTTTGCTGAATGTCTTAATCGCGATTCTTGCGATCGTCGGTGCAGTTTGGTTGATTTATTTAAACGAAATAAATACGACAACAGGTACTGACATAGTGATTCGAATTATCTCGATCATCACAATTGCGACCTTCGTTATGGTTCGAATCGCCTTTGAAATACGCCAACTACGAAAAGTGATCCGAATAATGCGTACTACGTTGCAGACTGATTCGTTGACCTCGCTACCAATTCGTGAGGTAGCTCTAAATCAACTCTCACAATCGCTGGAAAACACGAACAAGAATGAGCTTTTACCAACGGTGTTACATCTGAATGTCGACCGATTCAAATCAATCAACGACAAATTTGGGCATATTGCGGGCGACGCATTGTTGGTTGAGATCTCAAATCGGCTGCGAGAAACAATTGACAAACGATGCTTGGTTGCAAGACTTTCCGGGGATGAATTCGTTGTGATCGATACTCACACTCAAACTTCGCTTGAATCTGTTGTTTTGGCCGACAAGATTCTTTCCGTTTTAATAAAGCCATTCATACTTAGTCATGGCGATATTTTCATTTCCGCAAGCATCGGAGTCTCAACCTACCGAGAGGGATTCACTAAATCGGCTGCCGAATTACTTAGCAACGCAGAAACAGCAATGTATTGGGCAAAGGAAGCCGGTCGAAACTGTGTAGCTGTTTTTGATGAGTCAATGGATCAGCGCGTTAAAAATCGCCTTGCCGTTGAGACGGCTCTGTACAGAGCACTCGAGCGAAAAGAGTTAAGACTTGTATATCAACCAATTATTGATATCGATTTAGGAGACGTCACAGGGTTTGAGGCTTTAATGCGATGGGACATGGAAGATGGGACGGCGATATCTCCCACCGAATTTATCCCAATCGCTGAAGAAACAGGAATCATTATGCCGATCGGAGCATGGGCGCTGCTCGAAGCACTTATTAACATGCGTGGTTGGATAACCGAGGGTATTTGTTCTCGTGAAGCAACAATGTCAGTAAATGTGTCTTCGCGACAATTACATGATCCAAAGTTTATTGCGATAGTCAATGAGGCTTTGATGCGCTCACATATGCCCGCTGAGCAACTTTGGATAGAAGTAACTGAGAGTGTGATGATTACTCAGCCTGAGCAAGCTCTAGAGACCTTGCGTACTCTTTCTTCAATGGGAGTTCGCATAGCGATCGACGACTTTGGCACAGGTTATTCTTCGCTATCTTTTTTGCAGAGATTTCCTATTCATCGATTAAAGATCGATAAATCCTTTGTTAGCAATATTGCGACAGATCGAAATGTTCGGACGCTGGTGAAGACAATCATCGCTATGGCCGACTCACTTGACCTCGAGGTTGTAGCCGAGGGAGTTGAAACTGTCCAACAGCTTCATGTCCTTGCAGATTTGGGTTGCAGCCAAGCGCAGGGATATCTGATCAGTCACCCGGTATCACCGCAAGAGATTCCAGCTGCGCTAGTTGAGCTCAATCAAGTCGGCAAGTGGCCACGCCTGCGTGAGGTAAAGTAAACGCTGGTTCTTAATTTCTTAAGTTCTTAATTTAACGATATTTAGATAGGTCGGAAACCAAATGGTAGCTAGCCGAATACAAAAAGAACTATCACTAGATTCAGCCGAACTCCGCATGCGCCAGGCTGGGGAGTGGCTCGGTCTCGAAGATGGACTTATCGAAACCATCATTGCCCCTCGGCGGATCTTAGAAGTTTCAATTCCGTTTCGACGCGACAATGGCTCACGAGATCACCTCGTCGGATGGCGAGTGCATCATAATACAACTCGTGGCCCCGCAAAAGGAGGAATTCGATATCACCCTGGTGTGAGCCGCGACGAAGTGGTAGCGCTCGCAATAGGTATGTCTCTTAAGACAGCAATTATGAACCTTCCGCTTGGTGGCGCAAAAGGCGGAATCGCGATTGATCCGAAAACTTTGTCTATTGGCGAGCTTGAGCGAATTACGCGACGGTACGTTTCAGAGTTGATTCCGTTTCTCGGTCCAGACAAAGATGTCCCAGCACCCGATGTCGGCACGAACTCGCAAGTAATGGCATGGGTGCTTGATCAATATTCGGCGAGCGTGGGTCACATCGTGCCTGGTGTTGTAACCGGAAAACCAATTGAACTTGGTGGATCTCTGGGTCGTGAATCAGCCACCGGCCGCGGAGTAGTTGAGGCTGCCGCACTCGCTGGTGAGCAAATGGGTCTAACGCTCGAAGGTTCACGAATCGCAATTCAAGGATACGGTCAGGTCGGAGCATGGGCAGCAAGACTCGCCCACGCTCGGGGGGCAAAGATTGTCGGCTTGGCAGATGTTGGCGGATCTATTTATAACTCATCAGGCATTGATGTCGCACTCGTCGATAGCAAGTTTCGAAGTGGCGCAAAAAGTGTTGTCGAAAGCGATCAGGGCGATGTCATCGGCATAGGACTCGACGGCGCGAACAAAGTGTTCTCTGTTGACTGCGATGTATTGATGCCTTGTGCGTTAGGTGACGCCGTTGATGAAAATATTGCTTCTGAGATAAAAGCAAAACTTGTGGTGGAGGGCGCAAATGGACCTTTAACACCGAAGGCCGACGAAGTTTTGCAAGACCGTCGAATCATTGTTGTACCCGATGTTTACGCCAATGCGGGTGGAGTTACTTGCAGCTATCTCGAGCAATGCCAAAACTTCGCGCACCTGAGTTGGGACGAAGATGAAGTTAACGAAAAAGTGATTTCGCTGATGCAAGGGGCATTTAAACGATTGCACTCATTTTCAGTAGAACAGAATCTCCCCTATCGATTAGCGGCATCAGTTTTAGGAGTTAAGACAATCGCAGATTCACATCGAATGCGCGGTTTACATCCTTGATCTAATTAGTTTTTTTAAGATACAAGCTCAAGAATCGATCCAGCATCATTTGTGAACCGTACTTCGGCGAATTTTCCCCAACTGCGAGTTTCAGTGACCGCGAAATCAGCAACCACCCACCGCACCCCATAATCAAGAAGCGACAATCGCCCCTCATCTGTCGGAGCGTTAACAAAATACCTAATTAAATTACGTCGTTTTTTAGATTCGTCTTTCATCTCCGCAACTATGTTTGTAGTCCAATTTCCTTCAATGAGCATCTGACGTCCACTAATCGCTGACGTCAAACTCCACAGCGCTAAACAATTGGGTGGCAAATCTGTTGAAGTTGAACAATACCGGTTTGTAGCTACTACGTCATTTTCTTTGGAATTTCTTCTTAGCCAAATCAACAACTCGCGATATGAATCTGATCCAGAAATAACCTCCGAAGGTTCAAAACTAACATTGCGCGAAGCCCATACGCCCTTTTCAACGAATTTACTGACGTGACCAAAATAAGAACCAACAGTTGAAACGAGAAGTAAGATCGTCAGCATTCTTAAGGTGTTAATGGCGATGACCTGCCTATCAAATATTCTTATCAAAACTAAAGAGACAAGCGCAACTAACATTGGAAAAACGGTAGCGAAGGCGAGTTTGTAATAATTACTGCCACTATCGACTGTAAAATATTCATACATTTTCGGATACAGCCGAGCAGCAACAAGGCATGCCGCAATCCCTAGAAATAAGCAAAATCTAGAACGATAATCCAGCCGAGACTGATCAGCAAAAATAGTTGCTACTGATACTGGAACCAATAATGCCATCCCACCAAGAATGAAATAAACTTCACTCTCGGACTGGCCAGAGAGGACGAAACCCAGAACAATTCCTATTAGTCCACCTGCTACTGAAAAAATTACACCAAGCTGCTTGCCGGAATCAAAAACATTCTTTAGAAAAAATAAACCGCTGGCGGGCGCCAACAAATGAACTACAACAGAAATTAAACTAACAAATACAACTGCCCCTGGCAACCCAGATCCAAGGTTTGCTTTATGCCGCAAAATCTCAAAAAATGAAACACTGAAATTAGAACCTGACTCTGCGCCAATTTTATAAATAGCCATAAAGCTAAAGAGAACCGCCACGGCTCCTGAAACCGACATTGCTATCGACGGTCCGCGATATCTTTTAATGGTCAGGGCCCAAACCAAACAAAAGCCAAAACCAATAACCAACATTGGGCCAAATGAAACTTTGCTGCCTAGCAGGCACAGCGATAAAACGAAGACAACCATTCCAAGGGTGCTCCGTTTCATCTCATGGTTGGTCAGAATGACAGTGACTAATCCGTATAAGAAAATTAACCCGAAATTAAACGAAAAAGAATAAGGCATCAGAATCCCGATCAACGGAATCGGTCCAGCACATAACATCGCAACCGAAAACATCGCACATGGCGCGGAAAATGTACTCCGTGAGATTCGCCTAGCAATGGTGAAAACCAAACTTAAAACAATGAACACGGCGATCGCAGGCCCAGCGATCGCCGTCACTACAAACGGAGTCAACTCAGAAAACGAACCTAATGTGGCTTCCCACGCGAATGCGAACCAATGATAATAAAATTTTAGATCTATAAAAAAAATATTTTCGCCGCCACCCAAATTTCTAGCGGATTGCATCATTGATTCAAAGAAAATTAAATCAGGGTCTTGCATAACCCCATTACGCAAATTCCACCACAACGGATTACGAATTTCTGTCAGAGATGAAAGATGTTGGAGCGATCGAACAGACATCATTACTGCGGCTACTAATAAAACAGCCTGAAATTTAGAATGTGAGACACCAACAGCGCGATTTGACTCTCGCAAAAACCGCAGAACCACCCAAAAAAACACAGCAACGGCAGTGCTGACAAGCCAATACCAGGACATACTCAAAGCGAGGAGCGTTCCTGAACATATCAACAACATGTCAGTTGGGTTCTGTAATTGAATACGCCATATGCCTGAAGAAATACCACCCTTGAAATGCTTAAGAATCAGCAAAAATATAGGAAGTATCAACCAGGAGATTGAAAATGGAGTGAGAGTGCGAAACAGTTGCGATGAGATGAGTGACAATCCAAAACCTAAAGCACCACCCATGCCGACAAACTCAACAAGGTCTAATGACTCGCGAGAGCTTAACCTCGCCCAAATTATGCCACCCACATAAATCTGAATATTTGCGACTAGCAAAATCGCAAGAGAATCTCTCGTCGGAACATCAGCGAATCTAAACAGCAAAGCGAAAAATAAATTTAAAACGATGAATATTTGAAAAACCGAGATCTGAAGCAAATTCCTAATTGGTTTAAACACCTTTTAGTTCACAGCTTTCTTCAGCTCAAGAATCGATCCAGCATCATTTGTGAACCGTACTTCGGCGAATTTTCCCCAACTGCGAGTTTCAGTGACCGCGAAATCAGCAACCACCCACCGCACCCCATAGTTTTGAAGCTCGGCCCGGCTCACTTCTGAAGGTTCATTTATGAAACTTTCCACCAATAGTCTGCGTTTTCTACGCTCAAGATCTAGTTCTGCGCTGTAGGACGGATATAAGCCTTCAACAAGTACTTGCCTCCCTGAAATAGCTGAAGTAAGAGACCAAAGCGCCAGACAATTGGGGGCTAATTCGTAAGAATCTGAACAATAACGATTAGTAGCCACCAAATCATGTTTCTCCGAATTGTTTCGCAGCCAAAACAGCAACTCACGATAGTCAACTGAACCTACAATCGTGTCAGCGTCGTCCACGCGAAGTTGATGGTAATCGCCCCCGTCTTGATGAAACCCTGACGCAAAGGCAACGTAGCTGCCCAAAGTACCCGCCGAGATCGTCAGAGTAGCTATTAACGCCAACGCCGAGCGCGATTCATATTTAAAAATAAATCTCGCGACCGCAAATAAAACCAAACCAACGAATAACGGAACGCTTATTGCGAGTGACGATTTGTAAACCACAGGCGCTGAGTTACCAGTTACTTGCCCGAAGATAGACCAACAAATTTTTGCAGATACCACACCGATCACTGCGGCTATTACTATTTTATTCGGTTTTCTTAATCCAAGCGAGAAGTTAAAATTACAAATCGCAATGATCGAAATTGGAAGAACTAGTGCGATCGCCGTTTGAATCAAGTACGCAAGATTTTCTGCTTCATCAAAAAACAAGACACCAAAAATCAGACTTGATAAACCACCCATAAGCGAAAATATCAAAGCAAACCGTGTGGACAAATTCGTAATTGAACTAATCCAAAATACACCCGCAAATGAATAAACAACAAAAATCATAATACTCACGAAGCCAAACAAAAAAACAATTGCGGGCAATCCAGAAACCATGAAGGCTTTTTGCTCAAAAATTACGCCTGGCCCGAATTTAAATGAATCTGCAGACTTAGAGCTTGCTGAGTAATAATTAAAAAACCAAACCAATATAACTGCGAGTGCTGATACAGAAGAAAGTGCAAAAATATGTTTCGAGTCGGGGTCTCTTCTCACAAATGAAAAAAGATTTGCAATCAACAGGCCAAAGACCAAAGCCACGACAGAAGATACTTTGCTTCCAAACAACAATGCGGTAAAAACAAACATCAAGGACGCGTTCGACCAAAACCTTGATTTTTCAACACTTAATAGCAGAATAACTAAGGCAAACGTATAGATCAGCGAGAAATTAAACGAGTATGAATACGGATGTAGCATTCGCACAAACGGGATCGGACCTGCGCACATAGAAGACACGGCGAGCACTAGAAGTGGCGTCGTCACTCGACTATTCGAGAACCGACCAGCGAATGTGACAATCAGACACATGATTATAAAGATGACGATTACTGGAGCGGCGAGGCTAGAGATAGCAAACGCATCGGTCTGAAATAAAGCATTTAAAGTATCGTTCCACGCGAAAGACACCCAATGATAATGAAGCTTGGCTCCAGCAAAAAATATATTGTCGCTGTTACCAAACAAACCGACCGAATGCATCATTGATTCGCCAAATACAACATCCGGATCTTGTATTTTTGCGAATCGCCAACTCCACCAAACAGGATTCCGAATTTTTTCTAATGAATTCAAAACCGATAGTGCATAAATTGAAAGAATTAAACCAACTACGCCAACAACATGAACCAAATAACGTTCTTCCCTGGATCGAACTGACCAGCTACGACGCATGACAGCCCACGCCGTGAGCAGGCCTGATGCCAAAGCAGTTGGTATTAACCAATACCACGAGGTGCTGAGGGCGATTAGTGTCCCGGAGAAGAGTATAAAAATCTCATCGAAGTTGCTTTTAGTTTTATTGAAACTTAAAGTTGTGCTATTCAACGCCCTAAGCGAAATGGCGAAGGCGATCAATGGCAATATTGCCCAAGCAATACTTTTGGGCAAAAGTGTTCTGAACAACTGACTCGAAATTAGAGCTAACGCAAAGCCAATCGCCGCACCCATCCCGACCATCTCAGCGAAACAAACTTTATATCTAGATCGATAAACCAACCACACAGACGACCCAACAGCAATTTGAACTGAAGACAAAAACAATATGACTGCGATATCAACTGATCGCAAACCACTAATCGCGAAAACAACTGCAAAAAACATAAGACTTAGCGTCGATTTTGTAGCCAATTGTCTGCTCGCTATGCGCACTTCTCAATTCTAGAACTAACTCCGCGAATTGAAATGTAAAGGCAACGTCAAACTTAGTAATAGTCTTGAATTTGTGAGTAGCCATTCTCAACCGATCGCCGAATTAGGTTTTTATCCCTTTGATGATGTGGCGTGGGCCTACGACAAGTTATGGGCGGCGACTGCGAGTCGTTGCTCGTGGTTGCCACGAAAATTAACGCGAACATCTGACCCATCAAGCCTTTGGCTCAGCGAGATTCACTTTGTAAGTCAGACTTGTGGTTGGCCACTCGTGACACGACTCTCAGACAAGGTCTCCATCATCGGAGCATTTCGTCAGACTACAAACGAATCGATGAGTCATTTTTATCGCAGTGTTGTTGTTGGCCGAGTTGATGGTACCCCATTTGATTTTCAAGGCTCTATCGCGGCTGTGAATGACTTTGAAAGTCTTTCTGGGTGGATCAGTCTCATTGCTGCGATTCATGGCCCGCAAGAAACTTGGCACGGTGAAACGAAAATCTCAGGATCACATCTTGAGAGCGTACGCATGCTGTGTCGCGGAGAAGCCGATATAGCCTCAATCGACAGCGTGTCACTCGCCCATTTAAGACGCATTGACTCCTCGGCAGTAAATTCTTTGTTCGTTATCGGCAACGGCCCAATCGTGCCATGCTTACCGATCATCGCTCATCGTTCGATTAGCGAATCGCAGCGCGTTGAGCTACGGCAAGCGCTCACCGAATCTACACAAGACCCGAGTATTGCCGACGCAACATCGGCACTATTCATTAGCGGATTTGATGCCCTCGAACTTGAGGATTATCTTCCTTTACGGTCACTCACCGCGAATTAATAAATCTAAAACTTGTTACCGATTGCGAACGAAACGCAACGCGCATTCAGCATGTGCAATTTCTAACTTGTTTGACGTTTCGAATCAAGATCTTGCCGTGCCTAGATCTGTTTGATCGCGAATATCATTTCAAAGCAAGCACTATTGCGTCGATGGCTTCTGGGTTGGCAATCGCTTCAACATTGCGGACTGGCCTGCCATTAACAGCATCAAATACCGCGAGTTCAACGAGTTTGTTACTGCGCGTACGTGGCAGGTCGGCAACGGCAATCACAAGTGCCGGAACATGTCGTGGGGTGCACGCTTTTCGAATACGAAGTTTAAGATCAGCAATCAAGTCATCTGAAATCTTGGCCCCGACTACGAGTCGAATAGCAAGAATGATTCGCACATCATTATCAAAGTCTTGACCAAAGACGAGACTTTCAAGAACATCGGGGTGTTGTTCGACGACGCGGTAAATCTCGGCTGTACCAATTCGTACTCCACCAGGATTTAGTGTCGTATCACTGCGTCCATGAATCGTCATGCCTCCGTGATTCGTCCACGACGCGAAATCTCCGTGACTCCAGACACCAGGAAACCGTTCGAAATAAGCCGCACGAAATTTCACTCCAGGATTTGTCGGATTTGGAAACCCTTCTACGCCGTCACCCCAAAAACCTAACGGAACCGAAGGAAAGGGTTGCCGACAAACAAGCTCACCCGCGATATCGAAATTCTTTTCCAAAGAGATCCCGGAGTCATCCAATACATCAGTAGCCATACCTAAACATGCCCTCTGAATTTCGCCGGCATAAACTGAACTGGTCGGGTCACCACCTACAAAGCACGCACAAATATCCGTTCCGCCCGAAATTGATGCTAGATGAACGGTGCAAGATACTTTCTCATAAACCCACTTGAAACCTTCAGGTGCGAGTGGAGAACCTGTAGAACAAATCGTACGAAGATGTGTCAAATTATGTGTCGTGACTGGAGCGATCTGAGATTTGCGAGCCGAGTCAATGAACTTGGCTGACGTTCCCAGCAAAGTAATTCTTTCGGCTTCACAAATTTCAAACAGTCTCGTCATTGATGGAAAACTTGGCGAACCGTCGTAGAGCACTGCTGTTGCACCACTTGCCAGCACGGACACGAGCCAGTTCCACATCATCCAGCCAGTGGTCGTAAAGTACATCACGCGATCACCTGCACGGATATCGCAATGCAATTGATGTTCTTTTAAATGTTGAAGTAACACCCCGCCTGTTCTGTGCACAATGCATTTCGGCACCCCAGTCGTGCCCGAAGAATAGAGCACATACCACGGATGATCGAAACCGAATCTTCTTGGAACGATCGGTTCACCCGTATAAGACGAAATAAAGCTTTCATAGTTCGTCAGTATCAAATCTGTGTCTACTAATTTTGAGCCGACCAGCAAAGTCTTAATAAGCGACGGCAATTCAGTTTGTATTACTGCCAGTCGCTCAAGACAATCAAACTTCCTACCACCATATATATATGAATCAGTTGCTATTAAGACCTTTGGTGTTATTTGGCTGAAACGATCAAGTACTCCTTGAGCACCGAAATCTGGTGAGCACGAAGAAAAGACTGCACCGATTGATGAAGCCGCAAGCATTATTTCAATAGCTTCAATTCCATTGGGTAGCCATGCAACAACCCGATCGCCTTCAACTACACCCAGCTCTTCTAGCGCGCCAGCGAGTCGCGCAACTCGTAGTCGCAATTCATCCCATGTACGAATAACTCGGCTCCCGGTTTCATCAATCGCAACTATCGCTTCACCTTGACCCGTATGGCGAAGAAAATTCTCAACAACGCTGAGATTTGCATCAGGAAAGAATCTGGTGGATATAAATTCGCGCGACGGATCTGACGGAAACTGAGAGCGTTGAATAACTCGTTCACCCCGCTCACCAACGACTCCACAGAAATCCCAAACACTCGCCCAAAAATCTTCAGGATGAGTGATTGACCAACTATGTAGGTCTTCAAAACCACGCGTGCCTGCGAACTCTTTAAGTTGAGTTCGACCCACTCGGGCTAGGTCGGGCGTAAATAGGATTTCACCTCGCTGTATCACGACCTATAAACTAATTGCTGTGAATTGGGATGTCTTCATTACATGTGCGGTGACCGGGGCTGGCGAGACCACTAGCAAGAGTGACAAGGTTCCGGTTACTCCTAAACAGATCGCAGAGTCGGCGTTAGATGCCGCAAAAGCAGGCGCTGCCGTTGTGCATATTCATGTGCGCGATCCAAACACCGGCAAAGGTTCGCGCGACGTCGACCTCTATGCCGAGGTGGTTGACCGCATCAGATCATCGAATACTGATGTTGTATTAAATCTGACTGCAGGCATGGGCGGAGATTTAGTACTTGGTGGGGATGAAAAGGTTTTGCCGATAGATGTTGCGAATACCGACATGGTCGGCGCTACCGAACGCCTCGCCCACGTTGCGCGCTTGAAGCCCGAAATTTGCACGCTTGATTGTGGCACGATGAACTTTTCATCTGGCGGCGACTACATCATGGTCAACACGCCAAGTGTTTTGCGTTCAATGGCCAAGCAAGTGCAAAAACTTGGCGTCCGAGCTGAGCTTGAAGTTTTCGATACAGGACACCTAGTCATGGTGAAAGACTTAATCGCTGAAGGTCTACTTGACGACCCTGTAATGATTCAACTTTGCATGGGTATCGCTTACGGTGCCCCAGATGATCCGACAACATTCATGGCGCTAGTACATCAGCTTCCGCCTGGTGCCGTGTTTTCTGCATTTTCAATTAGTCGTATGCAATTACCTTTTGTCGCGATGGCTGCGCTTGCGGGTGGCAACGTGCGAGTTGGACTTGAAGACAACATTTATCTGTCGCGTGGCGAGATGGCTTCAAATGCTGATCTAGTTTCGCGTGCGGTGAACATTCTCGAGAATATGAATGTCAATGTGATTGGACCAGATGCGGTTCGCAAAAAACTTCAGCTCACGAAACATTCGTGACTTCTAACTCACCACTCAAAACCGTAGGTCTACTTGGTGGAGGCGTAATCGGTGGCGGATGGGCGGCGCGGTTTGTACTCAACGGTTACGACGTAAAAATCTATGACGTTGACCCGCAAGCAAAGCGAAAAATTGGTGAAGTCATGGACAACGCTCGCCGTGCGTACGCCAAACTAACGCTCGCACCATTGCCAAACGAGGGCACAATTAAATTTGTCAACACTCCCGAAGATGCAGTCATAGGCGTTGACTTCGTCCAAGAGAGCGCACCAGAACGCGTCGAACTAAAACAAGAATTACTCGCAAGAGCTAGTCGCGTAGCGCCTTCCCATGTCGTGTTTGGATCATCGACTTCTGGAATTTTGCCAAGTCAGTTACAACGCGATATGACGTTTCCAGAGCGCCTTGTCGTTGGTCATCCATTTAATCCCGTTTACTTGTTGCCACTAGTTGAGATTTGCGGCGGCGACAAAACATCGCTCGATGCTCGCGAACGTGCACGCGAAGTATACGAATTGATTGGAATGCGACCATTAATGTTGCAAAAAGAAATTGATGGCTTTGTTGCTGATCGACTGATGGAAGCAATGTGGCGCGAGGCGCTTTGGCTTGTCAATGATGGTGTAGCAACAGCAGAAGAAATCGACGATGCAATCCGTTTTGGTGCAGGTCTGCGCTGGTCATTTATGGGAACTTTCTTGGTCTATCGAATCGCTGGCGGTGAAGCAGGAATGCGACATTTCATGGCACAATTTGGACCAACCCTGAAGTGGCCGTGGACAAAACTGATGAATGTTCCAGAACTTGACGAAGTTTTACTTGAGAAAATTGTTTCTCAGTCCGACGCACAGGCCGGAAATCGGACAATCCGTGAACTTGAAATACTTCGTGACGATTGCCTAGTTGCAGTTATGCAAGGACTTAAGCAGGTCGGCTTCGGCGCAGGCGAAACTTTGGCCGCCTACGAAAAAAAATTATTCAGTGGTGCAACTGACGCTCCAAGAAATATAGAGACACCAATTGAAGTACAACGACGACGCATCCCATCCGACTGGGCCGATTACAACGGCCATACAAATGACAGTCGTTATATGCAACTATCAAGCGAAGCATTGGATGTTTTCTTTAGGTCAATTGGATTTTCAAATGATTATCTTGCAACAGGTCGGTCGTTTTACACACTTGAAAGTCACATTCGGTACATCAACGAAAGTAAAGTCGGAGACGAAATCGTTGTAACGGCCCAGGTAATTATGCTTGACGATAAGAAAATTCACATGCATTCAGTAATGTCGCAGACTGACGGAACGGTTGTGGCAACTGGGGAACATATATATCTTCATGTAGACACAAAACTGAAGAAGGCGTGCCCCGTTGGCACTGAATTACTAGATCTACTTGAACCGATAGCAAAGGCTCATGCGAAATTATTGAAGCCTGAGGGCGTTGGGCGATTCGTTGGTCAAAGCGTTAAATGACAGAGCCTCTACGCCAGCAAACAGAATCATGGAAAATCGGGGAGGAAATTGATGCACCTTTGGATGTTTATCGTTGCAAGGTAATTCAAGAGTGGGTTGACTATAACGATCACATGACAGAAGCTGCATACCTAACTGTGTTTGGTTGGGCGTCAGATGTATTATTTCAGTTCATAGGAGTTAACGACCAATACCGTGCAGGGGGTAGTTCGTTCTACACCGTCGAAACTCACATTGTTTATGAGCGCGAAGCCTCAATCAAAGATCCACTAAAAGTTACAACTCAAGTACTTGATTTCGATGCAAAACGATTGCACTTCAATCACGAAATGTTCAATCAAAGTAGCGGGGATCGCTTGTCTACCTGCGAGCAGATGCTTCTACACGTTGATTCAGCAGCTGCTAAATCGTCAATTATCAAACCATCAGTAGCAAGTGCGCTAGAAGCGATTCTGTCAAGTCACCGCAAGCTCACTACTCCACCCGCAGTTGGCCGAATTATGAAAATCAACCACAAGATCTGAAAGAATAGACCATGGACTTTCGTTTAACACAAGAACAAGAGATGATTGTTGATACGACTCGGAATTTCACAGAGCGTGAGTTGATCCCCCATGAAGAGCAGGTTGAGCGTGAAAGACAAGTTTCGCCAGATCTCGTAAAACAAATTAAGCAACGCTCAATTGATGCAGGTCTTTACGCTTGTAATATGCCGACCGAACTCGGTGGTGGTGGACTCAACTCATTCGACACAACACTTGTAGATCGTGAATTCGGTGCCACCTCGTATGCATTGCATTATGTGGTTGCGCGACCAAGCAATATCTTGCGCGCCTGCAAGGATCAACAAATAGCAGAGTATCTGATCCCTACGATTACTGGCGATCGCGTTGAATGTCTTGCGATGTCAGAACCCGATGCTGGTTCAGATGTACGAGGAATGAAATGCACCGCAACCCAAGACGGCAATGATTGGATAATTAACGGCACGAAGCATTTCATTTCACACGCTGACATGGCCGATTACGTTATTTTGTTTGCGGCAAGCGGTGAAGAACAGACATCAAGAGGAGTCAAGAAGAAGATCACCGGTTTTTTAGTTGATTTTGACGCTAAAGGTTGTGAGCGAATCAAGGGTTACAACTGTGTGTCGAATAATGGCTATCACAACATGATCATTAATTTCGACAACTGTCGCGTAACCGATAGAAACGTCTTGGGCGAAGTGCACAACGGGTTTGATGCCGCAAACGAGTGGCTCGGTGCAACTCGCTTACAGGTTGCCGCGGTATGTGTCGGTAGAGCACGCCGAGCACTCAAACTTGCCGTCGAATGGGCCGCCACGCGCGAACAGTTTGGTCAGCAGATTGGAAAGTTTCAGGGCGTGTCGTTCAAACTTGCGGACATGCAAATTCAACTCGACGCGGCAGAGTTGTTGACTTTACGCGCTGCTTTCAACGATGCGGCTGGCAATTTCAGTGACACCGAAGTCGCGATGGCAAAAGTTTTTTCAAGCGAAATGTGCCAGTTTGTTACTGACGAAGCAATTCAAATTTTTGGAGGCATGGGCTTAATGGACGAATTGCCATTAGAGCGCATGTGGCGTGATACCCGTGTTGACCGTATTTGGGATGGAACAAGCGAGATTCAACGCCATATTATTTCGCGCGCGTTGTTGCGTCCTCATGGCGGATGAACAAAGACTCACAAGAACGCTGAACCCGCGTTCAATTGCACTTTTCGGTACCAGCCCTGCGCAAAGTGTTATTGAACAATGTCGCAAACTTGGCTATACCGGCGAGATCTGGCCGGTTCATCCAACTCGTGAAACATTGGGGGATCTCAAATGCTTTAAATCTGTCGCTGATCTTCCGAGTTCACCAGATGTCGCTTTCGTTGCCGTAAACCGCCACGCGACTATTGATGTAATCAACCAATTATCTAAGGCTGCGTCAGGTGGGGCTGTTTGTTACGCGTCAGGCTTCGCCGAGTCTGGGCTCGATGGTATTGCATTGCAGAATCAACTTGTTGTCGCCGCTGGCAAGATGCCAATTCTTGGACCGAACTGTTACGGCTACATCAATGCATTAGATGGCATTGCGCTTTGGCCCGATCAACATGGCTGTATGCCTTTGAGCAGCGGTGTTGCGATCGTAAGCCAAAGCGGCAATGTTGGTTTGAACTTGACATTGCAACAACGAGGGCTACAACTCGCCTATCTCGTGACAGTAGGCAACCAGGCATCCGCAGGAGTCGAAGATTGCCTTGAGGTTTTCATCAATGACAGTCGTGTTACAGCAATCGGATTATTTATCGAAGCGATCGTTGATCCGATTCGTTTTGCAAAGCTCGCGCAAATTGCAGATAACCGAAATCTACGAATAGTTGCTCTACAAACTGGTCGTAGCGAGGCAGGTGCAACAATTGCCGCATCACATACGGCATCTCTTGCTGGGCGTCGCAGTGCATATGAAGCCTTTTTTACTAGATGCGGCGTAGCGATGGTCAATACACCGGTCGAATTAATTGAAACTTTAAAACTGCTTGATCAAGGTGGCGCATTATCGGGTAACAAACTTGTATCACTTTCATGCTCTGGCGGTGAAGCATCGTTGATTGCTGATCTTTGTGAAAAAACTTCCCTAATTTTTGAGCCATTCTCTAACGAACAGCACGCAAGAATTGGTTCAACACTCACAGAATTAGTAACGGTCGGTAATCCATTTGATTACCACACATTTATGTGGGGTGACCGAAAAGCGACAGCAAAGACTTTCACTGAAGTTATGTCTGGTCCCCAAGATGCAACTTTACTAATTCTTGATACGCCCCCAATGAGTGATCATGATTCTAAAACTTGGGTAACTGCTGCGCAATCAATTGGAGATGCTGCGAAGGCAACAAATCGTCGCGGTGTGATCATCGCAACGGTTCCCGAATGTGTCACTGACGCAGTTCGCGCAGCCGCAAGTGAAGAAAAGATAGTTGTATTACAAGGGTTGCACGATGCGGTCGTTGCGCTTGACGCTGCCGCATGGCTAGCAATTCATCACGCTAATGAAGTACCTGCACAAGTCAAGGTCGCTACTTCAACACAATTAATTAACGAGGCTGATGCAAAATTGTTTTTGCTCAAAAACGGCGTGAATGTACCGTCAGGTAAGAAATGCGCTCGTCACGACGTTATAGAAACTGCAAACCAAGTTGGGTACCCCGTAACGCTTAAAGGTCTCGGCCTAGCCCATAAAAGTGAATCTGGTGCTGTAAAAGTAGGTCTACAAAGTGAACAGCATATTCTTGAGGCTCTTTATACGATGCCAGTTTCAATTTCTGAATTTCTCGTAGAACAAACAGTTGTAAATGTCGTCGCCGAGATACTCGTTAGCGTGAGGCGGGATGCTCCGGTTGGCTGGCTGATTACATTGGGAGCAGGTGGTATTTATACAGAATTATGGCGTGATACGACTTATCTTCTAGCTCCAGTCAGTGATTCAGCGATTAAGGCGGCGCTTACTAAATTACGAATAGCTCCACTATTAGAGGGCTTTCGTGGAAAGCCAGCGGGCAATACTGATGCTTTAGTTGCATTAGTTCAGTGCGTTATTGATATTGCGATAAACAACGACCTAGTAGAGATTGAATTAAATCCTGTGCTAGTTACACCCGAGACTGCAATCGCCGTCGACGCTTTATTGATCGCGAGTATCTAATGGGAGTTGAAGTGACTCGGGATGGAGAAGTTCTCGAAGTAACAATTAATCGACCGAAGGCTAATGCAATTGATGCGGCGACCAGCCAAGAACTAAGCACGATCTTTGAATCATTTATGAACGATACAAATTTGCGTGTCGCAATTTTGACTGGCAGTGGCTCCAAATTTTTTTCGGCAGGATGGGATCTCGTCGCAGCTAATGAAGGCGAAGCATTCGAATCTGATTACGGCGTTGGTGGATTCGGTGGAATCTGCGAACTTAAGTTTCGACCCAAGCCGATTATCGCAGCAGTTAACGGAATGGCTGTTGGCGGAGGTTTTGAAATTGCATTGGCTGCCGACTTTATTGTTGCCGCAGATCATGCAACTTTTTTTCTTCCCGAAGCAACGCTTGGTCTGATTGCAGATAACGCAACAATTCGTTTGCCGAAGATTCTGCCACCAAGTATCGCGCGCGAAATGTTGATTTCTGGACGACGAATGCTGGCAACTGAAGCACAATCTTGGGGAATCGTAAATGAAGTCACTTCTGCTGATGACTTGCTACCCGCCGCGCGTCAACTCGCTCAACGAATTTGCCAGTCAGCACCGCTGAGCGTAACTGCAGTTCTAGATCTAATGCGTAGTCTTGAGTCGGTTGCTTCTAACGATGCAATGAAGGTACTTAGAAACAATGATTCTTACCGCGCTGCTATTGATTCACTTGACGCAAACGAAGGCACCCTTGCTTTTGCGGAAAAACGCAAGCCGAACTGGCAGGGTCGCTAAACCCTTATACGCGTACATTCTGGACTAAATCAGGGTGCTTGATGAGATGTAGCCTTCAAATATGTCGGATCAGGAAGTGGGGCCGAACAATAATGGCATCGACCTATCTGATGCATACGCGGTAAGGACTCCTGAAGATAGTCGTCGACTTTACGCTGCATGGGCCGAAACTTACAACAAGACTTTCATTGAAGCAAATAGTTATGTGTACCCTCGCAGAGTCGCCGAACTATTCGCAGAAAATGCGCCAGCGTCGGGTTTTCAGGATGTAATTGATATTGGCTGTGGCACTGGTGCTGTTGGTAGTTATCTGGCGAGCCTTCGACCTGATTCGATAATTGATGGCTTTGATATCTCTAAAGAAATGCTCGCTCAGGCTTCACAGACTCGTCGGTTCGACAACTCGCCCGTCTATCGCAATTTACTAGAAGTTGATCTCACCAGTGCTTTACCAAACCATCTCTACAGTGCAATGACGAGTGCCGGTACTTTCACTCATGGTCACTTGGGACCGGATACGTTTTTTAGACTATTTAGTCTCGTTCGTATATCTGGATGGTTTGTCATCGGTATCAATGCCGAACACTACGAATCTCGCGGTTTTGCCGAAATTATTCAGAGTGCAACTGTCTCTGAGATAATTAGTCAGCCCGAAGTTCATGTTGTAGATGTCTATGGACCTGGCAGCCCACACTTTGGCGATAAAGCAAACATCTGTATTTTTCGGCGACAGAGATGAACTTACTGAACTGTAGACCTCGCAAAATTTACCAAGAAAATCCCAAACAATGTTGCGGCAAGCGAACCGAAGACGTGCGCCGAAATAGATGCGATAGCGAGTGTCATTCTTCCACTTTGAATGTGGCTCACCACTTCAGCTGAAAAAGTTGAAAAGGTCGTCAGGCTCCCGAGAAAACCAGTAATTATGAGCAACTTCCACTCGTTTGAAATATTCGGATTGTGGCCGAAGGTTGAAACTGCGATACCAATTATGAAACCGCCGCCAATATTTACCACCAGTGTGCCGAGCGGCAAAGTTGGCGTTAACGCATTTAACGCATTAGCCAAACCCCATCGCGAAAGCGCCCCAAAACATGCCCCCACACAAATAATAAAGATAGACCAACTCATAACATTGAGATTACTGGACCATTTCAAGTAATATTCAGGGATGCGCGATTACACAGTTGGTGGACCAAGTTCAATAACAGCAGCAGAAGACGGTCTAGTTGATGCCGATTGCTACAAGCCAAAAATTGACCGCGAACTAATTAAGCAGTTAATGATGCGCAACAATGGTTGGGCGATTGCACACATCGCAAGTTGGTTTGCGGCGCTTGGGGTATTCGGCTGGCTAGCTCATCTAAGTTGGGGGTCTTGGTGGGCTGTACCAACATTCGGAATTTATGGAGTTTTATATGGCTCAATGAGTGATTCGCGATGGCACGAAACCGGCCACCGCACGGCTTTTCGAACTAAGTGGATGAATGATGTCGTCTATTACATCGCATCATTCATGATCTTTCGTGAGCCAGAGACATGGCGCTGGAGCCACGCTAGGCATCACTCTGACACGATTATCGTTGGCAGAGATGCTGAAATTGCGTTCAAAAGAAATGTTCCGTTTTATAAATTTGTTTTAGAGCTTGTTGGCATATCTGCGGTGCCAAATGAATTCAAGCAGTGGATTCGAAATTCTTTGGGAAATTTCACAAACAACCAAAAAGAATTTCAGCCCGAAGAAACATTTCGAATATCTATGTGGGCATCTCGTATTTATATTTTAATTCTTGCAGGGGTTGTCGCCTCGTGCGTTCTTGTACGAAGTGTTGAGCCGTTGATGTTCATCGGACTTCCAAGTTTTTATGGGCACTGGCTGGTTGTAACTCTCGGAATCACTCAACATGCAGGACTTGCTGAAGATGTCACCGATCACCGACTCAATACGCGAACCATATATATGGGCCCGTTGAATCGCTGGATTTACTGGAATATGAACTATCACGTCGAGCACCACATTTATCCGT
>ERZ889217.513-NODE-513-length-23198-cov-16.149073_pt1 | contig 23198 bp, 22 predicted proteins | sample MGYA00521098_ERZ889217 | MGnify/ENA primary metagenome ERZ889217 (study PRJEB32303, sample SAMEA104408613) | aquatic metagenome | biome: Brackish water; feature: Pelagic; material: water | place: Baltic Sea | collected 2014-06-10T22:04:00 | depth 2,362 m ... | reverse complement strand
ATATCGTGCTTGAGCGAGGCCTACTGACCAAGGCGCAGCTCGACGAGATCTTGCAACCGGCCTCTTTGACCGCACCGCGGGCCATCATCCGATAGCAAGCAACCGCCGCTAGAGCCGACATCAAAACCAATTTAAATGCGGACTATATTCCCAGAAAAATAGGAGGAACTGGGAACATAGTCCCGATACAGGTCAAGCAATGCCAAAAAGAGATTTGCACAGGATACTGTTTCCAAAGCAACGCAAAGCACTGCTGTGTTTTGGCGAAGACCTATTGTTGGCCATGAAACGACGTGGAATAACTAAGCAGATGATGTGTGACCGCACAGGCTTTGACAACAAAACCGTCAACAAGGTCTTTGCAGGTGACCCAGGCGTGGCGATTGGTACTTATATCAAGGTGATGGCAGTGCTTGGAATGGAACAAAATTTTACCGACATGGCCGCTCATGACGAAGTTGGTATCAGACTCCAAAACATCCTTTTGTTACACGGAAAAGCCAAGTAGCAACAGCCAACCAATGTCAATAAGCCGTTTCGCTTTTACCTATCGTTGTACTGCAGCTACGAGTGCTCGCGACGGTAACGCTCAAGATTGGCTTCATTGGGAGGATACAGTCCAGGCAAGGGATGACCGAGCTCAACTTGCTTAATGATCCAAGCCTCCAGACGCTCCTGCTCTTGCGCGACAGCCAAAACCTCTTCGAGCAAGGCCTCTGGAATGACCACGGCACCGTCGTCGTCAACCACAATAACGTCACCTGGAAATATCGCCACACCACCACAGCCAATCGGTTGTTGCCAATCCACAAAAGTCATACTGGCCACTGCTGGTGGGGCAGCCGCACCACGACACCACACGGGCAGTCCTGTTTGCAGCACACCAGCTAAGTCTCGAACCACACCGTCTGTCACCAGTGCGGTGACTTCGCGTTTGGCAATCCGTGCACACAAAATATCGCCAAAGATACCGGCATCGGTCACACCCATGGAATCGACCACAGCAATGCAACCGGCCGGCATGGCCTCAATGGCGGCACGCGTTGACGTGGGTGAGTTCCAAGAAGCGGTGGTGGCCAAGTCTTCACGCGCTGGCACAAACCGCATCGTAAAAGCACGGCCCACCAAGCGAGGCTGACCAGAACGAATTGGGCTCGTGCCACGCAGCCAGACGTTACGCAGCCCTTTTTTTAACAAGATAGTGGTGATGGTGGCTGTTGAGATCGTCTGTAGCGTTTGAACGGTGACAGGATCGAGTGACATATTGATATCAGCATTGTTGGTCATGATGTGTTTTCTCAGTTAGGCCAGTTGGTTCAGTCGCTGTTGTTGGCGAGCCAGCAAGTATTCAATTTCAGCAATGTCTTTGGCAGACAGCACGGGCCCGGGCTTGCGCACGGTGGCCGAGGCAATCGCGCCGCGCTTGGCCAACACATATTTTCTGACGGCAAGACCGATGCCTGCTTGCTGCTCATAACGGGCAAACGGTAGATACGCATCGAACAGATCAAACGCACGGTCCTTGTCACCAGCGGCAAATGCTTGACAGACTTGCACCATCATTTCAGGAAAGGCGAAGCCGGTCATGGCGCCGTCAGCGCCGCGATCAAGCTCTTCGGGCAAGAACAAACCACCACCGTTGCCCGTCAAAATCGAAATCTGGCGCAAGGTCTGTTGGGCTTGAGCCGCCCGGATCGCCGAGAGCTTACCCAAGCCAGGACTGTCTTCATGCTTGAGCATGACGCAGCGAGGCGACTGAGCAATCACTTGCATCACCACCGCTGGGGACATTTGCACGCCGGTTGAGTTGGGGTGATCTTGCAATACCCAAGGCACATCAGGCCCTAAGGTCTCGTTAACCATGGCGAAATAAGACCGGATCTGATCATCAGTGCGTACGTGGTGAGCGGGCGCCACCATGACACCGGCTGCCCCCATGTCCATCACGCGTTTTGTGAGTTCGCCCATTGGCGCAAAACCCGCGGCAGACGCACCGACCACAACCGGGACATGGCCATTGACTCGCGCAAGGACACGCTCGACGTATTGCGCGGATTCCTGTGCGGTTAGTTTTGGGGCTTCGCCCATAATGCCCAGCACCGTTAAACCATCAACGCCCTGTTCGAGGTAGAAATCCACCATTCGATCAGTGCTCTCGAGATCAAGCGCACCATTCTCGGCAAAAGGGGTAACGGTGATGAGATAAACCCCACGTGCATTCTCATCAAACGTTTGGGTCGAAACAGTCATGGTGACATCCTCAAAAGGGGTAAAAATTTTTTAATGGTTTGACCACAGTCTTAGCCTGGGCTCTCATTCAAAATAGACATGGCCACATCGCGGCCGCTTAAGTACGCTTGTTCGACACGGCTATGCGTCAATCCGTCACCACAAACGCCCAAACGCTGCTGCGTGTGCCATAAACTTGACCCCAATGTGGCCAAGCCTGGGGTTCGACGCGCATACAGCCAACGGTGCGCCATGGCCGTTTGAATATTCACCATTTGCGCAACACCGAGTTGCACCAACAATGCTTTTTGTAATTCGTCGATGACCACTGTTTTATCAGCATTTAGGTTCTGCTCAGTCCAAGTCGAGGTGGCCTGAATCACCCAGTCTTGTTGACGCTCATTTTTTGATCGATCGGGCTTACTGTCATTGCGAGCCCACCAGCCGATGGGACCTGACTCAGGCTGGCCTGCTTGGAGCGTGGTTGCCACAGGCTCGGTGCTCAGCATCACGGTCCAACACGGCAACAAAGGAATGGCAGCCAAGCTCGCTGCCCAGTCGGCGCGATGGGGTTGCAACAAGGGCACGGCCTGCTCGTTGGGCACAGCGAGCACCACCGCATCGAATGTTGTCTCAATCGCGTTATCGCAAGCGGTTGCAGGTGCTCCCTCTTCAAAGACCATTTGCCAATGACCGTCTAGCCATTTAATGGCTGAAACACGCGTGTTGGGCACCACGTTTAAATCTTTGGCTTGCGCCCGGGCCAGTGAATTCATGCCAGGGTTAGCCACGTACCACGGTTCGGCCGGATTTGATTTGCTCATCATCGGCGACCATTGAGAGACGATGCCCAGGGCTACCAAACCATTAATCCAGTCGGTAAAAACAGGGTCTCGCGCCGTAAAGTATTGAGTCCCGTGGTCAAAGGTCGTCCAGTCAACGCGTCGCGTTGATAACCGGCCACCGACACCGCGTGACTTTTCAAAGACGGTCACAGCCAACCCGGCTTGGGTCAATTCGCGCGCGCAGGTCAAACCCGCTAAGCCCGCGCCCACGACTGCCACTCGTTTGATGGTCATTGCGTTCTCTACCTGTTGCTCATAAATTCGCTAAAAATGCCCGTCCAACGGCATCAGTGCCCAAGTCACCGCCCATGTCCCGCGTGACTTTGCCCTCACGAATGGTTTTAACCATGGCGGCCTCAAGCCGTTGAGCCACTTCAAGGTATTGGGGCTTGGCTTTGCGCTGTGAATACCAGCTTAACAGCATCGCTGCTGACCCAATTTGGCTTAAGGGGTTGGCTATGTTTTGACCGGCAATGTCGGGGGCTGAGCCGTGGGCAGCTTGCGCCATGGCAAAGTGGTCAGCAGCATTGATGGATGCCGCCATCCCGAGGCTACCAGCCAATTCGGCTGTCAGGTCAGACAAGATATCGCCAAACATATTAGTGGTCACAACCACATCAAAGCGCTCAGGTTCGCGTACAACGAGCGCCATCATGGCGTCAACAATCACCGAGTCCACCGTCACATCAGGAAACTCTCGGGCAACGGCCTCACACGTTTGCACAAACATCCCGTCACCAATTTTCAAGACATTGGCTTTGTGAACGATGGTGACCTTCTTGCGTCGCGTCATGGCCAGCTCAAACGCACGGCGTGCAATGCGCTCGCAGCATACGCGCGTGATCCGTCGCAGTGACACCACCACATCATCAGTCACCAGCATTTCGCTGCCACCTGACACCATGTTGCGATCAGCATAAAAACCTTCTGTGTTTTCTCGAACGACAACCAAATCAAACGGCTTGATGCGGATCGGTGCCCCTTCAAAAGTACGCGCCGGTCGAATATTGGCATACAGATCAAAGTACTTTCTAAAGAACTTCGAGGGGTTGATACGGCCATTGGCGTCATCATGCAAATCATGGGTCGTCATGGGCCCCATCATCAGAGCATCGGCGGCTTCGATCGTCTTGATTAGCTCAGGGCGAACCGTGGTACCGAATTTCGCCAAACTGTCGAGACCCGCGATCTCATGGACTAAATCAAGAGTAGCGCCGCTTTGCTCGGCCGCTTTTTCAAGAGCCGCCACGGCCACGCTGACCGTCTCAGGGCCAATGCCGTCACCGGGTATTACCACTAGTTTCATCATGGTCCCTTTTTAGTGTTTAACGTGAATGCGCCATTTGTCGGGCTGTCAATTCGAATAAGTCTCAAAGATAACAAAATGGCGCCCAATCTGTGCTGGATTGAACACACAAACCCCTCTCTCTGGTTTAATTGGGTGTTGCGACGCACAAAACCACATCATGCCAAATATTTCGTCTTTCATCATCTTGCGCTTACCCATCGTTTGGCAAACGATTTGTTTGCTTGCCGTGGCGCTCTTACTGACCGCCTGTGATGCACCTGATGTTGACAGCGCTATCCAAGAATCGCGCCCAGTGGTTAAGACCGTGGCCGCACAGATGGCGATTGACCCTCAGCTGGTCCTCTCAGGCACGATCCAAGCCGCCCGCCAAAACCCGGTTTCGTTCCAGGTCGGTGGTCGCATTGACCGTCGCTTGGTACAAGCCGGCGACGTTGTCACCCCCGGTCAAATCCTCTTCACACTCGACACCCGCGATCTCGAGCAAGCCTTGACGCTCGCCCAAGCCGAGGTTTCAGCGGCACAGTCGTCCGTTAAAACCATGCAAGATGAATTACAACGCAGTCAATCTCTTTCGAAATCCGGCTTTATCAGTCAACAAGCGCTTGATCGAGTCGAGCAAATCACCCAAGAAAGCCAGACCCGACTGGATGCAGCGCTTGCGCGCGCGCAACAGGCCCGTTTTGCCGTGGGGTATGCCACGCTGACGGCACAAGACCACGGCATCGTGACTGAAACTTTAGCTGAAGTGGGTCAAGTGGTCACCCCTGGCCTTGCGGTTGCACAGTTTGCGCACGCCGGTCCCGTTGACATAGAAGTGTTTCTGCCACAGGGCTTGAAAGCGCCAGCTAGCGGTGTGGTGTCAAGCGGCGATCAACGTTGGCAGGCAGCATTACGTGAAGTCGCTGGGGCAGCTGACCGCGCTTCACGCACCATTCGCACGCGCTACACACTACTGGGCCAAGACATGGCGCCACCCAATGGCTCTGTGGCACAACTCACCATCACCACCGGTGAGCCCGGTATGAACGTGATTCGCGTGCCCCTGGGTGCTTTGGATGAACGCGGTCAAGGCGCACAGGTCTGGATCGTGGTTGACGGTCTCACGCAAGCGGTACCGGTTCAAGTGATGTCACTATCGACAGAAACCGCACAGGTGCAATCGACTTTGGCGCCTGGCGTCCCCATCATCGCCATGGGTACTCATCTTTTACAGCCAGGGATGGCCGTACGAGTGCAGCCCAGTCTGGCGCCATGAGTTTCCCGAATCTGTCGGCGCTGGCTGTTCGCGAGCGATCGGTCACGCTATTTTTTCTGATCTTATCCATCATCGCGGGTCTATACGCATTCAATTCGCTCGGGCGCGCCGAAGACCCACCCTTTACCGTTCGGGTCATGGTGGTTTCAGTGCTTTGGCCAGGAGCCACACCCGCTGAATTGCAGAACCAAGTCGTCGATCGCCTCGAGCGCCGCATACAAGAGGTGGATTACTTTTTAAAAGTCGAAACAACCATTCGACCCGGTCGGGCCGACATGATGGTTGAGTTTGAAGATTTCTCGCCCAGCGAAATCGTGCCAGACCTTTTCTACGAAGTCCGAAAGCGCATGCTAGACGAGTCACCTCGCCTGCCAGCCGGTGTCATAGGCCCCATTGTCAATGACGACTTCTCTGACGTCTATTTCTCAATGATTGCTTTGACTGCGCCCGGTCTGCCGATGTCAGAACTGGTCAAAGATGCCGACAACATTCGAGACCGCTTACAACGCGTTGATGGCATACAAAAAGTATTTTTGTTAGGCGAAAGACCGCAACGTCTGCACATCAACTTTGATCGTGCCAAACTGGCCAACCTCGGACTCTCAGCAAATGAGGTGTTAACCGCCATTGAAGCCAACAACGAATTAGTGCCCGCGGGGCAAATCGAAACCGAAGGCGCACGTGTTTACGTGCGAATTGATGCGGGCTTAAGTGACCCGCAAGACTTGGCCAACGTGGCGCTTCGAGTCAACAATCGCGTCATTCGATTAGGCGACATTGCTGAAGTCGAGCGCGGCTACGAAGAGCCGCCCACCTATATGATTCGCGCCTCAGGACAAGACAGCGTGCTGCTCGGTGTGGTTGCCGCCGACGGTGAAGACGGGTTGGCGCTTGGCGAAAGGCTATCAGCCTTTCTCACGCTCGAGCGTAAGGAACTGCCACTGGGCATCTCTTTAACCCAAATCACCAACCAAGCTGATGCCATTGCACAGGCCGTCGATTTGTTTCAAATTAAGTTTTTGGTGGCCATGGCCGTCGTGATGGCGGTCAGCATCTTAGCCATTGGTTTACGTGCTGGCTTGATTGTTGGTCTGTCGATTCCGTTGACCTTAGGCTTGACCTTTGTGCTGATGAAACTCACCGGCATGAACCTTGATCGTATTTCGTTGGGTGCACTCATCATTGCGCTAGGGCTGTTGGTTGATGACGCCATCATCGCCATTGAAATGATGATCGTTAAGATGGAACAAGGCTGGGATCGTGTGCGGGCGGCAAGCCACGCCTGGGAGGTAACAGCAGCACCCATGCTGTTTGGTACTTTGGTAACCGTGGCCGGATTTGTGCCGATCGGCTTTGCACGCTCAGCCGTGGGCGAATACGCGGGCGGCATTTTTTGGGTACTGGCCTTTGCGCTATTGGTATCGTGGCTGGTTGCTGTGACCTTTACGCCCTATCTGGGTGTCAAAATACTACCCGAAATCAAACGAAACACAGCACCAAACACAGAAGGCCAACACAACGCACACGACTTGCTCTACCGAGGCCCAGGCTATGAAAGGCTGCGCGCCATCATCACGTGGTGCGTCACCCGTCGAAAACGTGTCGTCCTTGCCACACTGGCAGCCTTGGTATTGAGCATTGCCGGTATGGCTGGCCCTATCGAAAAACAGTTTTTCCCAAGCTCTGATCGACCTGAGGTTCTGATTAGCGTCTATTTGCCTGAAGGCTCAGCCATCGGTGTGACCGATTCGGTGGTTCGTGCCTTAGAGAAAGATCTCATCGACCGGCCCGAAATTGAAACGCTTTCGGCCTACATCGGTGCTGGCGCACCGCGCTTTTTTATTTCAGCCAATCCCGAACAACCCAATCCAGGCTTTGCCAAATTGATTGCAGTAACCCAAGACGACAAAAGCCGAGAAACACTGATCGAATTTCTCAATGGTCGAATTGCTGAAGGCACCTATGCACAAGCCCGAGTACGAGTCGCGCGACTTCTTTTTGGGCCGCCGGTGGATTGGCCTGTGAGCTTTAGGGTAACGGGGCCTGACACGGGGGTTTTGCGCACCATTGGCCATCAAGTGCGTGCCGTGATGCAACTAAACCCTCACCTGGTTGATCCCAACTTGGACTGGGACGAGCGCGCACCGACCCTTGACCTAGACATGGACACCCAAGTCTTACAGACCATGGGCTTAACACCGCGCGACGTGGCCTTGCAATTACAGTTCCAACTCAATGGTGTACCCGTCACCAACGTGCGTGAAGGCACACGCAGCGTGCAAGTGCGCGCGCGAATGGCGCCCACTCGCGGCGAATTGCTCGAAGGCATTGAAATCATCACGCCAGGTGGTGCCAAGGTGCCGCTGACACAACTCGGTACAACCACCATTACGTTTGAAGATCCCGTTATCAAGCGCTACAACCGTCAGCCTTTTCTGTACGTTAATGGCGATGTAAAAGGCGCTCAACCACCCGATGTGACCATGGCGGTCTGGGACGCGCTTAGCTCGGTGCGCGCTGACTTACCCGAGGGATACGCCATCAGCATTGCCGGATCCATTGAGCAGTCTGCAAAAGCCGATGCTTCCATCCAAAAACTCCAGCCCCTGATGGTCGCACTGATGCTGGTGTTCATCATGCTGCAGATGCGCAGTTTTTCTGGGATGTTTATGGTGGTGGCCACAGCACCACTGGGGTTGATCGGAGCGGTATTGGCTTTGTTGTTGTTTTCTCAACCGTTTGGCTTTGTGGCGCTTTTGGGGCTAATTGGCTTGGCTGGCATCTTGATGCGCAACACCCTGATTTTGACTCAACAGGTGGCGGACAATGCCCTCGAAGGCATGGCACCAAGACAGGCTGTGATAGAAGCAGCTGTGCAACGGGCTCGACCCGTGGTGTTGACCGCCGTGGCTGCTGCCCTGGCGTTCGTGCCATTGACCCTCGATAGTTTCTGGGGACCTTTGGCCTACGTTTTGATTGGCGGTGTGTTGGTTGGCACTGCGATTACCTTGTTATTTGTGCCCGCGCTCTACGCGTGGTGGTTTCGCATCGGAACGCGACCTGAGGGCAAGCCAGAGAGCTAATATATGCAGGTGAGCAAACCGAACCGTGTGATTGACGCTAACCCCTCGCGACAAACAAGCTGACGCGAGCTCGCCTAACCATTATGCTCAACGACGATTAAAACCCTCCGAAGAAAAAACAAAGCAATGACCAAGCTCCGTGAAGACATTACCCTAGAAATACTAAACCAACGATCAAACGATAATTTACCCGGCTTGATGGGGGTGGTATTGACAGAACTTAAGTCGCAAGAAGTGCAAAGTCGCATGATGCTTAAAAGCATTCACTTTGCCCCCAACACTTACCTACACGCGGCCAGCGTGATTGCGGTTGCTGACACCACCTGTGGCTATGCCACGGTGGCGCATTTGCCGCCCGGTGCACATTCGTTCACCACGATTGAACTCAAAAGTAATTTTTTAGGCACCACACGAGGCAGTGAAGTGCACTGCGTGGCGAAAGCCCAGCACCTGGGTCGCAATACCCAAGTGTGGGATGCTGAGGTGTTTGATGCTGAAAATGGTAAAAAAATTGCTATCTTTCGATGTACCCAAATGATTCTCTGGCCTAAACCCAAGGAAAAAACATGAGCGATGTTGTCCGAGTTGACATGGTGTCAGATGTGGCCTGCCCATGGTGCGCCATTGGCTTGACCACGCTAGAAAAGGCAATGGCCATCACTGAAAAAATGTCGCACGGTCAGATCACCGTTAGCGTCCACTTGCAGCCCTTTGAACTCAATCCTGACATGCCCAGCGGCGGCGAAGAGGTCATTGGCTACCTGGCAAACAAGTACGGCATTTCAGCGCAACAAGTGCGAATTAACCAACAACGCATTTATGACCGGGCTGCCGAAGTGGGATTTGACTTCCATCCGGAGGGTCGTAAACATGTCTACAACACCTTCAACTGCCATCGCTTGATTCATTGGGCCCAGACCGAACAAAGCCCAGAGTCCGCGCTGATGCTTAAAAAAGCCCTGCTCGCGGCCTATTTCACGACCTTGGAAAATATGGATGAACCCGACACCTTACTTGCCGCTGTTGCCCAAGCGCAGCTCGACACTGAGCGGGCACGCGAGGTTTTGCTAAATGGAGAGTATGAGCAAGCGGTTAGAGCCGCTCAGACACGCTATAAAATGCTTGGCATCCAAGGTGTGCCAGCCTTTATTTTGAACAATAAGTTTTTGGTCGAAGGGGCTCAGCCCGTCGAGCACTTGGCTGCCGCTATTCAGCAAGCCGCCAAACGGGCTCGCGAGGACGAACCCAGCGAGTCCTTGTGACGCCTTCGTTCATCTAAAAAACACGATAAAACGAGTAGGAGACAGCAACAAATGACAACAACAAACTTAGTGCTTGACGTTAAACCAATCGCTGGTTCTATCGGGGCTGAAATACATGGGGTTGACCTTTGCGCCCCCCTCTCTGACGAGGACATCCAAGCCATTCGAGACGTTTGGCTTGAGCATGGCGTTATTTTCTTTAGAGATCAACCGCTTGCGCCTGGTGCTTTTCAAACCTTTGCCGAGCGATTTGGTGACGGGGTCGAGTATCCCTTTGTCAAAGGCATACCTGGGCACCCCATGATCATCCCAGTGCTAAAGCTGCCACATGAAACACATAACTTTGGTGGCATCTGGCACACCGACACCGCTTATCTCGCCGCCCCACCCATGGCCACCATGCTAGTCGCACGCGAACTCCCTCCTAAAGGGGGTGATACATTATTTGCCAGCGGCTATGCCGCTTACGAAGCCCTTTCCGACGGATTAAAAAAGACCCTTAGCACCCTCAAAGCGGCCAATTGCTCATCGAAAGCTGAAGTCACCAAAACCCGTGAAGACCGCGTTGCTGACTCGGCCACTGACAAAGCCAATCAAGCACTGATTGGCGAGCATCCCGTGATTCGTACCCATCCTGAAACCGGCCGTAAAACGCTTTACGTCAACCCCGCTCACACCACACACTTTGTGGGCTGGACTGAACAAGAAAGTCAGCCACTACTGAATTTTCTCTTTGCCCATCAGGTCAAACCAGAGTTCACCTGCCGCTTTAATTGGCAAGTGGGTTCAATCGCGCTTTGGGATAATCGCTGCGTATTACACAACCCAATTAACGACTATCACGGCCACAAACGCTTACTACACCGAATCACCCTAAAAGGCGATGTGCCTGTTTAAGACACGTGATCACACGAAGCCTGAAGGATGGCTGGGACGTCTCGATTAAGCCAGCGTTTATTGACGGCATAAACGTCACTGTGGATGTCTGCATAAACCGTTAATCGTTGCTGAACCACTGCCATGACCTCATCTTGGGGCACGATTTGGTCAGCAAAACCAGCCGCTAGGCACTGCTCAGCGTTGAGCCTTTCTGCTCGCTGGACCAGCGTTTGTATGGCCCTAGGCTCAAATCGTCGGGCAGCAATTGCGGCACCAATCGGGGTGGGTAGATTGAGTTTGGATTCGGGCAATGAAACCCAAGCACTTTGCGACAGCACAATCTCGTCACAGGCACAAGCCAACATCAATCCCGCCCCGATCGCAGGCGCATGAACGGCTGCAATGACAGGCTTGGGACAATTAACCACGTCAATCAAGCAACGCAGTAAAAACCTCAATTGCTTTGCCTCGGCCTCTTTGTGCGCAAGGTCAGCATATTCCTTGACATCAGCGCCCGCGCAAAATGCTTTTTGACCATCAGCAGCCAACACCACTGCGCGAACACTAGGGTCTTTTTGTGTGGTGATGAAAGCGTGGTGAAGTTGATCGTAGATCGCCTCATTGAGGGCGTTGACCGGCGCTCGCGATAAGGTAAGCGTCAATATGCCAGTGTCGTCATCTAAATATGTATGCAACATCGCGTTTACTTGGGTTTGGTTGACAAGGCAGTCGTTGACTGCCACCGCTGACTGTAATCTGCACGGCGCCTTTCGGTGAATGCATTCAACCCCTCCTGCCACTCGTCTGAAGACGTCTCGCGTAAAGAAGTGTCCACCGTGGCCCAATCCGTATGCGCATAATGATTGGCATAGCGCTTGGTCAATGCCAGCGCGTCAGGGGCTGCACGGCTGACAATTCGTTGGGCCAAAGCCACTGCAGCGGGTACAGATTGCCCACTGGCAACAACCTCATTGACCAGTCCATGAGCATGAGCCTGTTGAACCAAAAGCTTATCGCCGGTATAAGCAAAAAAAAGCAGTGTTCTTAACCCGACTATTTGTTGCAACCGCTGCAATGCCGTATTGGCAATCACGCCGTGCTGCACTTCTGGCAAACTAAACCACGAGTCTTGGCTTGCAATGGCGAGATCGCAGCTCAGCATCAATTCAAAACCACCACCAATGGCAGCGCCATCGATCGCGGCAATCACGGGTCGAGGGTCTGTTGCCAAACGTTCAAAGACCCGACCCGGTTCAAACGCTGGCGCTAAGCCATCCATCCAACTGTTTTTTAAATCGTCGATATTGGCGCCCGCACAAAAATAAGGGCCCGTAGACGCCACCACCAAAGCCCGTGCCGAGCGAACCGACTCATTATCGAGCGCCCTTAAGAACGCCGTCACCAAAGTGACAGAAAGCGCATGATGAGTCTCTGGCTCAGCCAACCAAACAATAGCCACATCGCCCTGTCTCTCGATGGTGACTGCCATTATTGCTTTGGTGCCAAATGGGCGCCCGCTTCGTGCTCGATGCGCATGTAGATTTCTCCAGCCATGGGTTGCCTGATTTCTTCGATAATGTGCCCAACAAGTCCAACGGCTCGAGCAGCCACGGCCAATCCTCGGCAGTAACGCCACGACACACCCATTTGCGACACCACGGCAGCCATGGCCGCCGTCACGTTCACAGGCAAAATCTTTCCAGTTCGCTCTTCTGCCTTTTGCCCAATCAAAGTAATGAGTGTGGCATAGGGCCCGTCGTAACCTGTTTCTTTGGCGACTTTAAACAGCGCCACCGTACGCGGGTCAATCGGTTTATGAAACGGGTGTCCAATACCAGGAATAATTGCTTTACGATCCAGGAAATCGTCCACGATCGCTTGTGCCTTGAGTTCAAGGTCGCCAGGGTTATTAGGATCGGTGATCGCCTCTTGCAACATTTTGGCAGCCTGATCCAAAGAGCCGACAAACACTGACCCCAAACCCAACAGTCCCGCAGCCACAGCGGCCTGCACTGATTCGGGCGCGCCAGAAAATGTCAAACGCGTCGACAACGATGACGGTGTTATGCCGTGTTCAACTAGGATCACCATGACGGCATTGAACATTCGTCGCTCGTTTTCGTCTTTGGGGAGGCGGGCAAAGATCTGCAAAAAAGCCATTTGCCCAAAATCAATCTTGCCCACCAAATCATCACAAAGATTGTGTCCATGGATCAGGATTCGATCAGGGGCACTCCATGCAATATCGGATTTAATCTCAGTTCGCTTCATACTTTTCGCTCGCTCTCAATGGCGTGAATAACAATCGCTTGCGCACTGTCACGCAGCTTGTTTTTAAGAATCTTTAGACCGTTTGGTCCTTCTTTGCGGGGGTAATCATCAACAAAAACGAAATATGACGGTACCTTGTAATTGGCAAGACCGGAACGGCAGTGTTCATGCAGGGCATGATCATTTAATGAATCGGCTAGCTTTCTGACAAAGGCCACGGCCACATCACCACGCTCTGGATGCCGGTAAGCCACCACTTGCGCGTCTTTGACATCAGGGTGTCTTGCCAAAAACTCTTCTATCTCAACCGGATCCACCAAGTAGCCTCGAAGCCGTAGAGTATCTTTGATTCGCGACAAATAAGCCAAGCGATCACCATAGCGATATCCGAGATCACCGCTCTTAAACCAACCGTCTTCAGTGAATGCATCTGCTGTGGCTTGAGGATTATTTAAGTATTCATTCATGACGTTATAGCCACGAAACTGCAACTCACCACGCTCATGCTCTGGCAACACCACGTCGGTATCGATATCAGCAACACGAAACGCTATTTCTGGTGTGATCGGCTTGCCACCAGGTACCGCGCGAGCGCTGCAGTCGTCGGTACGAGGCTGACCTGCCATAATCGAAAAACACTCAGAAGAACCGTAAAGTGCTGTCATGGGAACACTGATCTCTCGCCACGCCTTTTCAGTCACTTCTAATCCGCGCCCAGCGAACTCAGCGAAACCGACCACCTTTAAAGACTTCACTGAACAATCAGGCACGCTCATGACATCATCAAACAACCCCTCACCACCATAGAAATGCGTGGCGTGGTGCTGTTCAATCAATTGAGCAGCGCGAACGGTGTTGAAAGTCTGCATCACAACACAATAGCCACCGCCTGCTAAAGCGCTGAATGCTTGCATGAACCCCAGCACACCATAAAGCGGTAGCGCACAGAGCGACGGATCACCAGGCTGAACATCTGTGAAAATCGCAACATTATTGGCGTGGTGAAAAATACCCCATTGTGTGTGTGCAGCTAACTTTGGATTTCCAGTTGTGCCTGACGTACTAAAAGTGCATAGGCGATCATTTAATTGTCCCTCGTCCACGCTGATCGCTTCATATGCGCTTGCATCCCAAAGTTCAGCGGGACGTTCAATGGCAATCACATGTTCAACAGATGGCACAGCTTGGGCGATTTCTTGCGCCACTGTCCAATAGTCATAATTAACGAATTCAGGTTGTACAAAAATCAATTTGGGATTGGCCGTTTTGACGACATGAAGAGCCTCTTCTTGCCGAAAACGGGTACTGATGGGCACCATCAAAACACCCAAACGCGCGCAGGAAAAAAGCAGCTGTAACCATACACCACCATCGGGCAACCAGACACAAATCGTGTCACCCCGCTTAATTCCCAGCGACTTGAGATACCCCGCCAAATGATCAGCCGCTTGCTGTAATTGCCTGCGAGTAGCCTGCGCGCCCAGACATTCAAAAGCCATGTCCTCTGGATTTTTGGCTAACAGATCACAAAATGATGTGTTTGCTGAGGGTGCTGATGCGCTCACGTCGGACTCCTACTCACTCAGAATATGTCTAGCGATTTGAAGGCGCTGCATTTCAGACGTGCCTTCCCCAATCCGAAATGCGCGCACATCCCTATAAAACCGCTCGATGGGTAGTTCCGTCATATAGCCCATGCCACCAAATATCTGCATCACGCGATCGACGACTCGACAACCCATTTCGGTGGCATAGAGTTTGGCACGCGAGGCAGCAATACGCGCATCATGCACCCCCTGATCAGTCAGTACCAATGCCTCCTTAACCAACAAACTAGCGGCTTTTAGCTCAACATCATTATCAGCCAACATGAACTGGATCGCTTGGAGATCAGCCAAACGCGCGCCGAACGCGCGACGGTCTTTGGCATAATCAAGCGCAAGTGCTTGGGCACGCTTTGCAATACCGAGCGCTCGATATCCAGAAAAAACACGGTCTGTGTTGATGCAACTCATCATCACTAAGAACCCTTCGCCGATTGCCCCCAAAACATCTTCGTCCGGTACGAAACAATCATCCAGAGAAAAACCATTCAATTGATAGCCCCGCCAACCCATTTTTTTATAGCGCGTCATACCCTTCAAACCAGGGTTTTCTTGACGCACCACAAAAGTCGTTAGCTTGTTCTTAAGTTTGGCTGTGGGATCAGTGCACGCCAATACAACAATAAAATCTGCTGTTTCGGCATTAGAGATAAATTGTTTGCTACCGGTCAGACGCCAACCACCTTCAACACGCGTTGCACGCGTCTGAATGGCAGACAAATCCGAACCAGCAGCGGCTTCTGTTAACGCGTAAGTGATCAGCTTTGTGCCGGCCACCACTGGCGCCAAAAGTGATTCACGCTGAGTGGTACTGCAGTAAGCCAGCGTCAATGGCAAATGCCCCAAAGCTTCGACCAGTGGCATGGATGTTTGCGTGATCTCTTCATAAATGACAGCCTTGGCCTCGGTCGGTAAATCTGGGCCACCCAGTGATAACGGGAAATTAAACCCGTAGATCCCCAATGCTTTTGCTTCTTGACGGATGGCCGCATCCAAAACGACCGGTAACGCATCGTCGGCGTCGATTTTGGCTTCTAGCGGTTGCAGCCGTTCCCTCACAAATCGACGTGTTGTCTCTCGCAGCATGGCGATTTCATCTACTGACCACTGCATGACTATTCCTCGTTGGTGATAGTTACGAGACGCCGATCAGTACAAATCCATTAATTCGGCATTGTCGCTAAACGCTTCGGGAGCGCCCTCTTTGATTATTTTTCCTGACTTCATCACAATGACGCGATCAGAAATCTTCAACGCCTCTTTAACATTTTGCTCAACAATCAAAATCGACATTTTTCTTTCGACCTGCAATTCCTTAATCGGCCCCAAAAGGTCCTGAAATAACTTGGGCGCTAAACCAATCGAAGGCTCATCAAGCAACAAGCACTGAGGCTGACTTAACAACGCTCGACCTAGAGAAACCATTTGCTGCTGACCGCCTGACAACGTACCCGCACGCTGTTGATAAAACTGTTTAATCATCGGCAAGACTTCAAAGACCCAGTCCAAACGAGCGCTTTGTTCGCTGGGTCTGACGCCTGCTGCCCAAAAACCGAGCCGCATAATTTCAGCAACTGTAAGGCCTGGGAATACACCACGGCCCTCAGGCACGAGCGCCACGCCGCCAGCATTCATGGTGCGAGGATTCACTGGATTAACAACACTTCCCTTTAACCAAACAGAACCTTGGCTAGCAGGGATCAACCCAAATAACGCTTTTAATAGCGTCGACTTACCAGCACCGTTATGTCCGATCAGACACAGAACCTCGTTATGGCCGAGCCGCACGTCGATCTCATCCAAGACTGGACGCCCCCCGTAACCCACTTGCAATCCTTGACCCTCGAGAAACCACGAACCGCTCGTCATCTTTAGCGATCTCCAAAATAGATAGCAGCCAAATGGGGATCCTTCAAAATATCTTCTGACGACCCTTGCGCCAAGAGCTTGCCTTGATCCAAAAAGGCAACGGTATCGGACAATCTGATCACAATGTCTAGATTGTGCTCAATGATGCAAATCGTCACACCGCGTTGGGCATAGCTTTTGAGCAACGCCACAAAACGATCAAAGGAACGCGGGTCAAGACCAGAAGCGGGCTCGTCTAGTAGCCAAAGCGTGGCGTCACCCGCCATAATTCGAGCCAAACTCAAGAATTTTCGCTCAGCATAAGCCAAATCAACAGCACGCTCGTGCCTTTTACTGGCGAGTTCTGTCTCGTCAAGCACCTGTTCAATTTTTTTCTTCATGGCAACCGAGCGACGTTGCCATAACCAACTGCTGCGTTCCATAACCGTTTCAATATTTTCTTGAACCGTCATGTGGTTAAAAAGGCGAAGGTCCTGAAAGGTACGAGCGATACCTTTTCTGGCGATTCGCCAAGGTGCAATCCCATTTAAAGACTCGCCGAGCCAATGCACTGTGCCGCTAGAGGGCACCAAATGCCCCGTTATCATATTAAAAAGCGTGGTTTTACCAGCGCCATTGGGACCAACCAATGTTGTGATGACACCTGATGGCAAGTCAAGACTAACGTCGGTTATCGCCTGTAAACCACCGAAATTCTTGTGTAAGCCTCGGACTTGGAGAAGGATCTTCGCGGGGTCGGTTAAGTTTTGAGCCGCAGTCATGTCGATTTTCCCTTTGCACGCGCGCCAACCACGCCACCCGGTCGATACATCATTAGAATGACCATGGCAGATCCATAGATGATCTGTTGGATTGTTCCAAGTTCACCAGGCGGAATAAAGGGCAGATAAGTCAGCGCCGCTGGCAGTGCCATGACAATCGCAGCGCCCACCACTGGGCCAATTAAAGTGCCCGTACCGCCAATGATGACCATGGCCATGAGCAGGATCGACATATCCAAAGTAAAGACCTCAACGTTCACAAAGCTCATATAGAACGCATATAGCACGCCACCCAAAGCCGCCAATCCAGCCGAAATAGCCACTGACAACGTTTTGACAGTATTAACCGACTTACCGTAGGCCTGCGCCGCAGACTCACTGTCTCGGATAGCCATCAAACTGCGACCAAAACTACCCCTTACAAGCAATGACGTAATGACCAAAATGCCAATCAAAATCACGCCAGCCAAAATCAAAAAATCTGTGGTTGATCTGAACGTGTAACCAAGGAAGACCGGCGATGGGATACCGACCATCCCACCCAAGCCACCAGTCACTGATTTCCACTCAGAAAAAATGGTGACGCCAATCATCTGTAGACCCAAAGAAGCAGCTACAAAATATTCTCCCCTGACGCGCAAGGCGGGTAGCGCCAAAGCCATGGAAATGACCGCTGAAAGCCCCATGGCAGCAAGCATGCACAAAACCAAAGAATCGGTGTAGTTCAAAGCCACAAAGGCGGCTGTGTAAGCACCTATTCCAAAAAAGACCGCATGCGCTAAGGAGAAAATCCCCGCATACCCCATGATGAAATTAAGCGTTAATGCCAAGATGGCATTAATCGAAAATAGAACCACTATGTTTTGTAAGTAAGCAAGCATGGCGATTACGACACAATGGCTCGCCCGTAGAAACCGCCCGGACGAAAGATGATGAAAAGGAACAAGATGACAAATGTCACAGCCTCGCTCCACTGTGGGTCAAAAAAGGCCAGTGACAAGTTTTCTGCCAAGCCAAATAACAGCCCAGCCATGGCTGCGCCTCGCAAACTGCCAACGCCACCAACAATGGTGGCTGCAATACTGATCATCATGACGTGATGACCCATGGCTGGATTAAGCCCTGATGTGGCTGCGGTCAAGATTGCCGCAGGAACAACCAAAACAGAGCCGATGAGGAAAGCATACTTGCCCAAACTTTTCGGGTTTAGCCCAAAAACATCGACCAAGACAGGATTTTCACCAAGCGCGCGCAACGCAACACCCATGTTGGTGTGCGTAAACAGGTAGTGAAGTAACGCAAAACAAATGATGGCTGTGATGACAGCAATAAATGCCATGGGGGCTATGTATAGGCCAGGCATTAATTCAATACTTCGGCTCAAAGGTGTCGAGACGGTGACCATGCCTTTACCGAAAAAGATAGCGATCAGATTTTGCACCACAATTGCAGCACCAAACGAGGCCGCGAAGACAGTAAAGAATGATCCCTCATGGCGCTGAATAACCACATACACCCAGCGATTCAGGAGCACCCCAAATAATGCAGCGGCAGCCGCACATGCCAAAACTGAAGGAATCAGTCCCCATTCTAAAACGGCATAAAACTCGTAAAAGACAAAGCCAGCAATCGTGAACGTCGCCCCGTGTGCTGCATGGAAGATTCGGGTCATGCCAAAAATCAAAGAGAAACCCGCGGCAATCAGCGCGTATAACGCACCCGTTTGAATGCCATTAACCAACAGTTGCAAGTACAACATGGGACGACGATTCCTTCTAAAAGTGCAATAAGACCAATAACTATTGAGCTGACTTGATTACTTTTGAAGCGCCACCAGTGATTTCGTTAATTTGAATTGGCGCTTTGACGGTGCCATCATCGGCGAACGAAACTTTGGCACCCACGAAATCGAACGAAGGGGTTTTTTTGCGCATCTCTAATAAGTTCGCACCCGTCAATGGCTTTCCTTCCTTTTGCAAAGCAGCAGCCAAGTCCGCAAAGGTCAAGACGGCGTTGTAGTAGTTGATCGCATACATGTTGGGATCCTTACCGAATTTGGCTCGGTAATCAGCAACCATGCGCTTGGTCCTAGGGTCTGGGTTGTTAACGTTGATCTGCTGGCTGGTGAAAATGGCGCCTTCAGCCTCGGGCAGCTTCAACATCGAAGGCGTTGAAAAAGCCGAGTAGCTCGCCAAGGGTTGACTCACGCCGTTATCACGCAGTTGTTTAACCAACTGCACCTGCTGATTACCATAAGTGGCGATGTAAACCGCATCAGGCTTTGTGTCGCGAACGCGAGCTGCGACCCCTGAAAACTGTTGTGCCGCAGCAGGAATAGAAAACGAACCAACCAACTCCCCACCATTGGCTTTTAATTCGGTTTTCATCTCTTGAAGCGCTGCATCACCAAGCGGATCATCAACGTAAATCATGGCGATACGCTTTAGACCCTTTTCCTTGACCAGGTAGGGCGCCATGGCTTTGACTTCAAAGTTAGCCAATGGAATTACATTCCAAAAGTACGGGCTCAATGTCGCCAAGTCTGGACCGACACCACCGCCATTAACCATCACCACTTGGTTACGCGTTCCTAAGGGTGCGACCGCTTTAGAAACCCCGGTAAAAGCCGAGAGTACGTAAGGTGTCTTTTCAACGTTAATGAGCTTGTTGGCTGCTACCACACCAGCGGTCGGAAGCGCTTGGCTGTCCTCGTAAACAAGAACCAAATTACCCTTGAGCATCTTGTCAGCATTAACGTGTTCGATCGCTAAGTTAGCACCACTGGCAAATATTTCACCGTACTCTGCATTGGCACCACTTAACGGAAACACCGCACCGATTTTTATGTCTTGCGCCACCGCGATGCCCGCCATGGCTTGGCACACGGCCAATCCTAAAAGTATTTTTTTCATTTTCTGTCTCCCTTGAAGGTATCAATCAAAGTGTCACCAACTCGGTGTTGGTAACATCGTTCCAACCTGCTGTCTATTTACTTTTTTATGAAACATAAGATGCGCCGCCGCAAACCATCCGTCAAGAGTGCCCATCCAAGTGGGATTCAAATGGTTGAGGGAAAGGTCGTCATTGTCACAGACCAACTTTTTTTAGCTAACGCATTGAATCCGAATATCATTTACTGATTTATGATGGTTGAAGTCTTTCTCATCTTTTAGATAGGTGAACACAGAGTTTGGGTATATGCGACCCCGCATTTACCCGATGTCTGAACTTATCTGACGGCAAAGGAGGCTCTTGCTTGAAACCGATTATCCAACACCTTGTTTGGCACAACTCACTATGAACACATCCGCAGCCCCCAATGAAGCCGTTGCTTGCTTTGACGTGCCAGCACTGACGGACTTGCCTGAAGACATCCGCGAACGTTTGCTGGCAACACAAACCAAAGCCGGTTTTATTCCCAATGTGATGCGTGTCTTGGCGCGCCGACCCGCGGAGTTTCGCGCCTTCATGGCTTATCACGATGTCTTGATGGATGGCGAGAGCGGGTTGAGCAAAGCCGAACGCGAGATGATCGTGGTGGCTACGTCAGGCGCCAATCATTGCTTGTATTGTGTGGTGGCACACGGTGCCATTTTGCGCATTCGCGCTAAGAACACAACCATTGCCGATCAAGTGGCGATCAACTATCGGCAAGCTGATTTAACTGAGCGGCAACGCGCCATGCTTGATTTCGCCATGAAGGTCTCCCGCGATGCTGCAAACTTGAGCGACAGCGATCGACAAACCGCACGTCAAGCGGGACTGACAGGAGAAGACTTGTGGGATATCGCCAGCATCGCGGCATTTTTTGCGATGAGCAATCGGCTAGCGAGCGCCACCGAAATGAAACCCAATGCCGAGTTCTACAGCATGGGGCGTTAGAACGTCACCGGACAGTTCAATGACGTTCTAATCATTTTTATTGAGTGATTTTGGCCTCAGACTGCAACTTCTGGATATAAGTTGAAAGCTGCTTTTGTGTCGCGGCCTGACGCAACTGGCTTTCAATGTCGGCCATTGGCGGCGGTGCAAAATCGCGAATGCCGTCCACGCGAATCACATTCCAACCCGCTCGGGTCTGAATCGGCACCGCACTAACGCGACCCTCACTGAGGTTGGCCACCACATTGCCCACAGCTGGCAACATCTGCTCAGGCAAAAGCCAATCGAGTTTGCCTTGATCAGCCCGGCTCGCGTCAATCGATTCACCTGCGGCTAGTTTGGCAAACAAACCTTTGTCCTTGGTTTTGCCGATCTCAGCAATAATTTCCTTGGCACGGGCTTCTGTTGGCACCACAATCAAACTGAGTTGGTATTGCTTGGCACCTTTGACATTCTTAAGAAAGGCATCGTACTCGGCCTTAATCGCAGCATCAGTCACTGGATTGGTTGTGTTGTAGTGATTAAGCAAGAGATTGGCCAAAAAGTTTTGTTGCAGCTGTGCCATTTGCGCTTGCGCCTGACCGGTCTGATCAAGCTTTAATTTCTGTGCCTCTTGCGCCAGCACCTCACGGCCCACCAGTTCATTTTTGATCACTTCACGCAACTGTGGCGTGTCGGCACGACCTTGGGTGACATTGGCCGCGACATTGACATCAAGCAAGGCATCGCTTAACGGCTGGCCGTTAACGGTGGCAAAGACGCCAGCTGGTAACGCCGCTGTTTGAGCGAAGGCGCTCACGCACGCCACCCCAAAAATCATTGCCACAGACAAGCCAGTCAATTGTTTACGTCGTATTTGCATCTTCATCCGTCAAAATATCCAATAAAAGTGAAAGCCATAACCAATCCTTAGACTAGCACTGAACGCCGTTGGACGCCTATCCCATTTTAATTGGATAACACCAAAAGCGTTTGGCAAAGCACCTGACAGCCCGCTGCCAAGTCGCAGGCCTCGGTGTGCTCGGCAGGGTTATGGCTGATGCCCGCCACGCTAGGCACAAAAATCATGGCTGAGGGACAAATCCGACTGAGCATCTGAGCATCGTGACCTGCGCCTGAATTCAGACGCCGATTGGTGTAGCCTAGACTCTCAGCCTGTTGCTCAACCAAATCCGTTAACCCCACATCAAAACTCACCGGTGCAAACCGCACTTTGTCCGATACCTCAATCGACACACCCTCGGCTTGCGCCAAGTGCGCTAGAAACCCTGCCAAGCGATCCCGCGCAACGTTCAGCAAAGATTCGTTCGTATTACGCAGGTCCACGGTTAGCACTGCTTGCGCGGCAATCACATTGGCCACATTAGGGGTGAGCTTGACCTGCCCGACGGTGGCGACTTGATGGCCGCCCATCTCACGGGCCAAATCCCGAACAAAGGTCATGACCGCTGCTGCCGCATAGCCAGCATCATGACGTAACGCCATCGGGGTGGTGCCCGCATGATTGGCCTGGCCACCAATGGTGATCTCTTGCCAAGAGATGCCCTGTAGGTGTTCAACCACCCCAATTTGCCGCTTTTCTGCGTCAAGGATCGGACCTTGCTCGATGTGAAGCTCGACAAACGCATGGGGTCGGTGAATGCCCAATGGTGCAGTGCCCGCGTAACCGATTTTTTCAAGGGCAGCCCCTAGGGGGATGCCTTGCTTATCGGTCAAAGCCAGTGCTTGTGACAACGCCATGCCATCGGCATAAACCAAAGAACCCAACATATCGGGCGTAAAACGCAGACCCTCTTCGTTAGTAAAGATCGCCACCACCAGACCTCGCTGCGTTTGCTGACTGGCCTCGTTTAAACACTCAACTATCTCTAAGCCTGCCAAAACACCGTAGTTGCCGTCATAGATACCACCGGTGCGCACCGTGTCGATGTGTGACCCCGTCATCACAG
>ERZ889217.512-NODE-512-length-23208-cov-14.804906_pt1 | contig 23208 bp, 23 predicted proteins | sample MGYA00521098_ERZ889217 | MGnify/ENA primary metagenome ERZ889217 (study PRJEB32303, sample SAMEA104408613) | aquatic metagenome | biome: Brackish water; feature: Pelagic; material: water | place: Baltic Sea | collected 2014-06-10T22:04:00 | depth 2,362 m ... | reverse complement strand
GCAGAATGGTGATGTGAGCATTGAGACGATAGAAATCACTGATTCAGAAGATCCCCGTTTAGCGGATTATGTCGGTCTCAGCGATCCTGAAATTCGTCGCCGCGCCGAAGATAACGACTTCTTCATCTCAGAAGGTGTGGAAGTGGTTCGGCGACTCGTCACTTCCGAAATGCGCCTGCGCTCAATTTTGCTATCACCCAATCGGGTTGACATCATGATCCCCGCACTTGCCAATGTCACTTGCCCGATTTATGTCGCCGAACGTCGCGTCATCTCTGGTGTGGTCGGTTTTGATATGCATCGTGGAGTTGTCGGCTCGGCTTTTCGTCCAAATCCACTTTCACTTGATGAGATTTTGTCGCATCCGCCGTTATATGGACCGCGCCATCGTCTAGCGATTTTACAAGGTCTCGGCGATCACGAAAATCTCGGCGCCATTGCTCGCTCGGCGCGTGCTTTCCACATCGACGCCATCGTCATTGATCCGAGCTGCGCCGACCCGTACTACCGACGCACTGTTCGTGTTTCAATGGGCGAAATCCTTTTTATCCCCGTCGTTCGTATGGACATCGAAACCGCTATGGCCGTCATCAGACGCAAGAGTGGCACCGTTGTGGCACTCACGCCCAACCCTCACACTCCCTCAATCCTTGACTTTCAGGTCAGCAATCCTGGTCCATTGGGATTGATTTTTGGTGCCGAAGGACCGGGATTGCCTGACGAGACATTGACATCCGCTGATGTACAACTACACATTCCGATCGCCCACGACGTTGATTCGCTCAACGTCGGCCACGCCGCCGCGGTGGCATTTGCGCTGACGTTGACAAGATGACCATCCGTTCTCAGCAACGATCCACCAATGCTAAAAATCATGCAGGAAGAACCACAAAAGCACGATGGTTGCAAACCAGAAGTTTCTGAGATCAACACAAATTTGATTGAATATTTGTGCGCCAAGATTCTCTTATTAGGCAACGGCGAGTGGAGACGAGGGGAATCGAACCCCTGACATCTACCTTGCAAAGGTAGCGCTCTGCCAACTGAGCTACGTCCCCGTTACGGCTCTGAAGTTTAGCCGAGAACGGACGAAATACGCCCTTTCCCACGATCAACTGTCTACGGCCTCGGCACTTCGCCCTACTGTGGACTCATGGCACACACTTCCAACCCTGGCGGACGTCCTAACCGACTGAAATTCGGAACATTTCTAGCTCCCCACCACCCTGTCGGTGAAAACCCCGTCCTGCAATTTCAAAGCGATCTTGACTTCGCCGCTCACCTTGATCGCTTGGGGTTCGATGAATTTTGGTGTGGCGAACACCATTCCAGCGGTTGGGAAATGATTGCTTCTCCAGAAATGTTTTTAGCCGCTGCCGGTCAGCGCACCCACAACATCAAACTTGGCACTGGTGTCATTTCGTTGCCATATCACCATCCCTTCAATGTGGCGCAACGGATTGTGCAACTAGATCACATGACTAAAGGACGCGCCATGTTCGGTACTGGCCCTGGCGCGCTACCGAGTGATGCTTGGACATTGGGCATTGACCCTCTCCTTCAGCGTGATCGCCAGGATGAAGCGATGGGGGTCATTTTGCGTCTGCTGCGCGGAGAGGATCGTTTCTCTCACGAAAGCGAATGGTTCACGTTGAAAGATGCACAACTGCAACTTCTCCCCGTGCAAGATGAACTGCCGATTGTGACGGCATCAACTTTGTCCCCCTCAGGTATGCAATTAGCCGGCAAATACGGATGTGGAGTCCTCTCTATCGCTTCTAATAGCACTGCTGGTCTTGCTGCACTGCCAACACAATGGTCTTTCGCTGAAGAGTCTGCTGCCAAGCACGGACAGAGTGTGGATCGTAGTGACTGGCGCGTGATGTTGAGTTTCCACCTCGCCGAATCTCGCGAAGAGGCCCGCAATCAAGCCGTTGATGGTCTGCAACGGTGGCACAATGAGTACAACGTGTGGACCCTTGGTCGACCCGGTGCACAGCATGTTGAAGACAAATGGGAACTCATGGAAATGATCACCGCTGGCGGCACGGCGATCATCGGCACGCCCGATGATCTTGTGAAAACCATTCGTCATCTTCAAGAGATCACTGGCGGCTTCGGTGTTGTTCTCGGTTTCGCTCATGACTGGGCAAACAGAGAAAATACTTTGCGCTCATGGGATCTCGTTGCCCGCTATGTCATTCCAGAAATTAATCAGACCACCCTTGGCCAACGTGCGTCAATGAAATTTCTCAACGATAATCAGGCCACATTGATGGCCGGAGCCGGGGCCGCTGTGATGCAAAAGATTTTGGGTGACGAACGTGCTTCAGCCGAACTTGGCGTGATGATGCAACAAATGCAGGCTCAAACCGATGATCGTGGCGCAACTTTTCGACCTGGTGGGGGCGTGCGCGAGGATCAATTGCCAACTGAAAAATAGTTTTAGTCGTCTTTTGTCGCCACTGCGTTGGGCGTGACATTCATTTTCGGGACATACTCGGCTACTTCAATGTGACGAGCAGCAGCACCCATCGTCTCTTGCAGTTGCTGGCGACATTGTTCGCACGGTCCATAAAAACGCCCGTTGTGTAACGCCTGACAACGCGGACATGTTGATGATGTGGGCGCAAGAGTGATTGGTAGGCCGTCTTCCATGTCTTACATCGTGCCACGCCCCTGTAAGACTTGGTGGAACTGGTGGCGAGATATGCCGCCTGGCGGCATATCTCGCCACCAGTTCCACCAAGTCCGATTGGGTTAGATGACGTTCAGAGCGTTGAGAACAGTTTCCGCATCAGCGTTACCGTTCTGCAAAACCGTGCTCTTCTGCCACGGTGAGCGCTTAGTCCCCCAAGAAACAAAATCGTGAGCAGTGCTTACCGCGCTCGGAGCATCGGCGTTGCGGCCTGGCGTCACAGTCCACAATTCCTCACCAGGGGCTACAACCCACGAACCACCCCCCGCACCTTCAAGAACGAGATTGAGTGTTTGGCGCGGCGCAGTTGCTAACGCTGAACCACACATTTGAGGAATCCCAGCCAACATCCATTCCACAGTGGCCCCAAGCGCCGCCGCATCTCGAGGTAATTCAGCGGCTCGAGGAACAGCAAAACCAACATCGTGACGAAGATGGCAATAGTGATCAAAGACAATGGCGTTAGCTAAGAGATGCATCGGGTGTGCCCCAAGATTTGACAACGGAATCACCGTGTCAGCCATCTCGGGCGTATTCATGAAAGCCAAAGCAGCAATTCCCTTGTCGCTCCACTCTAAATATTCGGCAAGAACCTGCTCGCGAGTCCACGACTTACGTGCTTGCACGGGAACCTCAGCATCTTGTTCAACGTCAACCCCAGCGCCACCCTCAATCGAGTCGGGTTCGGTTATTGAATGAAACACGCTGGCCATATGACAGAACACGTCCTGGACTCTCCAGCCCGTGCAACCGGATTGGGCACTCAATTCATCAGGTGTCAAAGATGTCAAAAGTTCAACAGCCCGACTTTGCTCACTCTTTAATGCTTCAATCGCCGACATCGTCATCACAAACCCCCAATTTGTTGTTAGTTGACCATGTCTAGCCTGTTGAAGCATCTACTCTGCGAATTGTGCTTGTAGATGTCATGACCACACCGTTACCACTGCAAAAAACTGGCGCGCTGGCGCAAAGAATTTACACTGCTGGTTTTTCCGGCATGCTTTTTACCGAAGGTGGACGTACTGCGTATCTCAATGTCGCGGCAGCGGCCTTGGGTGCTCCCGGGTTGCATCTATCCACCGGCGTGGCTGTAGCTTTTCCGCGCAGTCCATTCGTTTCAGCATCCACAGCCTGGGAACTTCAAGAGGCCTCGGGTGGACAATTTCGTTTGGGGTTAGGTACGCAGGTTAAGACTCATGTGGTGCGTCGCTACGGTGTGGCTTTTGATCGACCTGGTCCGCGATTGCGAGATTATGTTTTGGCTGTCAAGGCCTGCTTCAGGGCTTTTCGCGGCGCACCCCTTGAGCACCACGGGGAATTTTACGATCTGAGTTTCATCACTCCTCAATGGAGTCCTGGGTCCATTGAAAGCCCCGATCCAAAAGTTGATGTCGCCGCAGTGAATCCTTGGATGTTGCGGATGGCTGGTGAAGTTGCTGATGGAGTTCATGTGCACCCCATCGGCGAACCTGGATATCTTCGCCGGCATGTACTTCCACAAGTCGCTGCTGGTGCGAAAAAGGTTGGACGGAAGGCCTCGGAAATCGATCTCATTGTTCCCGTGATGACAATTGTTGGTGACACTGATGCCGAACGCCGCGCCGACCGCGAACACGCCCGCATGATGTTGAGTTTCTATGGCAGTACCCCGAACTACTCATTCATTTGGGATGAGGCTGGCTTCGAAGGCACGACAGCGCGCATTCGAGAAAAACAAAAAGTTGGCGACTTCGCTGGAATGGCGGCCCAGATCACCGATGAGCATCTTCGTGTTTTCGCCGCCGAGGCAACCTGGGATGGTCTCGCCGATGAGTTAATCACGCGCTTTAACGGTCTTTCTCAGCGATTAGTTCTGTATAACGCGGTCATCAACCCAGAGCGCCTCGAACGCTACGGACAAGTTGCCCAACAAGTCATCGCTCGCACCCAATAACACGATTCAGTTGCCATCAGCGTCGTTGGGCTCGGAGGTAGCCTGCCCATATGGCCGCAGACCTGATCTATGCATTTCGAATCACGCGTTTGCCCTTGCTTGACGCGGGCGGAGCCAGTATTGGCCGTCTCGACGACATTGTCATCGTCCCCGGTCGAGCGGGAAGCGCCCCGCGAGTTGTGGGTTTCACCGCCACTAGCCAGCGCCGGCGGATTTTCGTCAACGCTGGACGAATCAGCGACTTGGGCATTGACGGCGCCCGCTTGCGTTCTTGGGATATTGACCTCAACCCTTTCAAGATCAAAAAGGGTGAGCGCCTTCTCGGGCGCGATGTGATTGACAGCAAAGTTGGTCACGAACATGTCAGCGATGTGGCCTTGCGTGAACGAAGTGACTCAAAGTCGGGTGGTTGGGAAGTCGCCCAGGTCCGACTAGCGACGCGCAGTGCGTTACGTCGTCGACCGACACACCGCCTAGTTGATTGGCGCGAGGTTTCTCACCTCTTCGCTGCCGTCACCGAAATGGCCGCTGAAGCGGCGCGACTTCACGATATGCATCCCACTGATGTGGCGGCAGTTGTTCGCTCATTACCCATTGCACAACGCCGACAACTCGCCGAAGCAATGGATGACGACCGTCTCGCTGATGTGCTGGAAGAACTTCCAGAGGCAGAGCAGGTCGGTCTCATTGAAGGTCTGGACATGGAACGTCTGCTGGATGTTCTGGACGAAATGGAAGTCGACGACCTGGCCGACCTTCTTGCGGAAATGCCTGGCGAACAACGCACGAAAATTCTCGATGCAATGGACGACGAAGATGCCGCAATGATGCGACGATTGCTGTCGTACGAAGAGGGCACCGCTGGTGGATTGATGACCCCGGAAATTATTATCTTGGGGCCCACAGATACAGTTGCCGAAGCATTGGCCCGCATTCGTGACCCCGAATGGATGGTTTCAATTGCCGCTCAAGTATTTATTTGTCGTCCTCCATACAAATCTCCCACGGGTAAATATCTGGGAGTCGTGCATTTCCAGCGTCTCTTACGCGAGCCACCAAGCATGGAACTCGGTAATTGCTTAGAAGCCGAGCCCTCCATCACCCCCGAGATCAGCGACCGTGAAGTTGCCGAGAGATTGGCCTCGTACAACATGTTGGCGATCGGTGTCTGTGACGAAGCGGGCCGACTCTTGGGGGCTATTACTGTGGACGACGTCCTTGACCGAACCCTGCCCGCTGGGTGGCGACAACGCCGAAGACAAGACACTCCCGTCCGATAATGCCCATTTAGCGGGCATACTGTGAGCGAAATGAACCCACCGCCGTAAGAGCCACCGACAGAAAGGAGCCGCCATGAAGCGTAAAGAAGACTTGGCTGTTCCCCGTCAGCGGCGGCGGATTGGTGTTCATTACGACAACGACGCATTTGGTCAGTTCTCAGAATCCATCGCCCGCACCCTGGGTACTGCTCGGTTCTTGGTGTGGCAATCCTTCTTGATCATTGTTTGGATCATCTACAACTTTGTTCTTCCCGATTCTTGGCAGTTTGACCCATGGGGTCGTGGACTCGTGCTTTTGACATTGGTGCTCTCTCTGCAAGCTTCCTACGCAGCTCCTTTAATTCTGCTTTCGCAGAATCGTCAAGAAGGTCGTGACAGAACACAAGCAGAAGTAGACCGCCGCGTTGCCGAACGAACTCAGGCTGACACCGAGTTTCTCGCCCGAGAGATTGCCAGCGTTCGCGTCTCGCTCAGTGACATCGTCACCACAGAAGATTTGCGCGATCATCTAGATGCCGAGGCAATTACTCAAGCGATCACCCGCTTGACCGACGTCGTGGAACAACTCTCCACACGCATTGACGGGCTCGAAAAACGTTGAGCGTCTAAAGACCGACCACTGAGCTTTGACATTCAAAGCACCGGCCCATCAAATCAAGGCGATGTCCAAGCAGAGTGAACCCGGCGCCTTGAACAACGCTCGAAACACCTGAGTCAAGCAATTGCTCAACCTTGGCGGGAATCTCAATATCAAGAACAAGTCCACACTGCACACAGACCAAATGGTGATGATGACCTTTGAGTTCCTCAGCGAGTTCAAAAGCAGCGCGATCTCCGTTGGTGAGCACCTTGACAACGACGCCAGCAGATTCAAGCACGGAAAGATTCCGATAGACGCTGCTTTGAGGAAGTTCTTCGTCAAGAGAAACGATGTCCGTAGCCACCAGTGGATGAGGAGCTTTTTCTAAAGCCTCAACAAGGCGGCGGCGGCGCGCTGAATAGCGTTGATTAATGGCCTGCAGTCTTTGCGCTGCAATGTCGTGAATATCAACGCGACTCATAACGAGAATCTACGCCCGTGAGCCAAAGTATTCATACACCGTGACTCCACGGCCAATGACCGCGTCAAGTAACGAGCGATTATCTAGCGCAGGATCACCGAGCACAACCGCTCCCACGAGCCGGCGATTGTTGTGCAGCAACTCCTGCGACATGGTGGCCGCTACTGCCCCAGCGATAATCCCTGTTCGTTCTGCCGCACCTGCAACTTCAGTGCAGCGCTCGCCGTTAAGCGAACCACGAATCTCCACGCGCACTCCGCCAATGCCTCCTTCAGCATGGGGTGGAGCCAACATCGGTAATCGTGCCGTGAGGCGATCGCGCCGATTGGCCGACAAACGCGCACTGATTCGCGCAACATCTGGATACACCCCATGTAACAGCACAGGATCAGGTAACTCGGCGCGATAACAGTCCTTGCCGCCAATGGGTTCAGGGAACCACAACAATTCGCGCCCACTTCCACTGGGTCGATTAATCCATTCCCCGTCATACCAACCAACTGCATCACCTGCGAGAGCTCGGTGATGTTGTCGCGCACATTCTGGACCACCAGTGCCGTGGAACGCCACATGAATCTCATCAATGGCATCAACCCGCGTGGCTAACTCAGCAACTAATAAACCACTGAGACCTGGACTCGCTGTGGCTCCGATAACAAGCGCTCGACCCATCGTGCGTGCCAACTCATCAAGAGCCAAAAGTTCATCCGTGTCGCGCACATCATCACTGGTGCTGACCACATGATGACCAAGTTCTAGAAGCAGTTTGGCCATTGCCGCCTGAGAAGAACGAGTGGCGATGACCACCACGGGCGTTGTCTCCACTCGGAGATCAGCGATCTCAACAAGTTCCTGGGCGCGCAGTGTTTTAGCCACCATCGTTTGCATATCTCGGCGAACATCGTGAACTAAAACAGATATTCCACTGGCGGTCAATTGACGCGCCACTCGCGAACCAACCACACCCACTCCGACGACGGCTACCGACTGACTCATCACTCGGCTCCGATCATGGTTTGGGTCGGGTTAATTCGCGCCATCCACCACGCTCGGGCGGAATCCCACCTCGACCGCGAAGACGTAACCCGGCTGTGAACAGACAGGCCAGAGTCAGTGCCCCTATGGCGCGTCTGAGCATTTTCACCGTGGGGCTAACAAGAATCGAACTTGTGACCTCATCCTTATCAGGGATGCGCTCTAACCGACTGAGCTATAGCCCCGGCGGTTGAGAACCCTATCGGCGAGAAAGCCCCGGCTCAACCGTTACGGATGATCCGTGCGAGATGTTCTTCTTTGTCGCAGGATTAAGGGTTTTTTCGCCACTTTTTCGGGTTCTTGAGGTCCTTCAAGAACAGTCATCGTGATTCCGCCCACCAAATCCGTAATCAGGTTGAAGGTCGTCACCCCGAGAACAGCCAGACCAGTCATCCCGACGACAGCAAAGAGGCCAAGAACCCAAGCTTGATGAAAGAGTTCGCCGCCCTGGAATTGGAAGGTGTCCCACCCGAAACTTTCCATGAACCGTTCGACGTTGTCGACAGTGCCCGTTGCATTGGCGACATTCCATAGCAGAACGCCCGCCAGCAACAAGGTCAGGTATAAAACGAAGTGGAACACCAAAGTGACCTTGAAAACACTCCACGGGTCGATGTGGCGCACTATCCGCGTCTTGCGTCGCAAGTTTGATCGCTCAAAAGTGACCGCCCGCCTAAGTCCTACTGCGATAACGGGTGTTTCGCTGACTGCGGGCTGGGATTGGGGAGATGCTGTGGGGGGCACACTGATGCGTTGAGTCAGGTCATCATCGGGGACGTCCGCCGGGACAATGAAAAAAGGGTCATCAGTTTCGGCCACACTGTCAGCGTAGAGCACCCGCCCTCGTCACTGGTGTCGCTTGCTCATCAACCCTGTGATTCAGGGTAAATCGCTGGCAGTGGCGATAGCTAAAGCATCCCCTAAACGCACTGTCACCGTGACGATACCCCTCTCGGAGATGTCCATTTTTTCGATCACGCCATGATTACGATCGGCTACCTCGTGCGCTGCCTCTGCCCCAAAGTTGACTACTGCCAAAGCAACCGCATCTGCCACAGTTTGCGCGCCCACCGATTGGCGCAAGCGCACATCAAGGCCCACCAAAGAGAGAACGCAGGACAAAGACACAGCCACCACCCCGATCATCAGGATGCTGACATTGCCCCGATCGCAGTCGCTGCGATGTTTCACTCGTCGTCAGTAGACAGAATTAAAGCAACCGAAGTAACGGACTGACCGGGTTCAACGCTCATCACGCGAACTCCAGTTGCCGTACGACCCTGGGACGAAATATTGCGCACGTCCGTACGAATGGTGGAGCCACCAGAAGTGACGGCCACAATCTCATCTTCAAGACCAGCCATGAATGCTGACACGACCGCTCCCTTCTTTTCACCAATTTGAATTCCGCGCACGCCAATACCGCCTCGAGTCTGACTTCGGAACTTGTCAAGTTGGGTTCGTTTGCCATAGCCGGCTTCGGTGACCATCAAAATCGCCACATCATCACGCGCTACATCGACGCTGACGACTTTGTCGGTTGGCCGCAACTTCATGCCACGCACGCCAGCGGCCGCACGACCCATCGGTCGCACTTCAGTTTCCGAAAAACGAATCGTCATCCCCGATTTGCTGACCATAAAAATCTCATCGGATCCACTTGTTTCAATGACTCGCACTAACTCATCGTTATCGCGCAAGTTGAGAGCGATTAATCCATCTCGTCGTCCATTGTCGTACTCATTGAAGGCTGTTTTTTTGACGACTCCATCACGAGTTGCAAAGAACAAGAACCGCTCCGCATCAAAGTTCCGGGTATCAATAATCGCCTCAATGGTTTCACCTAATTGCAGTGGCAAAAGGTTAACGATCGGAACACCCTTGGTCGCTCGCTCGCGTTCAGGAAGTTCGTGAGCGCGCAGCCGATAGACCCGCCCCCGATTGGAGAAGAACAATAAATATGCGTGAGCAGAGGTGAAAATCACCCGCTTGACGATGTCATCGGTTTTCAATTTGGCACCTGTGACGCCCTTGCCACCCCGTCCCTGGCTTCTAAAGTTTGAAGCTAGAACAGTTTTGACGTATTGGGCTTCTGTCATCACGACTACTAAAGCAGTGTCATCAACAAGATCTTCAATACTCATGTCTCCTGAGTCAAAAGTGATTGGACATACGCGTGGAGTAGCAAACTCAGCGCGAATAGCCAACATCTCTTCGGAGATCACTGCGCGCAACTTAACATCGTCGGCCAAAATGCCTTCGAGTTCGGCGATACGTTGGTTGAGTTGGCCCATCTCGGTCTCAAGATCGATACGCGACAGACGTGTTAATTGACGTAACTGCATGTCAAGAATGTCAATGGCCTGCACTTCACTGAATTCGTAAGGCGGATTCATGAGTGAAGCTTTAGCGGCTGGGGCGTCTTCACTTTCACGAATCAACTTAATGATCTGATCAATGACATCAAGCGCTTTGATCCGACCCTCTAGGAGGTGTAGTCGTCGTTGCGCTTTATCAAGGCGGAATGTCGTGCGCCGCGTAAGTACTTCTATCTGGTGACGGATATATCCATTTAAGGCGTCAGCCAAAGTCAGTTGCCGTGGCACCCCATCAACAAGGGCCACCATGTTCACTCCAAAACTTGTCTGAAGTTGTGTCTGCTTAAAAAGATTATTCAACACCACATTGGCATTGGCATCGCGCTTTAACTGAATTGTGAGATAGGTCTTTCCACCCGATGAACCGTCGTTGACATCGGCAATGCCATCAAGTTCTCCGTTATCCACAAGTTCTTGGATGCGTCCTGCGATTGCCGAGCAACTCGTTTGATACGGCAACTCCGTGACGACAATCTGCATACCTCCACGCTTGGTTTCTTCAATCGCTGCCGTGGCACGCATTTTGATACTGCCGCGTCCCGTGCGATAAGCGTCCAAAATTCCAGAGCGACCCAGGATTGAGCCACCCGTCGGAAAGTCTGGGCCCTTGACAAAGGCCATCAGATCATCTGTTGTGGCTTCGGGGTTCATCAACAAATGAATACATGCATCAATCACTTCGCCCAAGTTGTGGGGTGGGATATTGGTGGCCATTCCCACAGCGATTCCCTGGCAACCATTAACGAGCAAGTTAGGAAAGCGCGCCGGAAGAACGACTGGTTCTTCGCGCGATCCGTCATAGGTATCGACCATGTCGACGGTATTCTCGTCGATATCAGCCAATAGATGCATCGCTAAAGGATGCAGACGACATTCGGTATAACGACTAGCCGCCGGACCAAAGTCGGGAGATCCATAGTTGCCATGAAAGGCAATGAGCGGATGGCGCAGTGAGAATGGTTGCGCCATACGAACCAAAGCGTCATAAATCGCGGAATCGCCGTGAGGGTGATACTTAGCCATCGTGTCGCCACTGACGCGCGCTGATTTTACGAAAGGACGATCAGGACGAAACCCCTGCTCTTCCATATCCCAAATGATGCGGCGGTGCACGGGCTTGAGACCATCGCGAACATCGGGAAGGGCACGCGCCATGATGACCGACATTGCATAATCAAGGAACGAGCGTTCCATTTCATCTTGTAAGGCAACTGGCTGTACAGGAATATTGGGTTCGGAGGGTGTTGCACCTTCCTCGGGCGTGGTGGGGGGCGTTTTTTTACTAGCCATCAGATATCAAGGAACCTTACGTCTTTTGCATTCGTTTGAATGAAGTGTTTGCGACTTTCAACGTCATCACCCATCAGCACGCCCATGACTTCATCAGCTAAAGCTGCTTCGTCAACATGGACTTGCAGAAGTGTCCGAGATTCGTCCGACATTGTCGTCGAACGCAATTCTTCCCAGTCCATTTCTCCGAGACCTTTGAGACGCTGGAAATCTTTTTTGTGATTCGGATGTTCTTCCATAAAACGTGCCTTGGCCACATCGTCTTTGAGGTAGATCTTTACTTTGCCGATCTCTGTTGAATACAGCGGTGGTTGCGCAATGTATACATAGCCAGCTTCAACCAACGGGCGCATCTGGCGGAAGAAGAAAGTCAAAAGCAAGGTCCGAATATGGCTGCCGTCAACATCGGCGTCCGCCAAGATAATAATTTTGTGATAACGCGCTTTGGCTGCGTCAAATTCGTCACCAACGCCGCCACCGATTGCCGTGACTAAGGCAATCACTTCTGTATTTTTCAGCATTTTGTCGAGACGCGCCCGCTCAACATTCAAAATCTTTCCACGAATCGGCAGGATGGCTTGCGTTCGGGGATCACGCGCATCGAGTGCCGTACCGCCAGCAGAGTCACCTTCAACAATGAAGATTTCACTCTCTGATGGATTACCACTACTGCAGTCTTTTAGTTTGTCTGGCATGCCAGCGCCAGCAAGCGCAGTCTTTCGGCGCACTGCGTTACGGGCGTTCTTTGCAGCGAGTCGTGCTTGCGCTGCCGACTGGGCCTTTTTAATAATCTTGTTTGCCTCAGTTGGATTTTCATTCAACCACTCGGCCAGGCGATCGTTCGTTACTTTTTGCACAAACGAGCGCATCGACACGTTGCCTAATTTGGCTTTGGTCTGACCCTCAAATTGGGGTTCGCCTAATTTCACCGAAATGATCGCCGTGATTCCCTCACGAATATCTTCGCCGAGAAAGTTGTCATCTTTTTCCTTGAGTAACCCACGGTTTTTTGCGTATTTATTGATGACACTGGTTAACGCTGTTTTGAAACCCTCAACGTGCATGCCGCCTTCAACAGTGCTGATTCCGTTTGCGTACCCGTGAATTCCTTCGTGGTACCCGGTATTCCACTGAATGGCGATGTCCAACATTTGGCCATCGTCTTCTTCTTCGTAGTAGGCGACCTTAGTAAACAATGCATCCTTGGATTGATTGAGGTGCTTGACGAAGTCAATAATCCCGCCCTTGTACTGAAAGGTGACGTTTTGCACTTTGCCGAGTCGTTCATCCTTGAAAACAATTTCTAGGCCGCGATTAAGAAAAGCCATCGTTTGTAGGCGCTCAAGAACTGTGCGCGCCACAAACTCTGTGCCTTCTGAAGCGAAAATTCCTTCATCTGGCCAGAAGGTCACCGAGGTTCCGTTTTTGCGACCGCGTGCTGGGGTATCACCAGTGATCTCAATCTTGCCCTTGAGTTTTCCACCATTTTGGAATTCGAGTTCATAACGCTTGCCGCCACGATCAATTTCTAACTTCAGACGATCTGACAGTGCGTTCACAACCGAAACACCCACACCGTGAAGTCCGCCTGACACTTTGTAGCCCTCACCACCGAATTTTCCTCCGGCATGAAGCACTGTGAGCACAACCTCGGCGGCACTTTTACCTTTATGGGGACCAGAGGGATACGGATCAACGGGAATGCCGCGACCGTTGTCCTCAACACGGCACCCGCCACCCTCTAAGAGCGTCACGCTGATAGTGGTGCAATGACCTGCCATGGCTTCGTCAACAGAGTTGTCAACGACTTCCCAAATGAGGTGATGTAAACCCGATAGGCCAGTCGATCCGATGTACATGCCGGGTCGTTTGCGGACAGGGTCAAGACCTTCAAGAACCTGGATATCTTTGGCGCCATAATCGGCTGTGGTGGTGGTGCTTTTGGTGGACACGAGTTCCTTTTTGGGTGGGTTTAGAAGGCCATCACAACTGTGTGCGCGGGGGTGGAATTTGGGGCGACACAATGGCTCAACACAACACTCAAATCCTACTCCCTAGGGCTCGCATTTTTGGTGACCTTGCGTGCCTGATATGCAGGGGAAATACACTATTTTTTGACAATAGAAAAGAAGCCTTTTTGGGTTCCCAAAAAGAGGCTCTTAACGGCGCTTTTTGACCCGTATCTGCAAGGTTTTTATGGGTCTCGCGGCACCGTCATTGAGGCGCTTCAAAAGGTCCCCTTCAAGGAACTTCATTTGGGTCGCCCACATCGGTTCATCAACCTCAACGATGAGCGTTTCGTTGTCCAATTTTAAGGGTCGCACATGGCTCGCAACTGATTCTCCAACCAATTCCTCCCAGCGACTAAAGACCGTGACGGTCGTCAGTCGATCCCCACCGCGAAGCGATTTTAATAGTTTTTCAATACTGCTTGAAATGGGTGTGGGTTCAGGATTATTCGCTGACAACTTGACCCCCTTCAATCCGCAAGATTCTCTCTGGTGTGGCCGTGTCAGGTAGATCACTGGCTGTCGTAATCACTACTTGGCCGCGAGGTAGGTGACTGAGCAAGGCAGTGCATCTTTCTGGGTCAAGTTCAGAAAGAACATCATCAAGAACGAGCAAGGGAGTCATATCGGTTTGCTGCGCCACAAGTTGGTGGGCTCCAAGTCGTAGTGAAAGCGCCAAACACCGCATTTCACCCTGACTTGCGTGGGTTCTGGAAGGAAGTGTCCCCAAAAATAGGTCAATGTCATCGCGATGCGGACCAACAGTTGACACACCCCGGCGGAGATCGTCCATGCGCGCCGCCTTGAGGGCATGTGCTAAACCCGCGCGCCGCCACGTTGGCTCATAATGAATGCCGACCGCCAACGGCGCCCCAGCGAGATGTTGATAGGCGTCTTCGACAAGGGGTTGCAGTTGTGCCAAAACGATGGCTCGTTGGTGACCCACCTCGTCACCGACAGCCGCAAGTTTTTCGTCCCATACATCAAGTGTGAACTCAATATCCTGAGTTAACCGACCGTTTGCCTGTCGCAATAGCGTGTTTCGCTGCTTCAAGATGCGATCTAGTTCTAGGCGTCGAGCATCATTTTTCAGGGCCAAACTGACCATGGTTTCGTCAATGAAGCGTCGTCGCTCACCTGGTGCGCCCTTCACTAGTTCGAGATCATCCGGAGAAAAAACAGAAACTCGCAAAATCCCTAAAAGATCGCGAGTTCGCGCAAGGCGTTGTTTGTTGACTTGCACCACGGTGCGCCCTTGGCGTTGGATCTGCACCTCAATTTGTATCTCCCGACCGTCTTCGTGACGCACGATGGCGCGAATAGTTGCGAGTTCTGCCCCCTCACGCACCAAAGCCACCACAGGGGCCTGACGAAAACTCTCAAGCGTCGCCAGAAATGCCATTGCTTCTGCAATGTTGGTTTTTCCTTGCGCGTTACGCCCGACAATGGCCGTCACGCCTGGCGTCAAAGAAAATGAGGCGTGGATATAGTTACGAAAATCGACGAGCTCAAGTTGCTCGACAATCATCTCGTGTCACGACTTCAGAGGCATCAACAAATATGTGAAATCTTCTTGACCAACACCGCGAATCAGGGCCAGTTTTCCAGGCTCGCTAGTTTGAATAGTGATTTCCTCAGCACCGGACGCATCTAATCCTTGAGTTAATAGTTCGTTGTTGAAGCGAATTTCAATATCGTTACCATGAACTACGGCGTCAATTTGTTCAACGGCTTCTCCGTTATCTGGAGTCACCATTCGTAGCGTCACGCTATTTGCTTTAATTTCCAAACGGAGTGGTGTGCCAATCGGGTCCCGGGCCACATGCTTGACTCGGCGAATCGCTTCCAACATTATGTCTCGTGAGATGACTAGTTTATTCGGTGAGTTTGCTGGAATGAGACGTTGGTAATCAGCAAATGCTCCAGTCAACAAACGTGTTACTAACCGCACTGATCCGACTTCAAAAGTTGCATCATTTTCGGTGATATTGATCGACACCTGCTCTGCGATGCTTAACAACTTTTGCAGTTCGCCCAATGCTCGCGCCGGAATCACAACGCTAGTTCCATCGGGGAGAACGTTGGTATTGATATCACGCACAGACATGCGATAAGAGTCTGTTGCGACCAATCGCAACTTTCCCGCAATGCCAGTCAGTAAAACACCAGTGAAAACTCCACGAGTGTCATCAGTACTTGCTGAACGCACGACTTGACGAAGGGCTTCTGAAAAATCTCTGGCGCTCATTGAGGCGCCCTGCCCAACAGTGCCGGACCACTTTGGAAAATCATCGCCGGCACCAATCGGGACTGTGAAGTTAACGCGGTTGGCGGAGATGTCGACGTTGTCTTCTCCTAAGTCAAATTTAACAGCGCCAGAAGGTAAGGAACGAACAATGTCACTTGTTAATTTTGCAGGCACTAAAACCACTCCATCTTTCTCGCCGGCGACAATAATGCTCGCATCAATTGTTAAATCGCCGTCGGTCCCGGTGATGCGCAATTGATCTCCAGCGAGAACTAGTCGCAAGCATGACATTGTTGGATTTGTTGAGCGACCTGTTGATGCTCGACTCGCAGCACCCAGTGCTTCAGCTAAAACTTCTTTTTCACAGCGAAATTTCACGACGGGACTCCCTACTTGTTAACACGGTCTGATGATGATTTAAGATAGTTCTAGTAATAAGAGTTGTGGATTGTGGATAAGCACTTCTTTGTCCAGCGTGATTAAGGTATTTGCCCGCGCCTAGTTGTCCACAAGTATGCACACCCAAAGTATGACCCACGGGTGGGTTGGTGGATAACTTTGAGTTCTCCACATGTTGATCATCGTCATTCACACGGGTTGTGAACATGTTGTTGATATCACCGTGCGGAGACATTGACTTAACTCAATTTCAGCGTCTTGACCAGACTTGTGACCTGGTCGTAGGTTTCGTTGCGTTCCACCATCAAGCGCGTGATTTTGTCAACGGCATGAATCACCGTGGTGTGGTCACGGCCGCCGAAGAGTCGCGCAATGGCCGGATAAGAGAGGTCAGTGAGTTCGCGAAAGACGTACATCGCCTCCTGTCGCGCTGTCACCAGGGGTCGTTGGCGACTCTTGCCGCGTAATGCCTCAACCGTGAAGCCGAGAAATCGAGCGATTTCAGCAAGTAGTTCATCATCGGTGCGGTTTTTCGAACTACTACTGGGCAAGAGGTCTTCGAGAAGCCTTTCGGCTTGCGCCACAGTCATGTCAACGCGATTCAAGCTCGAGTAAGCACTCACTCGAATCAGGGCGCCCTCAAGTTCACGAATGTTGGTGCTGACCCGCGAGGCAATGTATTCGAGGACATCGGCTGGCACGAAGGTGCCATCTCGTTCGGCTTTATTGCGTAAAATCGCTAGCCGCGTTTCTAGATCTGGAGGCTGAACATCCGTGATCAAACCCCAACGGAAACGGCCAATGAGTCGGTCCTCTAAGTTTGGTATGGCGTCAGGGACCCGGTCGGAAGAAATAACGATTTGTTTGTTTGCCCCGTGAAGGGTATTGAAGGTGTGGAAGAACTCTTCCTGGAGTCCCTCTTTTGCTTCCATGAACTGAATGTCGTCAATCAATAAGACGTCAATATCGCGATAGCGACGCTTGAAATTGGCGATCGTGTTGTTTCGAATTCCGTCGACGTACTCATTCAGGAAAGTTTCGGTGGTGATGTATCTCACCTGGTAGTGGCTGTAGTTCTGGAGCACGTAATGGCCAATGGCATGTAATAGGTGGGTTTTACCAAGCCCCGCGGACCCATAGATGAAGAGCGGGTTATACGAGCGGGCTGGGGTTTCGGCAACCCGTTGAGCTGCCGCCAAAGCGAAACTGTTGGATGCCCCTTTAACGAATGTCTCAAAGGTGTAACGCGGGTTCAATCCAGCCCGTATGCCCATCTCTTCAACACTGGTAATAGCGGGTTCGGAGTTCTTTGATCCGCCTCTTGAAGGATTTTTAGTGTTCTGACGCGGGGTGTCATCAGTGTTGGTCGACGAATCCGCAACTATTTCGTCGGGGGCCACAACATCGACAACCAATTTCAATGAACCAGCACCGAGTTCAGTCAAGGCGTCGAGAACAATAGGAAGATAACGCGATGTGATTTTGTCGCGCACGGTTCCACTTGGAACAGCCAAACGCAAGGTGTTCTGATCGTCAGGCAACGAGTGCACATCATTGAAAGTGGAGTACCAGACGGCATCCGAGACTTGGGCGCGAAGCAGTTGCGAAACCGCTGTCCACAAGTCGTCAGTATGTTCCACCTGCTACTCCTTCAGAAAATAGGCGTGTTGTCCACAGATCAATCCACAACTTGTGGACAATACAGTGGCGTGATTTTAGATATCCTGACCTGCCTCAATGGCCAACCAGGGAGGGTTGAACGAGAGAGGAATCGCTAGGGAATGGTCACCTTAGCAGGCTGTGGATAATCCGCAAAGAGGGGATTCGCGTCTCAGGGTTGCCCCCATTGGCCTTTAGGCCGTAGCCTGCCCTAAGCGCTTGACGAGTTGCGTTCCACCTGCGTGGTACGAGGGTTGTCAAGGAGGCTGAATAGTAGTCACTACCAGGTGTTTCTCGCCCGGATGGGGCGCCACCAGGAATTGAGGATTTTGCATGAAGCGTACGTACCAACCAAATCAGAAGCGCCGTTCAGCCAAACATGGCTTCCGCGCTCGTATGTCCACCCGCGCCGGGCGAGCAGTTTTGAAAGCCCGTCGCCTGAAGGGCCGCAAGAAGCTGTCGGCTTGATCAAACGACTTCACGGCCGAGCCGGATTTGCGCGATTACGTCGCCAAGGAATCCGAGTTCGTAGTGGAGTTGTTTGGTGTGTGATGTTGTCGGACTCTGCTCTTGATGGCCCCCATGTGGCCTTCGCTATTGGTCGCACTGCTGGAACAGCAGTGAAGCGCAATCGCGTCCGTCGACAGTTACGTGAAGTGCTGCGTCACGAGACTCCTGCGATGCGGCCCGGTCTGTATCTCATCGGCTTAACCCGCCCAGCGGAGTCAATTACTTTGGCTGACCTGCGCTCTGCGATTGACGGTCTTGCCAGCAAATGGAGCGTTATAGAGTGATTCCGTTATGAAATCTTACCTGTTAAAAGGCATAAACTGGTACCAACTAGCACGTGAAGGTCGACCATCACCGTGTCGCTTCACCCCCAGTTGTTCGCAATACGCCAAAGAGGCGATTGACATTCATGGGGCGCGTAGCGGTTCATGGTTGACTCTCCGTCGACTTGTTCGCTGCCGCCCATTTGGTAAGTCCGGCTTTGATCCAGTTCCGGAACCTAGGCATCAACACGATGCCCACTGTGCACAAATAAATCCTATTCAGCCCACCGGAAAGGTGTCGTGACATGTTCCAAGCAGCAGCCTGGCTCGTAAGTCAGTTTTACAACCTCACATCGGACTACACAGCGGCCATTGCCCTAGTCGCTGTGGTGATCATGATGTTGATTTTCCCGCTCACACTGAAGAGCACAAAGTCAATGTTGGAGATGCAGAAGGTTCAGCCAGAAATGAAGCGGCTACAACAGCAACATCGCAATGATCGCCAGAAACTTAACGAAGAAATGATGAAGCTCTACCAAGAGCACAAAGTCAACCCATTGGCTTCATGTCTGCCACTTTTGGCGCAGATGCCGATTTTCTTGATCATGTTCCGAGTTCTGCATGGTCTCACCAAGAAGACGGCTGATGGCACCTTTGATCCGGACTACATCTCAAAAACGGGCGAACTGTATACAAGTTTGCTAGGTAAGACCAAAATGTCTTCTCTTGGGCTCGACCTATCCCTCACTCCAGTGAAGGCAATTCAAGAAAATGCCGCCACGGGCGTTATCTATGCCCTACTTGTTGTGGCTTTGATGGGTCTGTATTTCGTCCAACAGCGGATGATCGCAAGTCGTACGGTGTCCCCGACGATGTCGGCCTCGCAACAGAAATTGATGCAGTATTTGCCAGTATTCTTCGGCGTCTTCCAATTCTTTTTCCCGGTAGCGCTGGTCGTTTACTACTTTGCGCAGACGATTGTGCGTATTGCCCAACAGTCGTATATCACCCGCCGCTTCTATAAGGGTGATGATTCACTCGGTAGTCAAGCCCAAGCTGCTGGAGCCAAAGCACGCGAATTAGCCAAGGATGATGTTGGCGGCGGCGGCATGTTCGGTCAAATGAAAAAAGACCTCAGCAAAGCCAAGGAGCAACCAAAGGCTGGCCCCAAGCCCATTATTAGCAAACGCGTCACCCCGCCCAAGGGTGGGTCAACTCCTGCTAAAGGTAAGGCCACGCCACCTAATCGTCCGAAACCTTCGGGCACGTCACGCCATCCCAAGCCGCCACGCGGCTGATCAAATCCCCACTCAATCGATCTCACGTCAGAATAGAAAGCAGGAATCCCATGGAATGGGTAGAAACAACCGGTAAGTCCATTGAAGAAGCTAAGAGCATTGCACTCGATCGTCTTGGTGTTGCAGACGAAGAAGCCGAATTTGAAATCTTAGAAGAGCCCAAAGCGGGGCTATTCGGGCGCACTCGAGGAGAAGCCCGAATTCGTGCTCGAGTCAAGCCACGTATTCCACGGGCCAAAGTCGAACGCCGTGATCGTCGTCCGCGCAAGGATGACACCCCGTCAGCGGAAGGAGCACCTCGTGCCCCTCGTGCAAAACAACCACGTCAACAGGAGAAGAAAATGAGCGATAGCAGCGAAAACAACGATCGTCCTCGCCGGGAACGACCAGAAGGTCCCCCAGCTGACCCAGCACAGGTAGCTGCAGAAGCCGAGAAGTTCCTGATTGGTTTAGCTGCCTCTTTGGGCGCCACTGGCGAGACAGCGGTGAATATTGAAGGTAACGACATCGAAGTCCAGTTAAACGGTAGCGACCTCGGTCTCCTGGTTGGTCCACGTGGTAGCACTTTGCAGGCGGTTCAGGACATCACTCGCGTTGTGAGCCAGCGGCGGATGGGCGATCATGACACCCGTTTACGTATTGATATCGGGGGTTATCGGGCTAAGCGTAAAGAAGCGTTGAGTCGTTTCGTTACCCAAGTTGCCGATGAAGTCGTGGCCAGTGGTTCAGCACGTGCTCTGGAAGCGATGCCATCGCCCGACCGCAAGATCGTCCACGACGCATTGACTGGACGCACGGATATTGCGACTCACTCTGAAGGCGAAGATCCCAACCGACGCGTTGTGATCTCCCCCGCAGCAGCAACTGCTGCTGAATAGCCCACTGAGCGTAAGGTGGAGCTGATGTCCTCGGCCCCTGCCTTAAGTCCAGAAAATCGAAAAAAGTTGTTGGATGCGCTGGGCGATGCCCAGCGCATCGGCATGTTGGGCAATAGACCACTTGAACAGGTGATTGATCATTCCATGGGCTTTGCTGAGGCCCTCAACGGCAAGGTCAGCACCGTGATTGATCTTGGTTCTGGGGGCGGAGACCCAGGTTTAGTGATTGCCTTGGCCTGCCCTGATATTCACGTGACCCTGGTTGATCGTCGATCCAAGCGCACAGACCTGCTTGTACGCCTTGTGGGACGATTAGGGATTCAGGCTCAGGTGGAGGTTATTGAAGCCGACGTGGCTGATCTCCCTATTCGTTTCCCCGGTCGAACCTGGGCGGCGGTGACATCTCGTGGGTTTGGTTCTCCGGCTTATACAGCACAGCATGCGGCCCCTCTTTTGCTTCCAGGTGGGTTGTTTGCGGTGAGTGAACCGCCGAAAGGGGATGGATCTCGCTGGATCGACCCGAATGTTGCCCTTCACGGATTAAGCCTGCAGGAGGTGCGCTTCGGCGTCGCTGTGCTGGTGAAGGTCTAGTGCTTATCAACACGCAGTGTTCCACGTGGAACATGTACAACCGATCCCGTGCTGAGAGTTGGTTGATGTTCCACGTGGAACACATCGGCTATCCCTACGGGTACCACATCCTTCAGGTACGATTTATTTAATCGTCCTTTGAGTGTTGAGGAAAAGCCCGTTATGACCGAATCTCCCGTTTCCCCGCATCATCCCCCACTCCCTCGAGTGATTGCAGTCGCCAATCAAAAGGGTGGCGTGGGTAAAACCACAACATCGGTCAACTTGTCGGCCTGTTTGGCTGAATTGGGCTATCGAACCCTTCTGATTGACCTTGATCCCCAAGGAAACGCCTCCTCGGGCGTGGGTATCGAAACCCGTGGTATTGAAACTTCAATTTATGATGTCCTTCTCAATGATGCGGCGATGGAGGACTGTGTTGAGCCAGCATCGGTGAAGAACCTTTTCGTTGCCCCAGCCAATCTTGACCTGGCTGGGGCAGAAATTGAACTGGTGAACGAAATGGCTCGCGAACACCGCCTCAAGCGGGCGATTGACCAGGAACTTGATCGATACGACTACATCATTATCGACTGTCCACCTTCGCTCGGCCTCCTGACAGTGAATGCTCTCGTGGCCGCCCGCGAGGTCTTGGTACCGATTCAATGCGAGTATTACGCCCTTGAGGGGTTGGGGCAACTTTTGCGCAATGTGGATAAGGTCAAAAAGAATCTCAATCAAGAACTCCAGATCAGCACCATTGTTTGCGTGATGTACGACGCTCGGACCAAGTTATCCAAGGCTGTTGTTGATCAAGTGCGCGAGCACTTCGGCGACAAGGTCTGTAACACCATGGTCCCCCGTGATGTTCGGCTATCTGAGGCACCAAGTCATCATCAGCCCATCAACCTGTACGACCCATCGTCAAAAGGCTGCATTGCCTATCGCTCAGTGGCTAAGGAGGTATCTGGTGGCACGTCGCCCAGGACTCGGTAAAGGACTCGATGCTCTGATCCCTAGTGGGTTCGGGGATCCAAGCACAGGTAGCGCTCACGCTAAAACTGGTTTAGTAGACATCCCAATAGGGGATCTATCTCCTAACCCGCATCAACCGCGAGTGCATTTTGATGAGGAATCGTTGACTGAATTGTCTGCCTCAATACGTGAGATCGGTGTTCTGCAACCACTCCTGGTGCGCTTACTGTCGGACGGCTCATATCAACTTATTGCTGGTGAGCGTCGTCTCCGAGCGGCCAAGCGTGCGGGACTGACAAGCGTCCCAGCGATTGTCAAGACCACTGACGATATGTCATCGGTTGAACAGGCCCTGGTAGAAAACCTCCATCGACAAGACCTTGCTCCATTAGAGGAAGCCTCGGCCTATCAGCAATTGATTGACGATTTTTCTTTGACTCATGATTCAGTGGCTAAGCGAGTCGGCAAAAGTCGAAGTTCAATTTCCAACTCCTTGCGACTTCTTGGACTCCCAGCAGCCATTCAGGCATTTTTAGCCGATGGTAAGTTGTCAGCTGGACACGCCAAAGCACTCCTCGGAACGCCAGATCGAGCATTCCAAGAACAGTTAGCGCGGCGAGCTGTCACCGAAGGGTGGTCGGTTCGAGCCGTGGAAGAAGCCATTCGTGATCGCGGCGGTGAACTTGACGTGGGGGAGGGCGACAAGCCAGGAACAGGGACC
>ERZ889217.511-NODE-511-length-23235-cov-21.448016_pt1 | contig 23235 bp, 20 predicted proteins | sample MGYA00521098_ERZ889217 | MGnify/ENA primary metagenome ERZ889217 (study PRJEB32303, sample SAMEA104408613) | aquatic metagenome | biome: Brackish water; feature: Pelagic; material: water | place: Baltic Sea | collected 2014-06-10T22:04:00 | depth 2,362 m ... | reverse complement strand
GAGCGACGGTTTCCTAAACCGTAGGTCGTGGGTTCGAGTCCCGCCAGCCCCGTTGGCATCAATCCCAAGTGCTGCAGGGGTTTACCGGCAAGGCAAGGGCTAAGACTTGTCGTTTTCCAGCTCCCCTTTCCTGCAGTTCCGGCTGATGCAGGGGAAGGAGAGCAAGAGGGAGATTGTGCCAATGACGGCTGATTTTGCCCGCCGATTGCTGGGCTCGACTGTTTGTAGCGGCGCTTGCCAGCTGGCAAGGCATCAGGGCCGGCGGCCCAGGGCCAGGCCGGAAATGTATCGGTTGCACCCAAAAGCCCGCAAACGGTAGTTGTCGCTACCAATCGGCTTCCGGCAAAAGTTCATTTTGAACCTAACTGCCCGGTCTCGGCTTGGTCCTGTTTGCTGTCGATGGGGCGCTACGCAGCGCCAACAATGGCTTTGTGTTGATCAGCGCCGCCCTGGTGCTGATGATGACCCCCGCCCTGGCGCTCTTTTACGCCGGCTTCGTGCGCAGCCGCAACGTGCTCAACACCATGGTGATGAGCTTTGCCGCCATGGCCCTGGTCAGCGTGCTCTGGGTGCTGTTCGGCTACAGCCTGGCCTTCTCCCCCGGCAGCGGCCCCTTGGCCCCCTTCATCGGCGGCTGGCAATGGGTCGGCCTGAGTAACTGGTCGGCTCCCTACGGCGATGGCCAGCTCAGCCATGGCGCCGTGGCCTTCTTCCAGCTCACCTTTGCGATCATCACCCCCGCCCTGATCTCGGGGGCGGTGGTGGAACGGATGGCCTTCCGCGCCTGGATCTGGTTCCTGCTCCTGTGGAGCACCTTCATCTACCTGCCCCTGGCCCACATGGTCTGGGGCCCGGGCGGCTTCCTCGGCGCCGATGGCCTGGGGGCGATTGATTTTGCGGGGGGCCTGGTGGTGGAGCTGGCGTCGGGTGTGGCCGCCGCCGTGGCCGCCGTGGTGGTCGGGCGGCGCCGCAGTTATCCGGGCCACACGGCACCGCCGCACAACGTGCCCTTCATCCTGATGGGGGCAGGCCTGCTCTGGTTTGGCTGGTTTGGCTTCAATGGCGGCAGTGGCCTGGTGGCGGGCAACCTGGCTTCCTTGGCCTGTCTCACCACCAACACGGCTGGCGCGGCGGCGGCCCTGGCCTGGATGGTGCTGGAAAACCTGCAAAGGGGTAAACCCACTGCGGTGGGTGTGGCCACCGGTGCCGTCGCCGGCCTGGTGGCGATTACCCCGGCGGCGGGCTACGTGAGTCCCCTGGCGGCCATCTTGATTGGCTTTGCGGCGGCGGTGGTATGCAATGGCGCCCTGCAGCTCAAGACCCGCCTGGGTTTGGATGACACCCTCGATGTGCTCCCTGTCCATGGCGTGGCCGGCTTGCTGGGCACCCTGCTCACCGGGGTCTTTGCCCTGCGGGTGCTCAATCCGGCCGGTGCCGATGGCTTGATCACAGGCCGGTTTGGCCAGCTTTGGATCCAGATCCAGGCGGCCGGCTTCACCATCCTTTGGGTCGGCGTGGGCACCTATGCGGTGTTGAAGGCGATTGGTGCCTTCGTGCCCTTGCGCCTCACGGAAGCCCAGGAACGCCAGGGCGCCGATATCCACTCCCATGGCGAAGAGGCCTACAACAGCGAATTCCCTTCTTGAGTAGTCGGCTTAAGGATTCGCCCCAGTCAGCGGCTCCGGCCCGCACCCTTCCCGCCTAAGGCAAGAACGAGCCTGGGATCCCGCAACCGGCGCCCTCCACCGCCCAGGCCCAGAGGAGGTGGCCAGCCAGACGTTGAAGTCCTGGACCATTCCCGAAACCCCCATCACCCTGGCCCTGAATCAGCCGGCCCCAGGCAGCAAGAACTCGGCGGCGGTTCTGCCCTGCTAGCAGTGCAGCGAGCAGGACTTTCTCTTCACTGTTGGTGCAGGGGGCCCGCAGCCTGGGACTGACTTCGGTCACGATCTTGGCCCTGTCGTTTGTGCCGGCCCTGGCCATTTCCCTCGGGACCCAGCAGTTGATTCGCGACATCTCCGATGGCTTCAGCCTGTTTTTGGATGGCCAGCTCAAGGTGGGTGATCACTGCACAATCGGCACGCCTAAATCCGGCAAGATCGATGGAATCGTGCTCTCGATGGGGATGCGTTCGATCTGCCTGCGGCTAAAGAATGGCTCCCAACTCTCCATGCCCAATTCCCAGGTGGCTGGATCCGTGGTCACGAACCACAGCCTGCGTAGCGCCGAGCCCCTCGAATTGCGGCTGTCGATTCCCAAGCTGGAGACCCAGGCCCTGGCTGATCTGCAGAGCCGGGCCCAGGCCCTACTAACGGGGACACAAGACCTGGCTAGCGCTTCAACAGCCAGGGGCCTCGCCATCGCATGCCATCGGTGCTGCAGAACGCCCCACCTGCTCATCAAGCTGCAGAATCACCATCATCTGCAGGGGAGCCACGCCCCCCCAACCAAGGTTGATTGGAACGGTACCAAGTCCTTTGGTTTAGCGAGCGCGTTTAGATAGCGATCGAAGAACAACGCCGGGCTTGGTAGCGCCAAGAAACTCAGGGCTTGAGGCAACGGGCTTGGGCCCAGCTTTGCTGAAATTGGCTAGCAGCTAAGTGATCGCCTGTCGATTCGTCTTTAAGCGTGATTGATTTTACTCAAGGGTGCGCAATCCAGGCGTCAGGCGGTCTGGTTGGCGGCCTGGCGCTGCGTCAGCATGGTGCGGAGTTCGAGAAGAAAGCGGGTATTGGGTTTGTCAGTTGGTAAGGCGAGTAACCGCTCAAGAGCTACGTTCAAACCGCTATCCAAGGACGTTGCCATGATCGCATTGGCAGTCGCCAAGTCTTCCAGTTCGAGCGGATGGAAATGGCTGCGGAAGCCAACTAACTCATAGATGTCCGTGGATAAATTTTTACCTTTGACTTTGACGCGATCCATCAAACGGAAGCAGAAATCATGATGGCTGTCTTCGTTGTTGACGGCATCGACAATCTCTTGGCTAACAAGTATGCCAGTCCCGTATAATTTGTTAGTGCCTTCGAGGCGACTTGCCAGATTAACAGGATCTCCGATCACGGTATAATTAAAGCGCTCCTCAGAGCCCACATTGCCAACAATTACGGAACCAATGTTTACGCCTACACGCGTAAAGAACTGCAGGTCAATCCCTGCTTGTTTCCATTCCAGATTGAGCCGAGATGTTTCTTCTTGCACCGCAAGCGCAGCCGTGCAGCTCTTAGAGGCTGGTTGGTCTACGGGATAGGGCGCTCCCCAAAAAGCCATCACCGAGTCGCCGATGTACTTGTCAATGGTTCCCGATGTTTCCATTATTCGGGATGTCAATGCTGTCATGTATGTATTCAGATGATCGAGAACCATGGTGGCATCACCCGATTCTGAATAGGTTGTGAAGTTGCTAATATCAGTGAATAGCATCACTAGCTCGCGCATTTCCCCGCCAAGCCGAGCACTTTGCTTGGAGTTCAGTACAGACTTAACAACCTCGCGTGGTAGGTAGCGACTGAACGAATCCATCGCAAAGGAAAGCTTGTTTATCGCAGCAGAAACCTGGCTAATTTCAATGATATTGGAAGTTGACAGGCTTTTAGGCTGTTGCTGCGGGATCTCTAGGTTGCTAAGCTGCGAAACGGTTGAAACAACAGCTTTCAGGGGCTTCACCAGTTGGCGGCAGACATAGAAAATAACAATGCTGGTGGCCAGTAAAGTGAACAGTTGGATCAGAACTAGCTCAAATAGATTTTTGGTTAGGGGCGCATAGATTGTTTGTTCATCAACGACGCTAACAGCTGTCCAGTTTTCATTGACTTTGTGGGCATAGAGGAAGAAGGGGTGGCCTTCAACTTCTACCCGTTGCAGCGTATCCCGGAGTGGTAGGTCGGCCGCCGCATCAACAAAGGTACGATAATTAGTTTTAGCAAGGCGGCGAGCTGTCAGCAGCGAAATATGGTCAAAGTCATTGGTTGAGATGGTCGGGAAGACAAGGTTGCCAGAAGTTGCGATCATAAAAAATAAACGTCCGTTATATTTGCCGCGATGAATGGCAAGGTAATCATCTTTTTGCTTGGCTACCCCGGGCTGGTTGGCCAGGCTTATTTTTTCAACATTAACAAGGCCACTGTCAGCGCCGATCTTTGAGATTGGCAGACAAAAAGATAGGACGGCGGAGGGCTTCGTTGCCTTACCAGTGCTGATAAGTGGATAGATGGGATGGGCTGCCTCTAGGCAACCCTCAAGCCTTGCCCCAACAAGAGTAGAGCGAATACTGTAATTACTTTGACCATTGAGTGCCTGGATAAAATATGGAGCTGTGAGGATCCTTTTCTCTTTGAGTTTAATATTGATTTCGGGAGGGTTGCTGGCTAACAATTTGCCGTCCCGTCGCCATATGCGCCATTTTCGCAAGGGACTGGCCTCGATGATTGGCTTTAATTCCGCGAGAATTCTTTTGCCATCAAGACTTCTTACCTCTGGCGAATTAGAAGCAAAGGCAAGTTCCGTATCAATCGAATCTTGATAGGCCAGAATGCTGCTATTTAAATAAAGAACATTATCACGAAAACGCCTTTGCTCATTAGCTAGCAAGCGCTTGGATGCTATCTGGAAAAGAGCTACATTGCCGAGGCAAAAAGAAGCAATGAGTGCAACTGTAATTTGGAAAGTAAAGGTAAATTGAAGTCGCCTTAAAATTGATAGGTCCGGCACAAAACGGCGCTTACGAGAATTGGGAATGGCCGCTAGCGGGTCGTCCATGGAGGTTGTGCGATGTTTTGAATTTATAGAGCCTATGCAGGCATCGATTAAGGCTCTATTGGCTGATTATCCTTGCGATCAATAAGCAAACCCATCCCTAAGCTGAGCAGGGATAGAAGAGCACCGGCTTCAAAAATCTGTAGGCCCATTGTTCGTGATGATGCATAGATATCTTTTTGGCGGCTTTCAACCAGCAGGGCCGTGCGGAAATTCGGCAAATATTGATAAATACCAATGACAGGCACTCCTTCGCTATTGAGATAGAAGCCTTCGCCTGAATTGCCATCTAGGGCCTTGCGAATACCCACACTATCTAAGGGTTTGAATTCGTAGTCGGGAGGGCTTTGGGCGGGTGGTGCAATAAAGGTGGCTTGGTCTAGGGAAGTGCGTGCTACTAAATAGGATTTGATAGGACTAGATCCAGGCAATTGAGCGTCTTTACTGCTAGGGGCTGGATCGACAATTTGGTTATTGAGCTTGCGTAAATTAAGATCAATTGCGAAAAATCCAGCTTTTTTCTTGGGACCTACATAGATAGGCAAGGCAACGGAGATGGAGGGTAGGCCAGTATTTGAATTCGTAAAGAAGTTTAGAGGGGTGCTGGCAAGTTCTTGCAGCTCCAGGCTTGTAGTTGTATTTTTAAGGGGTTGATAGGCCGCGTATTTGTCGTGATCAGTTGAAAAAACGACAATGCCGCCCTTTGTCAACAAAGAGACGCTGTTACGGTTGATTTGATGGCTGGTGAGAATCGCTTCGAGAGCCAGGCTAGTTGCGGAATTAATATCCGCACGGCTATGGCGTTTCGCTTGCAGAATAGTGAGCGAATTTTCAACTAATTTGGGATTTCGAAGATCTTTGCCGATGTCCTTAACTTCACCTTGCCACCATTGCTCAATGCGAGCCTGTTTTTCCTGCAGGATAGTCCGCTGGTTTGCCAGTGCTTTGGCCGCTAGGGGACCATTTGCAAGCAGGTAGGTAACGAGGGAGATGACGCTTGATGAGGCTAGGGTAGCTACGGAGAGCTTGATCCAAAAAGAACGATTTTTCATGGTTTAGTTTTTAGTTCCAACCAGCAAAAATGGTGCGGATCTCAGTGATGGCACTGTCAACAGCCTTCTCTGTCGACAGGCTATCGGTGGCAACAGCCTCAATTGCTTTGCCCCAGATGTTTTTAGAGATTACCTGGCTGTAGGCAGGATTGAGAATCCATCCAGGTATTTTTGAAGATTTCAAGTTTTGGATTGCAGTGGCGATGTGCATATCTTTTGCATTATGCCAAAAGGGCATGGCCATGATTGACTTTGTGGTAGGTAGGAAGCGCCCCTGGGAACCTTCTACATAACGACTTAGATTTTCTGTTTTGAGAACATATGCAAGTAAGTCCTTGGCCTTGGCTACGTTTGAACTGTTAAAGACAATGGCTTGCTTCACGGAGATAAACGACTGCATTGGCGAGCCATCAAGCTTGTTGGGCCAGGGCAAGGAACCAAGCCTTTCGAAATAGGCGATTTCGTCAGACAGCTGGGAGCCAGGAATCGAAAGGGTCGGGTTTGCAGACATCACGGAGAGGCTGCTAAGGAAATTGATATTATTATCAGGGTCTGCCCAACTTGTCGCCTTGGGGGGCACATATTTGTCCTTGTAATTACTGGTATAATCATTCATCGCGCTGATGATTTTTTGACGCGTAACCGGATCCTCAACATTGAGCTTGCCTGAAGGGGTCAAGATCTTGGCATTGTGGGCTTCTAGGAAAAACTCAAAAATATAACTGGTATCCCTTGCCAGGTTAGACATGGGTAGGGCCATGCCATAGATTTCGTCGTAGCCCTTTTGTCGCAATGACTTTTGGCTTGCATGCCAGAAATCCCAGAATGCTTTCCATTCATTCGGGATCTTTTTGGTTTGGTCATTGTCACCAAATCCCTCCTCAACAAGATCCTTCCAGTAATGGAGATTAACGGAGTGCTGGGAGATTGGAATCCCGTAAATCGACTTGATCTTGGTTTGTTTATTCAGATAGGTAACGCCATCCATCACGCCTGGCAATAGGTCGTCTTTGAAGGACTTAACGACCTCGTCTAGGGCAACGAGTTGATTGTTATAGCTGAGAACAGGAACAACCGTATCGTTGATCCCATAGCCATAGAGGAGGTCTGGCGTGGGTCCTCCATCGATGGCCGAACTCGCTTTGGCAGCTAGTTCATTTTCACTAAAGAAACTGAGGTTGATCTTGTTTCCGGTAAGGCGTTGCCAATTTGCGAAGATCGTTTCAATCGCATCGGTTTCTTCAGGGTAGTATCCTTCAGACCACCAAATTTCTAGATCGTGCTTGCTTTGATTGATGCTACTAACATCGGGCAATCCCAGTGATTTACAGGAGGCAAGCAGGCCACCGGCAACCCCGATGGCAATAAAATCGCGTCTCTTCATGTTAAGTGAGAATTTGTGTTGACTTTAGCAGGTAACTGAGACTTTTTCAAGTTTGTGAAAGGGCGCTGTATCGGATCGGCATTTTAGAGAAGGGCGAACGTCTTTTAGGCTGAATCAATAATTTGTGATGTAGGTGTTCGGGCCTATTCGGTATTGGCGGGAGGGGCCTTGCTACCACGTCGTAAATAGGGTGACCCAGACGGGTAGCATGAAGGCAAAAACAATGCAAGAAAGTAAGATGGAGGCGACAGTCAGCTCGACGTCAAGACCATAGTTTTCAGCTAGGACCAGTGAAATAAATCCGCAGGGCATGGCCGATTGAAGAATCAGAACTAGGCGCTGGGGGCCTTCAAGGCCCAATCCGGTTAAGGCAGATGCGAGCACTAGGGGCACAAGAATCGTTTTGATGAGGACAGGTTGGATTGCAAGTTTTAGGTTGAGCTTGGAGGAGAGTTGTTGTATCCTCATGCCCATCACAATCAGGGCAACCATGATGGATGACCAAGCAATTACTCCTAGTCCAGACACAATCCATTCAGGAATGGTGAGGGTCTTTAGGTAAAGGCCAACGAAAAAGGCATAAAATGTGGGGTTTTTGGCGACTTCGGTGAGTGCATCAAGGAGTGCGCCGGCGCCACCTCGCTTGGTAGAGCCTATTGCTGATCCGCCTTCGCTGGCGCTGAAGCGACTAATCGAGGCGGTGTTGCCTTCAGCAGTATTGCGACTGGCCTGACCTGCAAAAAAGACCCCCAGGCCGTAGCCAGCCACAAGGGTGCCCAGGATGTCGTATAGGACGGCCGAACTAAAATATTGGGGGCCTAGTTGCGGCAGCAGTAGGATGACAGGAAATCCTAAATAGCTCGTATTTCCTAGGTAACTAAGCAGTGTAAAACTGGCTTTGGTACTTTTTGAGCGGGGTTTTGCAGAGCCTTTTAAGAAGTGCCAGCTCAAAAAGATTGCCAATAGCACTGCTGACCAGGCGATAACTGGCGAAATCCAAACGGATGGGTTGAATTCGGCTTTGCGGATGAAGTTGGCAACCCCAATTGGAATGCCAACTAGATAGAGAAACCGAGCCAGTACATTAGGGAGATATTCCTGAACGGGTTGGTCGCCTACCATGCGACCTGAGCGAGTTAGCCCTAGGCTGAGCAAAACTCCTACGAGGGCTGCGGCAATAATTGGCAGGTAAACTGCGGTAGCGATTTGAAGAATTGTTTGCATGGGTGATGCCGAAAGGATTTAGACACCCTTTAAGCGCGTGAGTGAAACTATCCTAACTATACACGCTAGCGGCTGAGGCGGCAACAGATGTTAAGGGTAATGTTGCTGTTTTGAGGTCTGAGGTGAGGTTGCGTTTGACAATCACCGGTTCCTGCATAAAGGCCAATTCGCTGCTTTTAAGCGGAGTCGTTTGGCCAAAGTGCCAACAAAGAGCTATCTCCAAAGCCGCTTGGGGGGAGTGATCATTGAGGGAGATTCCAGTGAGGCCAAGGATGTTCGGCTCGGCTTTGGTTGGAGATCGGTCTGTAAGCTTACCAAGATTGGATATACCAGGGGGATGATTGAGCTCGGCTAGAAAGTCCAGCACATGTTGATTGTCTGTTGCAATATACAAAGTTTCAAACTTTTGTAGAATCACTAAGAGGCGCAGGGCCCTTTGACCCCCTTCTCCGAGTCCTTTGAAGCCGAGTGCCTGGGTTGTTTGTTGTAAAAAGTGAAGGGCTTCACGGGCACCGCTGCTGGCGAAGTGATGACGGGTTCCAGTGATCACATGGCGATGGTTGCCAAAGCTATGGGCGAAGGATTCATCCAAATTGTGGGCGAGTTCCTGAAGGAGCGGCGCCTTTTCTTGGGTATTGGTGTCAGTTGAGATAATGCCAAGCAGTAACCTTTCAATCCTTGCGAAAAAGATGTCTTCGTTACTGACAAGCCGGAGGTAGTCTTCCCAGCGTCCAAGGATATCTTTTTTGAGTTGACGTCGTTTGTTATCGCTGAGGCCCCTGCTGGCCTGGATTAGGCCACTATCACGAGCTTTGGCGATGCAGTCATGCACAAAGCTGCGAAGGGCATTGAGATGTAGCACGGTTCCGGCGTTGCCAATCCCATTGGAGTTTTTAATTTCATGGCAGGCGTTGAACATTAGCGCGCTTCGTCCGGCCGGCTGGTGCAAAAGAAGTTGATTAGAGGCATCGTCAAAGCTGCAGAGAAAATGTAAGCTTCTTGCCCCCGCTAGTATGTCTGTTGCCTTTCTCCGTTCAGTGTCCACAATCACAAAGCTCACCGGCTGATCGAGGGCGACTGTGCGCTCGATTTCCAGTTGCTTCGTCAGAACGGCCCTATTCTTGTCTTGATCGCCAACCCAAATGCAATCGGGCTGGTCAGTGATCTTGGCCAACACTGAAACGCCATGGGGATTGGCTTTTAGGCGGCCAGATCCATCCCTTAGTTGGGCTGTGATCTCTTTTGTAAAATGATCAATTAATTTTACGAAATGATTGTTAGCTTCGCCGGTTCTTGTAAGGGCATGGGAGAGGACTTCCATTGTGTGGGTGATGCGAACGCAATGGAGGCAGCCGATCCCAACCACCAGCATTTTATTGATTCCGCCGCTGCCAGCACGACCCTCGTAGGGGTGTAGATCCGTATCGCCGCCAGTAATAATATGATCGTAATGCCATAGCGCCGCAGGAAGACCGATTCGGGTGCACTCTGAACGGCTCGCTTCGACTAGGCCTTGGCCGGTCGTTTTGGATTTTTGCTCTGCAGCCGGTTCGTCGAGGAGTTGGGGTGGTGGCGGAATCGTGATGTGACGTTGGGCAAGCGGTTTGAGGGTCGTTTGCTGTTGCAGGGTGGTGCCCAGGGCGGCCAGACGTTCTAGCCTTTTGGGGCCGATCATGGTTGCGATGTCCCCATCGGACATCACCGGGTGGGTCCCTAGCCCGAAGATGATGTCGAAGGATAGCGTTGGCACGGATTGGCAGAGTTCAATCATCGCGTCGATGAGTAATCGTGCCGCCGTTTGCTTGCGCGTTTTATCGGGTAAAAGCAACAGCACCCTAATATCACCTTGCGATTGGCCCCCATAGACTTGCGTCAGTAGGGGCAACAGGTGCGCGCGCAGTTTCGCCAGGCTGAGCTCCCTAGGGATACCCATGGCCGGTCCATCCTTGGGAGTCAGGATCTGGGCGCCAAGGGGGAGCTCGAGATGGCTGTTGGGATAGCTTTTGAGGTGTATTTGTTGAGCTCGACCTAAGTCCATGATTGATTGTTGATTAGATTATTGGATGGATTAGGATGGGGCCGCGAATTGTGACTGGGGCAATTGATTAATGCCGCCCTATAAAATATTCTAAACCTGAATCCGGCTTGGGCGGGTATCTTGTGATACCCAATGACTGCTGAGATCCGCCCTTGTCAGGGTCGGCGTTCATTGCAGTGAGGGCTTGGTGCTATTGCAAGGCTTTGGGTTGATTTTCTATTGTTTTGTGCTTGCAACGGCTTGATCTTGGGATATGGGACATCATCTTAGGCGAATTTGCATCCACTTTGCGGTTCGGGACATTACATTGCGGATCCTTCCATCCTGCTTGTGAGCTTGTTGCCCGATCTTGCTGGCAGCTGGTTGCACCAGCTGCTGCCCGCCTTGCAATCGCCAGTGGGGGCGGCGGCGTTCATTCCCCTCTACGCCCTCTGGGTCACCCTGCTGTTACCGGGGGTGTGGGCCTCGATGCTGGCGGGCGCCCTCTACGGCTCCCTGCTTGGCAGTGGCCTCGTTTTCGTGGGGGCCAGCCTCGGGGCGATCGCGTCCTTTTTGCTGGGGCGGCACTGGTTGCGGGATTGGGCGCGGCGACGCCTGGCTTCCGTCCCCCAGTTATGGGCGATTGAGCAGGCCGTTAGCCGGGAAGGGCTCAAATTGGTGCTCCTCACCCGTTTGTCGCCGGCCTTTCCCTTCAGTTTGCTCAACCTGGCCTACGGCCTCAGCGACGTGAGCCTGCGCGATTACGCCATCGGCCTGATCGCGATCCTGCCGGGTACGGTCTTGTTTTGCAGTCTCGGTGCCCTCGCCGGTGATGTGGCCCGGTTTGGCGAGGTTCTCTCCGGCAAGGCCGACCTGGGCACCTGGAGCCTGCGCATCGTTGGTCTGGTGGCCACGGTGGGCTCGGTGTGGCTGGTGGGTCGGGCGGCCCAGCGGGCCCTCAAGGGGGTGGAGCCGGATTGAGTCCGGGTCCAAGGAGCGGATGCCGGTTGGCTTGGCGTGCCCCCTAGAACCTCTTAGGGCTTGGGCAGGCTCCAGTCCCTCAGGGTGGCAATCCCTAGGAACCAGGCCAGGCGGATCTGGGCGGCCAGGCCCGAGCGCGCTGCTAGCTCGTTGTATTTGGCCCGGCCGCAGTCCGTCTTGATCCAGCGGTAGGCAGCCGGTTCGCCCATGGTGGGGTCCCTTCCTGGCGGGTGGCCCTATCAGGATGGCCCCTGGATGGCAGGAATGGGGGCCGAGTGGGTGGGTCTGAGGGCTTAGGGCGCTAACCCTCCTGGGGTGGCGTCGGGGTTGGTCTGGAGCAGGCCCAATAAGCCCGCCTCATCGACCACGGCAACCCCTAGGGCCCCGGCTTTGGCCAGCTTGCTGCCCGCTTCCTCCCCCGCCACCACAAAGCTGGTTTTTTTGCTCACCGATCCACTCACCTTGCCGCCGGCCGCTTCAATCAGGGCCTGGGCGGCACTGCGGCTGAGGCTGGGCAGGGTGCCCGTGAGCACAAAGGTGCGGCCGGCGAGGTGGGCCGATTGCCCCTGCTGGCCGGTCTGCCGTTCCTGGGGTCCCGCCGCTAGGGCCAGACCCCGCTGTTGCAGCTGGCCCAATAGCTGCTGGTTGGCCTCCGTCGCAAACCATTGCGCTAGGGATTGGGCAATCTCGCCGCCGATGCCGAAAAGGGCGGTGATCTGGTCGGGAGTCTCCAGGGCGGCCGCCGCCAACTCCGCAGCGCTGGGGAAGCCCTTGGCCAGGGCCTTGGCATTGACCTCGCCCACATGGTGGATGCCGAGGCCGTAGAGCTGGCGATGCCAGGGCTGGGCCCTGGAGGCGGCCAGGGCTGCCACCAGGTTCTCGGCCGATTTCTGGCCTAGGCGCTCGAGGCTGGCCAGCAGGGCGGCATCGAGGCCGTAGAGGTCGGCGATTGAGCCCACCAGGCCCCGATCCACCAGCTGTTCAATCAATTTGCTGCCCAGGCCATCCACATCCAGGGCCCCCTTGCTGACCCAGTGGCGCAGGGCGCCGCGCAGGATCGCTGGGCAGCTGCTGTTGACGCAGCGGGTCGCCGCTTCGCCCTCTTCCCGCACCAGGGTCGAGCCGCATTCCGGGCAGTGGCTGGGCAGCTCCAGCCGCTGGGCGCCGGGCGGTCGCAGTTCGGGCAGCACCCGCACCACTTCGGGGATGATCTCGCCGGCCTTGCGCACCACGATCGTGTCGCCGGCGCAGAGATCGAGCTCCTTGAGGCGGTCGGCATTGTGCAGGGTGGCGCGGCTGACGCTGGTGCCGGCCAGGGGCACGGGCTCGAATTCGGCCACGGGCGTTACCACGCCGGTGCGACCCACCTGGCAGCTGAGCCGCAGCAGCTTGCTGGGGGCCTCCTCGGCGGCATATTTCAGGGCGATCGCCCAGCGGGGCGCCTTCTGGGTGAAGCCGGCGCTGTCCTGGAGGCGCAGGTCGTTGAGCTTCACCACCACCCCATCGGTGGCGTAGGCCAGGGCCTTACGGGCGCTGTCCCAGCGGCGGAAGAAGGCCTCCACCGCGGCAAGGTCGGCCAGGCGCTCGGCATTGGGGTTCACCCGGAAACCAGCAGCCTGCAGCCACTGCAAGGCTTGCCATTGGCTTTGGGGGCGGTCTGGGTCGGCTCCAGCCGGCTCGGGCTGCCAGTCGGGCGGCAGATGCAGGGTGTAGGCGAAGAAATCCAGGCGCCGGGAGGCCACCACCCGCGGATCGAGCTGGCGCAACGTGCCGGCGCAGGCGTTGCGGGGGTTGGCGAAGGGGGCCTCACCCTTGGCCAGCCGTTCCTGGTTGATGGCGGCAAAGGTGGCATCGGGGATCAGGGCCTCGCCGCGCACCTCCACCCAGGCCGGGGGATTGGCCAGCTGCAGCCGCAGGGGCACGCTGGTGATTGTGCGCACGTTGGCGGTGATCTCCTCGCCCCGTTCGCCGTCCCCCCGGGTGGCGGCCCGCACCAGCAGGCCGTTCTCGTAGCTCAGGGCCAGGGCGTTGCCATCGATTTTGAGCTCCCCCACCATCTCCAGGGCCGGCCCGGGCGCGCCGGGTTCCCCCTGGCGGTCGAGCACCTTGAGCAGGCGGCCGTACCAGGCCTCCAGCTCCTCGAGGCTGAAGGCGTTATCGAGGCTGAGCAGGCCGATGCGGTGCTCCACGCTGGTGAAGCCCTCCGCCGGGCTGCCGCCCACCCGCTGGGTGGGGCTGTCGGGCGTGATCAGGCTGGGATCGGCGGCCTCGAGATCGAGCAGCTCCCGGTAGAGCTGGTCGTAAACCGAATCCTCGAGCTCGGGGGCATCGAGCACGTAGTAGGCATGGGCGGCCCGGGTGAGCAGGCGCCGCAATTCCACGGCCCGGGCCTGCTGGGCGGATGGGGCCGGACTCGCCGCAGCCATGGGCTCAGGCGGCCGCCACTTTGCTGATCCGCTCCACCCGCCAGGTGTCATCCACCTTGGTGAAGGTGAAGTCGAGGGGTAGTTCGTCCTTGTTCTCTGCCTTGAGCTTGACGGTGAGGATTACCTGGCCCTCCTGCAGCCGCGGCCGCCCCGATTTGAGGTTGTTGTACTTGTTGAGCTGCAGGCTGGCCAGAAAGCGCAGGAACTGCTGGCGGTTGACGTGGGAGCGGTAGTTCTTAGTGGTGAGCAAGTAGGCCGCATCCACCCGGCCGGAGGCCACCTGGGTGAAGAACTGCTTGATCAGCGGGTTGATGCCCCGGGCGCTGAGCACCAGGCGCACGGCGCTGATCGTCCAATAGAGCAACAGGCCACCGGCCCCCGCCAGCAGCACCTTGGTGCCAATTCCCTGCGCCAGGCCCCAGTCCATCGTGTCGATCCGTCCATTGCGGTCCCCGAGTCTGACCGACAACCCCGCCAGACTGCCGCCGAAAGGCTGAGCCGCGCCCACCCGTGCCCCTGGAGCCCCTGCTGCCCCTGTTCCACCGCCTCAACCGGGAGCATTTCGAGGGCAGCCTCGCCCCGGGTGGCACCAGCCTGGTGGCGGTGCGCTGGAGTGACGGCCGCATGACCCGCACGGCTGGCCTGTATCGCAGCGGCCGCCTCGCCGATGGCCGCGACCTCTGCGAGATCGTGCTGTCGCGCCCCCTGCTCGACCCCCTGCCCAGGGAGGCCACCCTCAGCACCCTCTGCCACGAGATGGTGCACGCCTGGATTGACCGGGTGCTCAAGGTGCGCGAGGTCCATGGCGCCCACTTCCGGGCCCGCATGGACCAGATCAACCAGGCCCAAAGCGAATTCCAACTGAGCGTGCGCCACCGTTTCCCGGTACCGGCAGCCCAGGCCCGCTGGCTGGCCCAGTGCCCTAGCTGTGGGGAGGCGGCTCCCTATCGCCGCCGGGTCAAGGGCGTGGCCTGCCGCCCCTGTTGCGACCGGCTCCATGGCGGCCAATGGCATGCCAGCTGCCAATTGATCTTCCGCGCCGCTGCCGCCTAGGGTCCGCTGACCTCCAGTTGCCGCCCCGCCATGGGCACCTTCCTTTGGGTGCTTGAGTTCAGTGGCCTTGGCATCACCTTGGTGGGCCTGGGTCGCGAACAGCTATTGCGGGCGCGGGCCCTGCGATTGGACCGCGCCCGGGCCTGGGCCGCCCCAGTCGCCAAGCCCCTTTAGCCTGGGGAGATGCCGGATTCCGACCGTTCCTTCCGCCGCCGCGCCGCCGCGCCGCTAGGGGGCCGGACCGACCTGCGAGCGGGCCCGCGGCCCGAGTCCCGGGAACCGCGGTTCGATCAGCGGCTGGATCAGTGGTTGGCGACGGGTCGCCAGCTCGTTGATGGCGTGGCGGGGGCCAGGCCGGGCTCCAGGGCCAGCGGTCGCCCGCAGCCGGGGGGCCGCGCCGGCGGGCTGCCGCGCCCGGGCGGCCTGGGCCGCTGGGTGGAAGACAAGCTCGATTGGCTGCTCGAAGACGACGACGGCTGGCGTGAGCCCTGGGAGGGGCCCGCCCCGGGAAGCCGTGGCCGCGCGACCGAGCCGCCCTGGGGCCAATCTGAGCCGCCTTTCGACCCCGGCCCGGCCCGGGATCCCTGGGCACCCCGCTCCAGCCGGGCCCCCATCGATTGGGGCCAGGATTTGGAAGCGCCTAGCCGACCTGCCGTAGGCCAGGCCCCCCAACCCAAGCAACGACGCCCCCTGGAGGCCCTCTCCCGGCGGGCCACCCCCCTGTTGCCGCCGCGCCCGCAGGCGGCTGAGCGGCTCGAGCCGGCGGCGGAGGGGTCCCCGGATTGGCCCGATGACGCCAGCTTCACGGTGGCCCGCTGGCAGCGGCCGCCTGGTCAGGCTGGTTCCGCACAAGCCTCCGAGCCTGGTGTCCAGGCTGACCAGCCCTGGCTGCAGCGCCCCCCGGCGGCTGGCCCCGGCCGGCCTGTTCCCCGCTCCACCCGCAGGCGCCCGGGCTCCTGAGCCGGCCGCGACTCGCGGTGCTCTAGGGCGGCGGGAGGTGGTTCCGATGGTTGATGCGCCGATGGCCCGAGGCTCAGCTGGCCAGGGGCACGGCGCCGTTGCTGTGGTTGGTGCGGCGGGAGCCCACCCTGGGGATGCTGGGCTTGGAGCTGGAGCCGGCGGCTGGGTTGGCGCCTTGCTTCGGGTTGCTGGTTGGCCCGAGGCGGCGCACCTGGAAACGGCAGCCGATCTTCCGCAGTTGGCGATTGACCGGGTCCACCAGTTCCTTGGGCAGGTCTTCCGCCATCTGCTCGGCGGAGGTGCTGATCGAGGGGGAGCCCGCCTCAAGGGCCGAGAGCAGGGCCACCCATTGCTCCACCAAGGTGCTCTGCTGCATCGGCACTAGCCCGCCGGCCTCGAGGATGGCGGAGCAGCCCTGGCGCTGCCAAAGGGCATGGCGGCTGCCGTGCTGGGGATGGCGCTGGTAGGCGAGTCTGTCGTTTAGGGCCCGCAGGCTGGGCTGGCCGTCGCCGTCGCGCAGGCCGGCGTCGCTGAGAAGGCGGCCGCAATGGACCGCGGAGATGCCGTAAATACGGCCCAGGCCCGTGAGCGTGAGCCAGGGGTCAGGATTGGCGGAGACAGGCAGCTCCATGGCGAGGCAACAATCTGGCTTCATGCTGGCCACCGCCCCTGAAGGCGGCAAGTTGTCAAGCGCTCCTGGCGCCAGCTTGTTACGGAATTCCCAAATCGTTGTGTTGCAATCCTGACCTTTCCCCGGGGCTGGCGTCCGTAAGGGAGCGTTCGGCGGCCCCCAGGCTGGGGCCCAGCCAGCGCTCCAATTGGGGCGAAAACACTTCGCGGATCACGGTGAGTTCCTTGCCGCCGCGGAAGAAGCGGTAATGGCGGCTCCAGAAGGGGCCGGGCCTGTCAAACCGCTTCTCCAGCCAGGGGGCAGTCACCTGGGCCAGGCCATCCACCTCCCGGTAGAGCTCGGCCCGGTTCGCCGTAAGGCTGTGCCAGATCGGTTGGTGCCGCTGGCCCAGGTGCCGGTCGGCCTGCTCCTGGTTCCACCAGCTCTCGGCCCAGGCCAGGCAGTCCTGGCCGCAGCGCAACCACACCTGGCGACGCAGCAGCGGTGGGGCCAGGTCCGCCACCTCAGCCGGCGCCTCGGGCCCGGCCAGGGGCTCCGGTTCCATGGCGATCAGCTCCACGTCCACCGCCAGGCCGCTGAGCAGTTGCAGGTGGCGGGTGGGGCTGCCATCGCCCAGGAGCAACAGGCGCCAGGGCCCGCTCAGCTGCTGGCCGGCCTGGGCCGCCACCACCTCTTGAAAGGGGGCCTGCCAGAGGACCTCAGGGGAGCTCAGCAGCCTGGAGGGCAAGGGAGCAGACGGGGTCATGGGCCTCGATCCGGCCAGGTCCCTGGGCCGCTTGGGGCTGTTCAAGCTAGGCAGGGGGCCGGCTCAGAAGCCGCTGCTGATGGCGATCCGCCGTTGCACGCCGCCCCGCTCGATCACGGCCGAGTCCGCGGCGGTGGCGACCAGGCGCCAGCCGCTGGAGCCGATCAGCTCGCCCACCAGGGCATTGGTGGAACTGCTGCCCAGCTGGAAGATGGCCGAGCCCGGCCGGCCCGCCACCTGCACCACCCCCACCAGTTCGGGGGCACTTCCCTGGGCGACCGGGGCCTGGCGGCCTGCCGGGCTAGCCGAGGCAGCCGAACCGGTGGCCGGCGGGGCGGGCCGGTTGAGCGGGCCACTGACGGGCACCCGCAGCACCTCGCTCTGGCGGGAGCCAGGCAGTAGCGCTCCGGGCAGCTTTGCCAATTGTTGAATCCAGGGTTCATCCGGCGGCGGGGGCGGCACGGTGCTGGCGGTTGACGTCGCCGCGTTGTCCTGGGAGGCGGCCGGGTCGCTGGAGGTCTTGGTCCCGGAGGGAGTGGTCCCGGGGGCAGTGGTCCCGGAGGCAGTGGTCCCGGAGGGAGTGGCGGTGTCCAGCCCCTTGAGGCGTTCCAGCAGCCAGAGGGTGCGCTCCTGGCGAAGGTCGAGGCTGGCCTGGTTCCAGCCGTGCCAGCACACCAGCGAGGCGGCCCCCGTCAATACGGCCAGGGCTCCCAAGGCCAAAAGTTTGTGCTGGGGATGGGTGGCCTGGTTCCAGGCCGCCAAGCGTGTGGATCCGGGCCAGCGGCCCGGCCGCGGGCTGCTGGCCGCTCGGGTTGGGCCCCCAGTCCAGAAGGAAGGGCCGCGCCATGGCCCCCTGGGCCGGGACGATTCGGCGGCCGGCGACGGTTCTTCCCGCACCTCCACCTCGATCATCGGCTCGCTGGCGGCGGCCTCTAGGGGGGTGGGGACTCTGGAGGGATGGGGATAGGTCTGGGCGGCGTTGCTGAACACCCGGTCCATCACCTGTTCAGCCTTCAGCTCCCAAAAGGCCCTGGAATGGTTGATGGCATGGCGCGTCACCAGTAGCAGCACCAGATAAGGGCGTCAGAGTAACGGCAATAGCCAGGGCTGGCTCCCCCCAGCTGGGATCTGGCCGATGGACTGAAGCCCCAGGGCGAGCTACCCAGGACAGCCTTCATTTGGCCGGAGCCTGGACAAGCGTCTGGGGTCCTTGGCCAGACCGTTGGCGCTGTTGTTGCAGCTCCAGCCAGAGCATCAGGGCCGTGACATCCGCCGGACTGACGCCGGGGAGGCGGGCGGCCTGACCCAGGGTGAGGGGCTGGCGCAGGGCCAGTTTTTCGCGGGCTTCGCGCGACAGGGTGGCCAGGGAGGCGTAATCGATGCCGGAGGGAATCGGCCGGTGTTCCTGTTTTTTCTGACGATCAATCTGCTGTTGCTGGCGGGCCAGGTAGCCGCTGTATTTGATCGTGATCTCGGCCGCTTCGCCCACCTCGATCGGTAGGTCGGCAGCGGCCAGGCCATGGCGCACCAGGTCCCGGGCGTGGATGCCGGGGCGGCGCAGCAGGTCGGCCAGGGTGATCGAACCCTTGATCGGTGCGCCGGTTTCGGCCTCCACCGCCGCCGCCGCCGGATCGCTGGCCTTGAGCCGCACCGTTTCCAGGCGCCGGGTTTCCGCTGCGATCGCCGCCTGCTTCTTGCTAAAGATCTGCCAGCGGCGGTCATCCACCAGGCCCAGCTCCCGGCCCAGGGGGGTGAGGCGCTGGTCGGCGTTGTCGCCCCGCAGCACCAACCGGTATTCACTGCGGCTGGTCAGCACCCGGTAGGGCTCGCGCAGGTCCTTGGTCACCAGGTCGTCAATCATGGTGCCGATGTAGCTGCCTTCCCGCGGGAAGTGCACCGGCTCCTGGCCGCCGAGGTGGCGGGCCGCATTCAAACCCGCCACCAGGCCCTGGGCGGCGGCTTCTTCGTAGCCGGTGGTGCCGTTGAGCTGGCCGGCCGTAAACAGCCCCGCCACCCGCTTGGTCATCAGCGAGGGCAGCAACTGGGTGGCCGGCAGCACGTCGTAGTCCACGGCGTAGGCGGGCCGCAGCATCACGCACTGCTCCAGCCCCGGCAGGGTGCGCAGCAATTGCAGTTGCAACCGTTCCGGCAGGCCGGTGGAGAAGCCCTGGATGTAAAGCTCGGGCGTGTCGCGACCTTCCGGCTCCAGGAAGATCTGGTGGCTCTCCTTATCGGCGAAGCGCACGATCTTGTCCTCAATCGAGGGGCAGTAGCGCGGGCCCTTGCTGTCGATGAAGCCGCCGTAGATCGGCGTGAGATGGAGGTTGTCGCGGATCAGCTGGTGGGTGGCGGCCGTGGTGCGGGTGATGTGGCAACTCATCTGCTCGCCGCTCACCCAGGCGGCGGGATCAAACGAAAAGAAGCGATCGGCCGCGTCGCTGGGCTGCTCTTCCAGCTGGTCGAGGGCGACGCTGCGGCGATCGACCCGGGCCGGGGTGCCGGTTTTGAGCCGATCGAGGCGGAAGCCCAGGCCCACCAGGGCCTCGCTCAAGCCCTCGGCCGCCTGCTCGCCGGCCCGGCCCGCCGCCATCGATTGGTTGCCCACCCAGATCTGGCCGCCCAGGAAGGTGCCGGTGGTGAGGATCACGGCCGGGGCGGCGTAGACGCTGCCGAAGTAGGTGCGCACGCCGGTGATCCGCAGATCGCCAGCCTCGGCGCTGCCGGCGGTCTCCAGGCCAGTCACCATCGCCTCGCGCAGGGCGAGATTGGGGGTGTGCTGCAGCAGTTGCAGCATCTGGCGGGCGTACTGGCGTTTGTCGGTCTGGGCGCGCAGGGCCCACACGGCCGGGCCACGGCTGGCGTTGAGCACCCGCTTCTGCAGGGCGGTGGCATCGGCCAGCCGGCCAATCACGCCGCCGAGGGCATCCACCTCATGCACCAACTGGCTCTTGGCCGGACCGCCCACCGCCGGGTTGCAGGGCTGCCAGGCGATCCGATCGAGGTTGAGGCTGAACAGGGCCGTCGATAGGCCCAGGCGGGCCGCCGCCAGGGCCGCTTCGCAGCCCGCATGGCCGCCCCCGACGACGATCAGGTCGAAGGATTCACTGGCGGAACTGGGGGCGCTCATGGGCAGGAGGGAGGTCGCGCCCGGTTGGCGCATGGGCTGCCCAGGTCTGAAAGGCCCGTACTGGAGGGTTTTAGGGGGCTTTGGACCAGTCTACCGGTCCCGGTTAGAGCCAGAAGCCACCAAAATGGGGTGACTGAGCTGAAGCCCCATCGCTGTCCCGACTTCACCCATTGCCATGGGTCCAGACGCCACCGTTGCGGCTGCTCCACAAGACCATCCGGGAAGCGAGCCGTTTGATTATCAGCCTGCGGCTAGTTACGCCCGCCGCCTGCGCCCTTTGCTGCCCGCTGAGGCCTTTCGCACTGATCCAAACCGGCTGGCCTTGGTGGTAATCAACCTGGCCATCCTTGGCATGGGCTGGGCCATGGCAGACCACCTAGATCGCTGGCCGGGCTGGTGGCCCCTGGCTTTTCTGCCCTTTGCCCTGGTGATGGGCAACAGCGTGATTGTCCTTCTCTTTACCAGCCACGACCTGCTGCATGGCAGCTCCCTGCGGGGTCGCGCCTGGCGCCGGGCTGTCGGCCTGTTCGGCCTGGCCCTGCTTTGGATGCCGCCGACCCTCTGGCATGCGGTGCACAACCGGGAGCACCACAGCTCCACCAACAGCCTTTCAGATCCCGATCGCAGCTACCTCGAATCGCAGCCGGCCACCTGGGGCAAACGCATCCAACACCTGTTCACTCCCTCCGACACGGTGAAGCCGCTCTGGCTAGTGGTGGGCCTGGCTAGTGCCTGGGGGGTTCATAACTTGCGCACGATTACTTCGGTGTTGCTGTTCAACGACGGGGCACCCAATTTCACGCCAGCCTCCTTTCGAGTTAGCCAAAAGGAGCGGCTGCTGATTGGCCTGGAACTGCTGGCTATCGTGGGCCTGCACGCCGGTGTGATCGTTTGGCTTGATGGCCAGCCACTCAAATTGCTACTCGCTTATTTCCTGCCAATTTGGATCGGTTACGCAGGGGTGATCGCCTATATCTACACCAACCATCTCCTGTGTCCGCTCACTGAAATCAACGATCCACTGGCCAATAGCCTTTCTTTAAGGGTGCCTAAAATTCTTGATCTGCTGCATCTGAATTTCTCCTACCACACTGAACACCATATTTTCCCGGGACTCAATTCCAGTTACTACCCCCAGGTGCGCCGCCTGTTGCAAGAGCATTACCCCGAGCGCTATCAACTGCTGGAGGGCTCTGAGGCATGGCGCCTTCTACTCTCCACCCCGCGTCATTACCGTGATTCCTTCACCCTGACCAACTGGCGTGGTGATCGCCAGCTGGCGGTGCCCCTGTCCGGAGCCCCTGGGGCTAGGGCCGGCGCTGGTGTTTAGGGCGAGGCCAGGTTGCGGAAGCGGGTGAACTGGGGTTCAAACAGGAGTTTTACCGTGCCCACAGGGCCGTTGCGATGTTTGGTCACGATCACTTCGGTGATGCCACGATCGGCAGTTTCTGGGTTGTAGTACTCATCGCGGTAGATCATTAACACCAAGTCGGCGTCCTGCTCGATCGAGCCCGATTCGCGCAGGTCGCTGAGCATGGGCCGTTTGTTGGTGCGCGATTCGACGCCGCGGCTGAGCTGGGAGAGGGCAATCACCGGCACGTTCAGTTCGCGCGCCATGCCCTTGAGGCCCCGGGTGATGCGCGAGATTTCCTGCACCCTGTTGTCGGGGGTGGAGCCCTCCATCAATTGCAGGTAATCGATCACAATTAAGCCCAACTCCTTGCCCTGCTCGGCCATCAGGCGGCGGCAGAGGGAGCGCATCTCCAGCACGCCTGAATTGGGCTTGTCATCGATGAACAAGGGCAACATGCCGAGGGTGTTGATCCCCTGGCCGAGCAGGGGCCACTCCTCCTGCTGCAGGCGGCCGGTGCGCAGGCGGCCGCTTTCGATTCCCACTTCCATCGAGAGCAGCCGGTAGGTGAGCTGTTCCTTGCTCATCTCCAGGCTGAATACACAAACCGGCAACTGGTGCAGTTGCGCCACATTTTTGGCGATGTTGAGCACGATCGAGGTTTTACCCATGGCCGGTCGGCCGGCCACGATGATCAGGTCACTGCGCTGCAGGCCCTGGGTGATCGCATCGAGGTCGTAGAAATTGACCGGAATGCCGGCCACGGCCGTGCCGAGGGAGCGACTTTCGATCTCATTGAAGGTGCTGGTGAGGATCTCAGCGGTGGGGGTGAGGCCCTGGCTGGGTTTTTCCTGGCTGATCGCAAAGATCTTTTGCTCCGCCTCATCGAGCACCTGCTCCATGGGCTTGCTCTGGTCAAAGCCGAGGGCAATCACCTCATTGCCAGAGCGAATCAGCTGGCGACGCAGGTATTTGTCCATCACCAGGCGTGCCACCTGGTCGATCGAGGCGGTGGAGAGGGTGCGCTCCACCAGCTCCACTAGTCGGCCGCTGCCCCCCACCTTGTCGAGCTGACCCGTGTCCGCCAGCCAGGCGGCCATGGCCGTGAGGTCGGTGGGTTTGCCCTGGCTGTGCAGCATCACCGCCGTGCGGTAGATCTCCCGGTGGGCGTTGAGATAGAAGGCTTCCGGCTGCAACACATCGGCCACCCGGCCGATCGCATCGGGATCGAGCAGGATGCCGCCGAGCACCGCTTCCTCCGCCTCCAGGTTCTGGGGCGGAATCGAATCAGGTAAGACTTCGAAGCTGGCGCCATCGCGCTCCCGGCCGCGGCCAAAGCCCCTGCGCCCGCTCGCGGGGGCCTCCTCGGAGGGGTCCTGGTTGGCCAGGGGAACGCTCACCATGGGTTGCTTGCTTGGCGTTGGCCTGCGGGGAACTGGTCTTTGGGTCGCTGTCCTGGGGGGCTTGGCTGGGCCCCAGGGGCTGAACCATGCCCCAGTTTCCCGCCTATGGCAACGCCGCCAGTCCCCGGA